>Ga0209153_1000290_pt1 | contig 26067 bp, 23 predicted proteins | sample GraSoiAngelo_120_FD_185877 | JGI IMG/M metagenome (GOLD analysis project Ga0209153, IMG submission 185877) | Grasslands soil microbial communities from the Angelo Coastal Reserve, California, USA - 14_0919_09_20cm (SPAdes) (version 2) | ecosystem: Environmental > Terrestrial > Soil > Grasslands ... | reverse complement strand
GCGAATGAGGGTTGATAGTCGCGCGGGCCGCAGTCGCTGCACTCGCCGAAGACGATGGCGGCGGCCTCATTGAGTTTGCCCGCGAGCCGCAGTTGCGTGAGCATGCGATCAATGCGGTAGGGTTCTTCGCCTGTGTCTTCGAGGAAGAGGACGCGCCCGCGCGTCTCGATCTCGTAGGGCGTGCCCATCAGCGCGGTGACAAGCGAGAGGTTGCCGCCGACTAACTGTCCGCTCGCTGTGCCCGGCCGGATCGTGCGCAGAGGGTGTGCGGGTCTGAGTTGATTGTGTTCGGGCGGGTTGGTTAGCTTGCCCGCAGATTTGGTGCTGAAGAGGGCCGCGCGAAAACTCTGCTGCGTGTAGTCTGTGAAAGATGAGAGCACGATGGGGCCGTGGAAGGTGACGAGACCGGCGTGCCGATTGATGGCGAGGTGCATGGCCGTGATGTCGCTGTAGCCGACGAAGACTTTCGGATTGCGGCGGATCAGATCGTAGTCAATCCGATCAAGCAACTGCATCGAGCCATAGCCGCCGCGTATGCAGAAGACGGCCTGCACCTCCGGGTCGCGAAACATCGCGTGCAGATCGTCCAGCCGTTCATTGATTGAACGGCTCACGTAGCCTGAGCCATGCGCGACATAACGCCCAAGCTTCATGCGCAGGCCGAAGAACTTGAGCGTCGGTTCGACGAGCGCAAGCCGATCAGGATCAGGCACGGCCGTGCCCGGCGCGATAACGCCGACCGTGTCGCCTGCGCGCAGAGCCTTCGGTTTGATCAGTTGGCGCGCGTTCGTCTGTGCTGCGCTCGGTTGTTGTGGCGCAAGCGACAACGCGAGCGCCGACGCACCTGAGGCCAGCAAAAAGTTTCGACGCTTCATCCTTCTTCCCTTCTGTGCGAATCGTTTCAAGCCGCCTGCAAGTCCGCGCAGCAGGCCGCGCAGCGCGTGGCTTTGAGCGGGATGGTCGTCAGACAATGCGGGCAGTCTTTCGTCGTCGGGCCTTCGTCGGTCGCCTGTTTGCTCTTCATGCGATTGAAGGCGCGCACGACAAGGAAGACAACGAAGGCGACGATGAGAAAGTTGATCACGTCGTTTAAGAATTGGCCGTAGGCGATGATGGGGATGCCTTTCGTCTTCGCGTCGGCGAGCGACGCGGGTGTGCCCTTCGACGTGTCGAGCACGTAGAACAGGCTGGCGAAATCCACCTTGCCCAAGACGAGACCGATGGGCGGCATGACGATGCCTTCGACGAGCGTCGTGATGATCTTGCCGAACGCTGCGCCGATGATCACGGCCACGGCCAGATCGATCACATTGCCGCGCTTGATAAACTCTCTGAACTCTTTGAACATCATTCACACTCCAAAACTGTCTCGAACGCGGGCGGCGAGGCGCGCTCGGCTCGGACTGATTGAAAAGGCGCAGTGGTTCTAAGGCAAAGGGTGCGCGCGAGTCAATGATTATTTGGCGCGGGGTCAGACGGGCGCGACTTGTGGTATAAAAAGGCAAACAAACAGTTCCCCCAAATCAAGCGCGACCAAGTTTCAGACACTCGTCTGCGCGGCAGGCGAAAGGGAGCAACGAACGTGGCGACGGAGGAGCAGCAAGCGGAGCGCACGGAGGAGCAAGCGGGCGAGCGGGCCCACGTCAAGGCTGAGGTCGAGCACCTCAAGCAACGGGCCGATGTTAAGCGCGCGCTCAAACAGACGACCGGGCACAAAGAGGAATCGAAGCCGAAGGTCGCGCCGCGCCAAAAAGTCTTCATCAGCACATACGCGCTGCTGCTCGCCGGTCTCGGCGTACTCTACTACCTCTTCGGTCTCGCCTACTTCGGCTTGAGCGCGACCGTGCATGCTTACCTGCAACGCTACACGCGCGGCGCGATCTGCGTCGCCGTCGTGCTCATCATCGAGCAACTCGTCAACGCATATTTCATCAGCCGGCTCGACGACATCGTCTCGCGCTACAACTTGGGGCGCGTCCTGCGCCTGCTCGTCGGCCTAATCATCGTCTTCATTATCTTCGCCACTATCTTCATCAACTGGTACACGGCCATCGTCTCGGTCGGTCTGCTCTCGCTCATTCTCGGTTTCGCTTTGCAGACGCCGATCACGAGTTTCATCGGCTGGGTCTATATCCTCGTGCGCGCGCCTTATCGCGTGGGCGACCGCATCAGTGTGGGCGGCGCAACCGGCGACGTGATTGATGTGGATTATCTGGACACGACGCTGTGGGAGTTTGGCGGGCCGTATCTTTCGACCGATCATCCGTCGGGGCGCATCATCAAGTTTCCCAACTCGAACATCCTCTCGACGGCTGTCTATAACTATTCTTGGCCGCTCTTCCCTTACATCTGGAACGAGATCAAGTTCAACATCGCTTACGAGAGCGATCTGGAGTTCGTCGCACAGACGATGCGCGAGGCGGCCGAAGAGGAGATCGGCGAAGCGATGATGGCGCGCGTCAAGACCTTCCGCGAGTTGCTGGCGCAGACGCCGGTGGACGAACTTGAAGTGCAGGAGCGCCCGGCCGTCTTCTTCCGCGTCAGCGAGAACACTTGGCTCGAAGCTGTCCTGCGTTACGTCGTGCCGCCGCGCGAGGCGGGGCGGATCAAAACACGTCTGCTCAAAAAATTGCTCGCGCGTATGAACGCCGCGCCCGACCGCGTCATGTTCCCCAAGAGCAACGCGCGTTGACGCGCTCATTGCAAATAGGCTTTGCACTCGTAGCACCAAGTGAACGAACCCGTAGAGAGCGGCAGCGAACGGATGATGGGATGGCCGCTCGCCTGCGCGTGCGCGGTTGCATGCCCGCGCGTCGAGTCGCAGCAGCCGACGTGGCCGCAAGTTAAGCAGACGCGCGTCGGCGCAGGCGCAGCGCATTCGGCGCAGGCAGAATTTGCGGGCGCGGGCGCGTCGGACACAGTTGAGATATGCGGACAATCAGCGCGCGGAATCGTAGCCATCTTTTTGCACCTCGATTGAAGATAATTTGCTGGCAAGATAACGCCGCGCGGCTCAGTGCGACAAGCGGCGCGCGTTACATGCGCGTTAAGCGGCCTGTGCTGCCTGTTTGGCCGCGCTCGCGCTCATCCGTTAAACTCACAGCACGTTTGACCCCAAAAAACTTGCGGACGGCGTTTGATGAGCGAACTCGATGAAGCCCGTTGGTCTGTACTGAGCGAGCGTGGGTGTGAAGCGGCGCACTTGTCTTATGCGGCTGCCGCGCAACTCGTCGCGCAGTTGACCCGTGAACCTGTCTTCGGTCTCTGCATCATCACAGACGAAGCGGCCACGCGCCTCAACGGCACGCCGAGCACGCCGGCCCAAAAGCCCGGCAAGCGCCGCGCGCCGCGCCGCAAGAAGAGTAAGCAGTAAAGGCAAGCTGTTTTTTGAACTGCTCACTGCTCACTAAAAAAAACTCTTGACCCCCGAATTCATTCCACCCTTTATACTGTCCATGTGAGCAGCGATAACCACGACAAGGGCGCGCTTCGCTCTGGCGAGTTGGCGCGATTGGCGGGCGTGAGCGCAGACACCTTGCGCCATTACGAGCGCAAGGGTGTGCTGCCTGCGCCGCGTCGCACGGCGAACGGTTATCGCCGCTATCCACCTGAAGCACTCAAGCGCGTGCAACTCGTGCGGCGCGCGCTGATGATGGGCTTCACGCTCGACGAACTCGCCACGATTCTTAAGGCGCATGAACGCGGCGGCGCGCCGTGTCGGGCCGTGCGTCGGCTGGCGGCCGAGAAACTCGCGCAGGTCGAGACACGCCTGCAAGAGTTACTGGCTTTGCGGGCCGAGTTGCGCGCCACGTTGCGCGATTGGGACGTGCGGCTGGATCAAACTCAACCGGGCGAGCGAGCGCGTCTGCTCGAAGCACTCGCCGCGCGTGAGGTAAGCAAAGCTGGGCCGGCGCATAGGCGACCCTTTAACGTGAGTCGTAAAAAGGAGAGACGCAATGAGAAATAAGCACTACTTCGTGATCGCTTTAATAGTTATCAGCTTCATGGCCATTGCGGCGCAACTCAACGCGCAGCAGCAACAGTCCACGCCGCCTTGTCCCATGCAGCCACAGCACACGTCTGAGCATGACACGGCTGCGATGAATCATCGCGGCGATCAGGCGATGGGCTTTTCCCAAACAGCAACGACGCACCACTTTCGTCTGAGCAAAGAAGGCGGCAGCATCGAAGTCGAAGCTAATAACGTACAAGACACCGCGAGCCGCGATCAGATTAGAGCGCACCTGCGACACATCGCCACATTGTTCGCCGCCGGCAACTTCGACATCCCCATGTTCGTCCACGATCAGACGCCGCCCGGCGTGCCCATGATGCGGCAACTCAAGGACGCGATCAGCTACAAGTTTGAGGAGACAGAGCGCGGCGGGCGCGTGCTCATCAACACGAAAGACACGAACGCCAGCGCAGCCGTCCACGAGTTTCTACGCTTCCAGATCAAAGAACATCACACGGGCGATCCATTGGATGCGCCAAGCAATTAACGTGGCCGCACATGAGTGCGCCTCAAGAGTAGGTCAGTACCGCCTGCGGTAGCGGGCGGGTATGGCGGCAATTCGGTTAATTGTCGTAACCAATTGGTTAATCGTCGTAACCAAGACCCGCCCGCTACCGCAGGCGGTACTGATCTTTTACTCACGTGCGAACTTGGCGCGGATGCGGACGCAACGTTCCAGTCCGTCCGATGTTTCGAGCACCTTGAGGCGCAGGTCGCGGTCGAGCGGCGTCTGCTGTAAAAAATCGTGCACGACCGAGACGGCTTGCGGGCTGCACTGGCCGCCGACGAAGGCCGCGAGCCAGTTGTTGACGAAGAAAATTTTGCGCGTGCGTTTGAGTTCCGGCAGGGCGCGGAGCGCGGGCGCTAGATAAGGCAAGGTCAACTCCGATTGCTGCGGCGCGTTGAACGGGCCGGCGCTTGCTTCGATCCAGCTTTCGGGCAAGTCACGTTGTTTGAAGTAGGCGTCGAAATACTTCTGCTTCACGTCCGCGCTCGCTTGCGCCGCGCCGGCCGCGTAAGCGTAGCGCCGCGCATCGTCGCTCTGCTCTTGCGCCGACAGTTTGGCGAGGAGCGCGGGTGCGTCCCGGTCGCTGCGACTGATGAGCGCAGTGACGAGATCGAAACGGTCGCGCGTGCGCAAGGTCATGCCGGGCACTTTGAGCGTGCCTGCGAGCAACGCCTTGAGCTTGGCGCGCGCCGCTTCGGTCGTGGCAATAGACTGGAACGCGCGAAAGTATGTGATGCGCAGGCCCGCAGTCTCGGCTTTGAGCATCTGTGTTGCGAGCAACTCTTCAAGCCGCGGCGCGAGCGCGCGTTGTTGCGCGGCTGAGAGATAACGATTGAACGCGGTCTGCACGCGGGCCAATACGCTCTGCGTGATCGTCTCATCGCGTTCGGCGGGCAACAACTTGAGCGCCAGTTCGATGTAATCGGCGGGCGCAAGTTCCGTGACGCGCACCGCGTCCCAGAGCGCGCCCCAGAGCAGCATGCGCAGGAAATCATCGTGCACGCCGCCGAGTTGTTGCATGACGCGCGCGCGGCTCACAGGGTCGAGCAAGAACTGCCCATAGCCGTAATCCTCGTAGTTGATGAAGACCCAAGCGGGCGTGCGCCGGCCGTGCGCTTCGTCCACTTCCGCTGTGTGCGCGGCGGCGAGTTTGACGATCAACGTTTCGGGCGGCGCGTCCGCGTAAGCGAGCAAGATTTTCAGACGCATCGGCCACAAGCCGCCTTCGTTGAGTACATCGCGCTGCATGAGCGTGAAAGATTGAATATGACCCTCGCCATCCGTGCGCCAATCAACGCGCACGTCCGCCATGCCGCGCCGCCTGACCCAAGCATCAGCCCACGTGTCCAGTTTCTGGCCAGACGTGCGCTCGAACGCATGGACTAGGTCGGCCCATTCGGCGTTACCGAAGGCGTGCTCTTTGACGAAGAGTTGGATGGCGCGTTGGAAATTGTCCGCGCCGAGATAGAACTCCGCCTGCCTGAGCATCGAAGGCGCTTTGCGATAGACGATGTTGCCGTAAGCCGACTTGGCGGCCGAGAGATTTGGAATCTCTTGAAAGATCGGCGTCGTGCCTTTGGTCACGTCCGTCGTGTAAGCGGCAGGCTTCGTGCGTTGATAAAAAATCTTCCAAGCGTTCATCTGCGGCAACACCTGCTCCATCGCCTTGTAGGCCATGAACGTGGCAAAGCCTTCCTTCAACCACAGGTCGTCGAACCAACGCATCGTCACGAGATCGCCGAACCACTGATGCGCTGCCTCGTGCAGCATCAACTCGGCGCGCGCCGCCACATCGTTCGCCGTCGGATCAGAGGGAAACAGCACGCCGTCCTCGCGCAAGAACGTCGCGCCCGCGTGCTCCATGCCGCCGTAAGCGAACTCAGGGATGAGCACGAGATCGTATTTCGGGAACGGGAACTTGTGATCGAAGTAACGACCGTAAAAATTTAGGCCCTCACGATTGAGCCGGAAGACTTCCGCCAATTCTTTACGCGCGCGCGCGGCTTGCGATTGCCGGACGTAGAGATGAGTTTTATAAGGCGACGCTTCATCCTTGAACTCAGCAAACTCGCCAGCAGCGAATGCAAATTGATAAGTGCTGAGCGGTTGCGTTTCATGGAAGCTGATAGCGCGGCTGGACTTCTTAAAACTCACATCATCAGCGATGGCATCCCAATCTGCGCTCGTGTTAGAGACAACTTTCCAAAACGGCGACACGTTGGTTATTGTCAGCTTGAAGCGCGCCTTCAAGTCCGGCTGATCGAAACAGGGGAACGCGGTGCTCGCATCTGAGGGCACAAAGAGCGTGTAGAGATATTCGCGATTGTCCGTGTGATCTACATAGCGCGTGACGGCGCTGCCCGATGTGCTGATGGGCGACTCGAATGTAAGCTCGACGACGTTAACGCCTGTGACGAGATATGTTTTAGGAATGACTATATGCTCATTCGTAAAGCGGGCGTCGTTGATCGCTCGACCGTTGACGACGATGCCGCGCACGCTCGCGGTCTGCGCTTGCGGATTGACGACACGCCAGTCGAGCACGAGTTCGTCAACGCTCGCGTCGAGCGTGACGCGAATCTCTTCCGTGCCTTTTAATCTATCCGCGCCGGGTTCAAGCGCAATGCTTAATGCGTAGCGCACGTCGCGGTAATGCGCCGCGCGCCAGCGTGCGAGTTGGCGCGGGACGCCCGCTTCGAGCGCGCCCTTGTCGTCTTGTTCTGTGGCTTGCACCATGCCGGATAGGAGACAGAATAACAGCGTCAGTAAGATCAGTCGGAGCATCGCGCCTCGTTTGTCGTCAGCAGTTTCGTGGGAGCGCGAACTATTCTAACCGATCCGGCGCGTGAATAAAGTCTAAGGGCAGGCGCGACTCCTCAATCGTCACAAACCGGTTCGTCGCTCGGCGGCGCGCATTTTCAGAGTAGGCAAAGCGCACGCGGCTCGCTACAATCGCGCGCGCATGTTGAATTCAACTCGGAGTGAGGAACGACGATGACGATCACACAAGCAGAGAGCGCAGCGGGCGTGTGCGAACGCTGCGACCGCGAAAGCCAACACTTGATCAGACAGGTCGCGCCGGACAACTCCGTCCATTACGTCTGCTGGGATTGCCTGCGGCGCGAAGAGAAGCACGTCAACGTCAGTCGCCGCTTCAAGCGTGCCCGGCGCGCTTAAATTAAATTTCCAGCACACGCCGCGCTGCTCTTGGCCGCGCTGCCGGTTAGGAATGCGCCCGCACGTTTGTCTGTGCAGAGATAATCTATCGCCTGCGCCCCGCGCATAACGCCGCGCACCACGTCGCCGCTTCCAACCGGCGATTGCCATCCGATAAACTGACGCGCGGAAGGAAGAAAGCATGAAAAAATTGCTAGCGTGCACGTTGACCGTTGTCGTCGCTGTTTGCGCTCTCGCGCAAACCAAAATGCGATCTGCGCCCGATGTGAAACTGCCCAACGGTTACTGGCCCATTGAAAAGAGCGGCCCCCTGATCGAGAAGACGCAGACCGTGCGGCTTGCGCCCGACCTATCGCAGTTGACGGCGGGCGAGCGCCGGGGCGTAGCAAAGTTGTTGGAGGTCGGCAAAATCTTTCAGTCCGTCTATGAGCAGCAGCGCCACGAGCGCGCGCTTGCGGCCGCGCGTGATCTGTTGCAGCTTGATCGCCGACTCGGCTCGCCCGCAGCCACACAGAATCTCGTCACGCTCTATCGCCTCTTTCAAGGCCCGATTGCCACGACGCTTGATAACAAGCGCGAGCCGTTTCTGCCCATCGAGTTGACGCCGCCCGGCCAGAGCATGTACGACGGCATCAGCAAACAGGAGGTTGACGCCTATCTTGCGGCGCACCCGGACGAGCGCGATGCGCTCCTCGATCAGCGCAGCGTCGTCCGCCGCGCCACCGTAGCTAATCTGCGGCGCGATGTGGAAAAGCTTCAGCAGTACGGCGCGCTCTCAACCCTGCATCCCGGTCTTCAGGCGGAGTTGATGGTGCGCCTTGAGGAGCGCCTTAAAACGCGCGCCGACGCGAAAGGCTTGTATGCCGTCCCTTACTCGCTTGCCTACGCCGACGAGATGATCCGCGCGCATGGATTATTGAATGAAGCGGCCGACGCAGTTGCCCGTGACGACTGGGAGTTTGCGCGCTACCTGCGCAATCGCGCGCGCGATCTGTTGTCTGACGATTACGAGTCGGGCGATGCCGCGTGGGTCACTGGTCACTTCAAAAACTTGAACGCGCAGATCGGCGCGTATGAGACTTACGACGATGCGCTCTACGGCGTGAAGACCTTCTACGCCTTTAGTCTCTTGCGCACGCGCCGGCAGGAGACGGACGACCTGCGGCGCGCGATGCGTGGCTTGCAAGCTCTCGAAGACTCGCTGCCCTACGAGCATCACAAGCGCGTGCGCGAAGACATCCCCGTCGGCGTCTATGATGTCATCGCAGACTTCGGCCAAGCGCGCGGCGGCAACACCGCCACGATCTTGCCGAACGAATCTTATCTGGCGCGCCGTTACGGGCGCACCATTCTGTTGCGCGCCAACATCATGCGCAGCCCCGAAATCTTCGAGGGCACGAACCGCACATGGGCAGCGGCCATCGTGCCCGCGCAAAAGGACGATCTCACCTCCGACGGCAACTTCTACCGCACGCTCTGGCACGAGGTCGGCCACTACCTCGGCGTGGACGCGACGAAGACCGGCCAAGAACTCGCCGCCGCCCTGCAAGACGATGCGGACCTGCTCGAAGAGATGAAGGCCGATCTCGTCTCGCTCTACGTCGCCGAAGCTTTGCACAAACAGAGCTATTACACCGACGCACAGCTACGCTCCGTCTATGCGAGCGGCATCCTGCGCGTCTTGCAAAACAACAAGCCGCGCCGCGACCAACCGTATCAGACGATGGAACTCATGCAATGGAACTTCTTCATGGAGCACGGGCTGCTCAGTTTTGATCGGCAGACGCAACGCTTGCGCATCAACTACGGCAAGTATCACGAGGTTGTCGGCCAGATGTTGGCGCGTGTGTTTGCGGTGCAGTACGAAGGCGACAAGGCTGCGGCCGACCGCTTCGTTGATGAATATGCAAAGTGGGATGAAAGCTTGCACGGCGCAATCGCGCAGAACATACGCGCGAATCAAGGCGCGCGCTTTCGTCTGTTCAAGTACGCCGCGCTCGGCGAGTAGTTAAAAAACAGCACGATGTGCGCGTGTAGTGGACTGTAGGCGCACGTGCGGCCACTTCATTCGTTAGCGTGCGCCGGGCCAAGGCCCCGGCGATCTGTCCGGCAACTCTTTCTCTTCCGTCTCTTCCCTGTAAACGCGGAAACCGCGCGCGCGGTAATTATTGAGCGCAGCAGGGCTGTCGAGCGTGCAGGTGTGCAGCCAGACGCGGCGTGCGCCCAACTCCCACGCGCGCTCGACGGCGTGCGTCAACAACAGTCTGCCAATGCCACGTCCGATGAACTGCGGCAACAGACCGAAGTAAGCAAGCTCAACGGCGCCGCGCGCTTGTCGTTCCAACTCGAAGTAACCGGCCGGCGTGCCGCTCAGGTAAGCCACCCACGTCTCAAGCTCCGGCCGGTTCAAGTGCTCAAACCAATGCTGATAACTCCAACTCAGCCGATCAACCCAGAACCAATCGCCACCCACCGCCGTGTAGAGAAAACGATTGAGTTCCGGCGCGAGTATGCGCGCCTGCCGTAGCTCCAACTCCGCCACAACCGCACGCGCTGGCTGCAACTCGCTGGGGTCGTTCATCTCAAGATAGTAAGTTGTAACTTGCCGTCTCATCGTCTGTATAACACAGCCTTGTATCTGAAAGAGTAATTCCCAAGCAGCATCATTCTTCGAGCTAGGCTTAACCGACATTGTAATTGTTGAAGGTCAGAAGCTCGTTAATCTTGCCGCGCCCCGTAGGAATAGAGTTGATATTACGGCTGGCTTCTACTTCAACGATGGTGTATCGGCTCGGCTCGCTTTTGCTCCTACGGCGCACGCCATGGGCTATTATCTTCCGCCCCTGTCGGGACGAATATTTGGCTGCAAGAACTTGGAGCGAACCCGCCGGCTGTGCCTTGCATCGCATACGCGGCAGACTTGAAACTCCGCGCCGTCATCCGCATACTCTCCTCGACGGCACAGCATCACGAAGACTAAGTTGGAAACCTGTATGAAACGCAAAAACTTTCGCGCCACCTTCGCGGTCGGTCTCTTAATCATCACGTTCGCTGCGACTACCATCGCGCAATCAGGCGCGACGCGCCCGCGCCGCGTGTTACCGAACAGCGCGCCGCCGCAGCCCACGCCGACGCCCACGCAACCCGCGCGCACGAGCACAACTACCCGCAGCGCGAGCGGCGACACGACGCACGCTTACACGCTGCTGCAACAGAACCAGAACGAAGCGGCCGCGCGCGAAGCCAAACAGATCGCCGCGCTTGATCCGAACAACGCCGAGGCGTGGAAGATCGCGGGCTTCGCCGAGTTCAATCTCAAGCAGTACAAGGACGCCGCAAGCGACCTGCAACGCGCGCTCGACCTGCAACGCAAAGCGGGCGCTGAGGACACAAACACCGTGAACGCGCTCGCCGAAGCTCTCACCCGCAGCGAACAGTTTGAACGCGCCCTGCCGCTCCTTGTCACGGCCACCACGCGCGCGGGCGCGCAACCCGATGCTACCATGCTCTACCTGCGCGGTCTCGCCGAATTTAACACAGGCAAGCGCGCCGATGCCGAACGCTCGTTCAACGCGGCCATCAAAGCCGATCCGAAGAACACACCGGCGCTCTTTTATCTCGGTCGCATCGCTTACGAACAGAAGAACTGGGACAGCGCCATCGCCATGTTCAATCGCGCCACGACCGCCGACGCGCGCCTCGCCGACGCTTGGAAGTTTTTGACGCTCGCTTACATCAATCGCGGCGCAGCCGCAACGGACGCGAAAGCCGACGCCGATTATTTGAACGCTGTCCGCGCCAGCGAAGGTTTGGTGCGCGCCAAACCGACGGACGTAGGCGCGTTGTCGCTCAACGGTCAGGCGCTCATCTACGCCAAGCAGTACGCGCAGGCTGTGCCCGTGCTTGAGCGCGCTACGGCCAACACGAACGCGCAAGGGCCGACCTTCTATCTGCTCGGCATCGCCTACTCGCGCACCAAGAATTTCCCCAAAGCCATCGCCGCCCTTGAGCGCGCCGCGCAGAAGACGCCTGAGGACGTAAGCATCTACCGCGAACTCGGCTACGCCTACGAAGTCTCCAAGCAATACGCCAAAGCCCTCGCCGCTTATCAGAAAGGCTCAAGCCTCGCGCCCGACGACGCCGACCTCAAGCAATCGGTCGAGCGCGTCCGGCCGTTCGCAAAGTAAGTTCAAAGTTTCCGGCGCAAAGTTCAAGGGTTCAAAATCATCGAAGCGTTAGCACAACGATTTTGAACCTTGAACTTTGCGCCGGAAACTTTGAACATTGAACTTTACGCTTGTCTTGCAGTAGCATCCCCGACATGAAAGAAGTGAACCCCCGTCGCGCAGGCGCGCGCCTACAACCTATCAGCTTAGCTCACGCTGTTCCGATCTTGCTTCTCTTCGCGCTGTTGTGTTGCGCGCACATTGCGCGTGCGGCGGCGTGGCATGGGCTTGAGCCGTTGAAGTCGCGGCGCGCGGACGTGGAGCGCGAATTGGGTAAGCCCTTGACGGATGCGCCGAGTGCGGGCGGCGCGTTGCACTTCAAGGTCGCGGGCGGGACGGTGACGGTCACGTTCGTGTCGGCCAAGTTCGTCGAGACGAAAAAGCTCGCGCCCGAATATGAGGGCACAGTTTTAGAAGTCGTGCTGCAACACGAGAACGCGCCGGACACACCCGACTCTTTGGGGTTGACGAAAAACGACGACTTCCAGCGCGACGCGAGCGGCACGGTCGCCGTCTATCGCAATCTCAAAGACGGCATCTCCTACACCTTCATCAACGGCCACCTGCGCACCACACGCTACGCGCCCGCCGCCGAGCAACTGCTGCACGCGCAGAGAGGAACGCCGGAATGATGAAGGCAGAATGATGAATGACAGACGATCTGTTCTTAATTCATCATTCTGCCTTCATCATTTCTTCTTTATGCTTTACCGCCAACATCTGATCTCGGAGTTGCACGCGCGGCGTGAGGCGTTCGTGACGTTTGAGCGAACGTGGAGCGCGGAGGTGCGCGCGTATGCGGGGCGCTTGCGCGCACTCGCCGGGCAGAGCGCGCAAGCGATCAGAGAGGCGACGCAAGCACAGCAGCAAGCACGCGCGGCGCACAAGCCGAACGCGTTGCCGACCGATGAGCTTGAGCGCGCGGGCAGTTTCGTCGTGCCGTTCGAGGTGCGTTGGCGTGCGCATGAAGAGGCGCGCAGTTGGGCGCTTGAAGTGTTGGCGGGGCGCGTGACGTGTGCGACGGATGGCAGTCAGCTTTTGCCGGGGCGCGAGATCAATCTGCCGGTCGCGGCCGTGCAGGTCGCATCGTTTGAGAATCCGCACACCGCAGACGGGCGCGGTTATCGCAAAGAGGCGCACTTTGAACTCGTCACGCCCGATGAGTTGTTGGCCACGGACGGCGGTAAGATCACGGCCGCGGACATCGTGGGCCTGCGCCGCTTCGCACTTGAGTTGCGCGTGCTCGGGGAATTCATGGAGCGCAAGCGCGGTTGGCAAGCGCGCGGCGAGCACGTGCCTGTCGCGTTGTTTGACGGCACGCTCCTCATCTCTGCGGCGCAGATTCGCACCGAGAGCAACTTTCCGACGAAGTACATCGAAGCCGTCGCCCGCGCCGTCCGTCTTTCGCGCGACGCGCAAGTGCCGCTCGTCGGCTTCGTGGATCAATCTTACGCGCGCGACCTCGTCAGCCTGCTCGATGCGCTCAACAAGGATGCGCGGCGCTCGTTGATGGTTTACGATGCGCAGGTCTTGCACGTGCCGGCGGATACGACCGAAGAAACGAGCGCGCCGTTGCTCGCATCTTGGGGCGACCGCACGATCTTCTGTCACTGTCTGCGCGAAGGCTTGACCGCAGAGTTCTACGATGGTAACAAGCCGCTCGTCGGCTTCATATACTTGCAGACGACCGGCGAGGGCACGCCCGCGCGCCTCGACATCCCTGCGTGGATTTACGAGGCGGGCTTGCTCGATGAGGTGGTTGATACGGTGCGCGCCGAGTGCGTCGTCGGCAACGGTTATCCTTACGCACTGGAAACGGCCGACGAAGCGGCGTATATTTCTGGCCGCGACCGCGCACAGTTCATGCGCGCCCTGCAAGAGTTTGCCGAACGCGAACAGATGCCCTTCCGCGTCGCGCGCAAAGCGATCAGCAAAGCGCACCGCCGCTGACGAGAAATTTTATGAATACATCATGGACAGACGCACCCGCGCTTGCGCCGCACGATGCTGCGCGCGAGCCGCTCGTCTGTCCGGCTTGCAGCGCACAGGCGCGACGCGCAAACGCGCGCTTCTGTGCGACGTGCGGGCGTGCCCTGCGTGAGCACGACTACTTGCCGGCCGACACGCTGCGCTCGTCCTATCATCAACAACACAGACATCCGCCGCTCATGCCGGGGCACGAACCGCATCGCGCGTGCATCAGTCCGCGCACTGCGTTCAAGGCCCGCGCCAACCGGCCCGCGCCGCAGAACAACGCAACCCAACTCGCGCGCGCCTTCGTCGTCTATTCGCTCGCGCCTTACCTCGGCATCCTGTTCTGTCCCGGCGCAATCATCTGCGGCGTCATCGGCCTGCTAATGGCCCGCCGCACACACGGGCGCGGCAACCCACGCACCGCCGCCCGCACCATCGCACTCGGCTTCATCATCTGCGGCGCGCAAGCTTTTCTCTGGTGGATTCTTTATCTTGTACCGTTGTGGTCGAGACCCTGAACAGTGGTCAGTGGTCGGTGGTCAGTGATCAGTTAAGAACTGATTTCACTGACCACTGACCACCGACCACTGACCACTGCACTAATGAAAATTGCCAAGATCATCGGCTCGAATTCTCACGTCGAATACATCGGGCGTGTGATTGACACGTTGGACGCGACGGAAGCGCCGCAGGTGGACGATTACGGGTTCGCGCAGTTTGTGGCGCTGCCTTTGAGCGCGGAGTTGGAAATTGTCGGCGTCATCTTCGATACGCAGTTGCTCAATCCTGAGTACGGGCAGTTGGGGCCGCGCCTGTCGCCGCCCGCCGAGTTGTCGGTCTTGAGTCCCGACATGTTGCACGAGCAGGGTGTGCTGGTGCGGTTGCTGCTAGTTGGTTGGCGCGAGCACGGGGTTGTGCATCAAGGCGTGCCGCGTCGGGTGCTGCCGGTCGGACAAGAAGTTTACAGTCTGCCGGACGAAGCGGTGCGCGCGTTTCATCGAGACGAGGCGGGGCGCGTGCAGTTGCATTACTACTCACAGGTCATCGCGCACGCGGGCGCGTTTGCCGTGCCGCTCATCGAGGCGATCATCGCGCAGCTTGAAGGGGCTTGCGCGCCGGAGGAGCGGCAGCGTCTGTGCGTGCTGAAAAAATCACTTGTCTGGCAACGTACAATCGGCGGTACGCGTCTTTAAGAGCACAGTTCGGAAGTTTTCCGCAGAAGGGATAGCAACACAAATGAATAAATTGATCAGGTTATTGCCTGCCGCCGCGTGTGTCTTGTTATTGACGACCGGCCTATTCGCCCAGCGCGCCCGCACGGTGAGCGACCCGCAGAAGCCGGACGCGAAGACGCAAGCGACCCCCGCGTCTGCGCCCGCGCCGGAGACGGTCAAAGCGAAATACGAGGGCGGCGTGATCGGTTACTCGAAGAAGCAGACCGGCACGTTGAAGTTCGACGATGCTAATCACCGCCTTGTGTTTCGTGATAAGTACGCGCGCGAGTATTTCATCGTCCCTTATGGCGCGATCATTGCGCTCTATCCCGAAACGCATTCGGTGCAGCCCACGTCCGCGCGTGTTGTCGGTGCTATCCCCTCGCCATATGGCGTGGGCATGCTTTCGATGCTGGTGCGCAAGAAACTGCGCTACATGATCGTCCAATACAATGACCCAGACACGAAGGCGAAGGGCGTGGCGAGTTTCAAGTTGGACGATAAAGATATGCTGCTGTCCGTGATCACCACGCTGGCGCAAAAGTCTGAACTGACGCAACGCGGCGAAGCTTACGTGCGCATGGACAAGGCCAGCGCCACGCCTTAAAGCAAAAGGGCCGGCCACGAATCATAACGGCGCAAAGGCGCGAAGAAGGAGGTTTGCCTTGCACGGCGTTCACCCTCTTCGCGCCTTAATCTTTGTGCAGAAGAACGAAATCGCGTGAGGAGTTCTTTTCCCGTCCCCTTGTTGCTGATGCGACAAGATATTACTTGCTCGGCACTTCTTTCGGTTGCGCCGTCGCGCGTCGGTCGCGGCCGCAGACGCCCTCAAACATCGTCGCCAACCTCTGCGGGTTCGTCTCCCAAGCGCTCGTCTGCCAGTTGTCCACCACATCCTTCGCGTGAATCCAAGGCGGCAGAGGCATCGCTAGAAATTCCGCGAGCACGTTGATGTAAGGCTCGTACATGCGGCGCAACTGCGCGAGGCGTTCGTCTGCGTCTGCGCCGTCGCGTAAAGGTACGCGGTCGGCGGCGAGGCTCGCGCGCAGCCGCGCCAACTCATCGGCGCACAGGCGGTCGGCGAAATCTGTGCGGCGGCGCGGGTCGGCGCTGAAGATTTGCGAGATGTCCACGACCGCATGGCGCGCCATCGCAAACGTGAGTTGCGCTTGCCAACCGGGTGCGCTGTCAATGCCGACCATGACGAGGGTGCAGGTGTCTAAGATCGTGGCCAGCGCCGAGAGCCAAGATTGATTGTCGTGCTGCGAGCGAAAATAACAGAGCACCGGATAAGATAGATGACTCTCCATCAACTCCGCGCCCCAACGCTCCCAATCTTTCAACAGTTCGTTGAGCGCCGCCATGTCGTTGTTGCGTCCATGCCGGCGCAGTAGTTCGGAGGCCGTCGGCGGCGTGCCCGCGCGCGCGTCGAGCAGCGAGATGTTGACCTCGCGCGCCGAAAAACCCTGATAGATGACCGGCAGATAACCGATGATGAGCGCGAGAAAACCGAAGCCGACGCCCGCTTCCACCACGGCGAGCATGCGCCCCAGACGCATGAGCGGAATGACATCGCCAAAGCCGAGCGTGAAGAAGGTGACGCCGCTCATGTATAGATAAGTGCCGAAGCCGCGTTGCGCATCGGGCGTTTGCAATTGCGTGCCGAGCGCCCAATGGAGCAGCGCGAAACTGAAGATCAGAGTGATCGCCCACAGGCTCAACAGCGCCAGCAAAGAGAGCGGCCCATAGACGCTCAACAACGCCTCGCGTCGCTTGCGCGTTTTGATGCTCAGGCAGAACGCGCGCCACGGCCGCCACGTCACGCGGTAGTACAGCGAAGTCAGACGCACACGTCGCGTCACCCGGCGCGGCAGCACGATAGTCTCGAACGCATCCCAGAGCACGACGACGATCAGCGCGAGACTCAGTAAGACGATCAGGACAGACATCGTAAACTCCGTTACTAGCCCCGTAGAGGCATTTGATAATAGCCCGGCTTCAGGGAGCGTGAATCATAAATTGGTTTGAGTCCCGTAGGGACGACTGAGATTGGTAAGCACGATTCTCAATCGTCCCTACGGGACTCAACGATTTTCTTCTCGCCTGTTCCCAGCACTGAAGTGCTGAGCTATTGCTAGCCGTCCCTAAGGGGCGTTAGTTAATCAACCACCCGTCTGCAAATGCGCTTCGACGTTGTGGCGCGCAAGGTCGTCGAGGCAGCGGGCGACGAGCGCAGTCCAGCCGGTCTGATGCGATGCGCCTAAGCCCCGACCCGTCTCGCCGTGAAAGTATTCGTGGAAGAGGACGAGTTCGCGCCAGTGCGGATCGCGGGCGAAGCGTGCGTCGTCGCCTTGCCAAGGCGCGTGCCCTTTGTCGTCAGGGATGAAGATGCGTGCGAGCCGCCGGTTCAACTCTTGCGCGACTTCGGCGAGCGTCAACATGCGCCCTGACCCCGTCGGACATTCGACACGGAAGTCGTCGCCGTAGAAATGATGATAACGTTGCAGCGCCTCGATGAGCAGATAGTTGACGGGAAACCAGATGGGGCCGCGCCAGTTGGAGTTGCCGCCGAAGTCCACGGTTGAAGAGTCGCCCGGATCATAACGCACCTTGTACTCCATGCCGTCCACGTGTAAGACGTAAGGCTGATCGAGATGCACGCGCGAGAGCGAGCGCACGCCGTAGGGCGACAGGAATTCATTCTCATCGAGCAGGTAACGCAGCACGCGCGTCAGGCGCTCGCGCGAAGGCATCGCGAGCAGACGTTGGCGCGTCTGCTTGCCGTCGTGACACGCCTCCATGTAAGAGATATGGCGCGCGAGGTCTTTGCGATTCTCTAAAAACCAGTTCATGCGTTTTGAGAAACCGGGCAGCCGCTCGATCAACTCGGCGTCTAAAATTTCCACCGCGAACAATGGAATCAAGCCGACCATTGAGCGGATGCGCAAGGGTATCTCGCGCCCTTCAATCTTGATCTCGTCGTAGTAGAACCCGTCCTCCTCGTCCCACAAACCGTCGGCGCTTTCGCCGATGGCGTTCATCGCATCAACGATGGCGACGAAGTGCTCGAAGAACTTTGAGGCGATGTCTTCATACTCCGGTTCTTCGACCGCCAACTCAAGCGCGATGGAGAGCATCGTGCCGCAGTAGAAGGCCATCCAAGCCGTGCCGTCGGCTTGCTCAAGCGCGCCGCCCGTCGGCAGCGGCTTCGAGCGATCAAAGACGCCGATGTTGTCGAGGCCGAGAAAACCGCCGGAGAAAATCTGTTTGCCCTCAACGTCTTTGCGATTGACCCACCAAGTGAAATTGACGAGCAGTTTATAAAAAACTCGTTCGAGAAAGAGCCGGTCGCGCACGCCTGCGGTCGTCGCCATCTTGTAGATGCGCCAACAGGCCCAAGCATGGACGGGCGGATTGGCATCCGAGAAGGCGAACTCGTAAGCCGGTATCTGCCCGTTCGCGTGCATGTACCACTCGCGCAAAAACATGACGAGTTGATCCTTCGCAAACTCTGGATCGACCATCGCAAAGACGAGCGTGTGAAACGCTAAATCCCAAGAGGCATACCAAGGATACTCCCAAGTGTCGGGCATCGAGACCACGTCGCGGTTATAAAGCGACAGCCATTCATAGTTGCGCCCCTTGCTTCGTTCGCGCGGCGGCGGCGGGCACGATGGATCGCCTTCGAGCCAATCGCGCACGATGTAGTGATAAAACTGCTTCGACCACAGCAGACTCGCAAACGCTTGTCGCATCGCGCGCGCGCCCGGCTCAGATAAGTTCTCAGGGATGAGCGGCGCATAAAACTCGTCCGCCTCTTTGGTGCGCGTAGCAAACGTCTCATTGAAACTAGCGCCGAACATTTCTGTCGGCTGTTCCGCTTCCGAGCAGAGACGCAAGTCCACTTGCACCTCGCCGTTCGCCGGCACATTGAGCACGTAATGGACGGCGGCCTTCGTGCCTTCCTGCGCGGGATTAACGGCGTCCGTGCGGCCATGTATGACGTACTCATGAAATGCATCTTTGACGTAGGGCTGCGGGTTCGAGCCGCCGAACAGACGCGCGCCGTTTGTCTCGTTGTTGGTGAAGAGAAACTGCGGCGCGACTCCATCAGAGCTTGCGTCCGCCGCGAAGTGGAATGTGCCGAGCGACGAGTCGTGTGTGGCGACGAGCCGGCCCGTCTGCTGATCGAGTTTGATATTCGGGCGCGGCCAATAGCCTTCGCCCGTGCGCCCCCAAGCCCAAGTGTTGCGATACCAGAGCGTCGGCAGTAGATGAAGCTGGGCCGCTTCGGGGCCGCGATTGGCGACGGTGATGCGGATCAATAGATCGTTCGGCGTCTGCTTGGCATACTCGGCGAAGACGTCGAAGTAGCGGCCTTCATCGAAGATGCCCGTGTCTTGCAACTCGAACTCCGGTTCGTGCTTGCCGCGCCGCCGGTTCTCCTCGCACAGTTGCGTGTACGGGTAAGCCGCCTGCGGATACTTGTAGAGCGCTTTCATGTAGGAATGCGTCGGCGTCGAGTCGAGATAGAAATAACATTCCTTCACGTCCTCGCCGTGATTGCCTTCGCTATTGGTCAAGCCGAACATGCGCTCCTTCAAGATCGGGTCGCGCCCGTTCCACAGCGCCAAGCCGAAACAGAGTCGCCCTTCGCGGTCGCAGATGCCGAGCAACCCGTCCTCGCCCCAACGATAGACGCGACTGCGCGCATGATCGTGCGGGAAATATTCCCAACACGAACCATATGGCGAATAGTCTTCGCGCACGGTGCCCCATTGCCGCTCGCTCAAGTATGGCCCCCAACGCTTCCAGTTAGCCACGCGCGGCACGTCTTCAATCAAACGGCGCTGCTCCGCGCCCGTCTCAGTTGTTTGTGTCATAAGTTTTCAAACGAAGCGCACCGTGCGCGCGGACTGCCGCGTAAGCGGCAAGTTGAATTGAGCATGGCGTTTCAACGCCGGGAAAGACGATGCGACCTTGACACCGCGTCGCGTCAGCGACGATTGAGAACATAATTCATCCGTCGCTGACGCGACGCGATTCGTATTCCTCTATCCTTCCCCGGCGTTGAAACGCCGGGCTAAGGCCACTGCGCCGCTCGCGCGGCGGATGTGCATACAGGCTTCAATCAACTTGCCCTTGTTCGTTACTCGTCACTTGTCGCTGCGTCTGTCCCTTGAACTGCTGCGCGTGCTCGCGCGCGAATGCGGCGAAGGTCGTCGGCTCTTGGCCGGCCACTTCGCGCACGACGTTTGTGACTTCCGAGCCGACGCCAGTCGCCAGCTTCTCGTAGAGATCAATGATCGCTTCGACCAACCACGCCGGCAAATTCATCTGCGTCAGTGCCTGCCGGTATTGCTCGAACGTGATCGGCACGTAATTAACTTCGCGGCCGGTCGCGTCTGCGATCTGCGCGGCGATCTCCGTGAAGGTCAAAGACTCCGGCCCTGTGATCTCGTAAGTCCGCCCTGCGTGCCCGTCCTCGGTCAAAGTCTTAACGGCGACGGCGGCGATGTCGCGCGTGTCCACCGGCGCTTGCCGCGCGTCGCCCATCGGTAGATAGATCGTCTGCTGCCCGCCCCAAGTGTTCAGTAGTTCCTGCATGAAGAGGGCCGGGCGCAAGATCGTGTAGGCGAGACCCGAAGCCTTGAGTTGTTCTTCGCCTAGCCCGTGCCACCGCGCGAAGCCTTCGGCTGCGCTTGCATCAGCGCCGACGGCCGAGAATTTAACGACGTGCGGCGTCGCAGCACGCACCGCCGCCGCGATGAAGTTTGCTTGCTCCGCAACCGAACTCGGCGCGGGCGCGGGCAACAACAACGCGCGCTCGATGCCTTTGAACGCCGCGTCCAAAGTCTCCGGCTGACCCAAGTCGCCTTGCACGACTTCGACGCCCGGCAACTCTCCGAGCCAAACGGCCTTCGTCGGGTCGCGCACAAGCGCACGCACTTGCGCGCCCGCCTGCGAAAGTTGTTTGACGATCTCGCGCCCGCTTTTGCCGGTCGCGCCTGTGGCAAGAATCATAATATGCCTTTGTTCGTTGGCTGAAAGTTTTTACTTGGCTTGGCTTTGCACAAGAAATAGGATTGCCACAATAAGTAACGGGGCGTCAAAAAAAGTCCTAGAAGCGGTCTCATAAATAGGTAGCGCCTAGTTTTGAGTCAGTGTTTATGCGGCTTCCAGCATGCCGCAGGTATTTATGAGACCGCTTCTAATCGCACCCATAACTATGACTGGGAAGTATCCACATTTCTACGCAGGGTCTCAATTGTGTGGATGGGTAAGCCTGCGATAGTTTTCCCAAACGCTAAAACGTGTAACTCATTTCTGTCAGTAGACAGATAGGCATAACCGTAGCGGTCACTCTTAAAAGATGTAGTCCAGCGATGTTCAAACTTGATCTCTGCTGCTCGATTACTAATTATTCCATCAAACCCTTCCTCTAGTCCATCATGTATCCAATCAGCCTTAATAGAGTTGCCTGTTTGAACAATAGTCATTCGCACACCGTCAGCATAAATCCACGTTCCGGTGAAGTCTTGGCTATCCGTTGTCTCCACAAAGTAAGCTTCAGCGAAGGAGAGAAAAAATCGTTGCTGCTCGCGCGCAGCATTCATCTGTGTTTTCTCTGCTTCGGCTTCTTCTTCCTCTTTCTTGGCAAGACGAGAAATCTCCTCTCCAACTTTTGGATCGATTTTTTGTTGCTGTTTAGCATCATCCAATAATTTACGAGCCTCTTCCGCGAATCCAGCGTTGATGTACCTGTTAGCTAGGTTTGCAGCCGCTAAAGTTTCATTGAGGGAAGCTGACTGCTTATAGGCTTGAGCAGCTTTCATTAACATCTCTAAACGCTCATATTGAACACCAATATTATTTAAAGCAGCTGCGTGTTTACCATTAAATTGAAGCAGAGTTTTGTAGTGAAGCATTGAGATGGCATGCGTGGCAGTTTCCTTACCATATGTTAAACCTGCGGAAAATCTTAAACCGACATCATTAGGTTTGTGCTCAATAGCTTTTTCTAATGCAATGGCACGGAGGTTTGACTCTCCAGCTTGCTCGTATAATGAAGCTAGCCCTACATACAGATCAGCAATCAGCATCTGGTCATCTGTCTTGGTAAGCTCACTCATGATCTTTGAATAAGCCTCTTTGCGTAGGTTTATTTTGAATAGACTATCAGCAGCATAAATGATACAGCGGATTCTTTGGTTTTCTTTCGTGGAACCTTTTCTCCCATACTGTTCAGCAGCAAGCTCAAAAAAGACTCTAGCCTTATAATAATCACCCGCAGTTTGGTAACAAAAGGCTAGAAAGTGGTTGGCGTAAGGTGCAGCCTTATCTATATTGGCCAGTTCTTGCAATTTGATAAGGGCGGATGTATCACTAAGCTCATAGCGCAGATAATAGTAAAAAGCTTGGTTAGAAAGTTTCTCTTCCTCATCTCCGGTTGCCTCGTGGAGTTTGTTGAAAGCGTCTTCCATATCAGATAAGCTGTGAGTCTTCCACGCGGCATCAATCATTGCAGTGAAATGAGTATTAGTATCATCGGGCTTTATCTCTGAGGACTTCTCGGTAGTTTCGGTTACTTGAGTGCCAGCAATTAATTTTGTTTCAGTTTGCGCTTCGGATTCAGGCAAAGCTTTAACCTCAGCAGTTTTCTCAATCTTGGCCGCTAGCATCTCCGTAGCAAGTTCTGTAGCTCCTCTCTTCAATTGAAGCTTAGTTACTCGTTCGAACAAGCCGATGAGAGGTCGCCTGAAAATTATCATCGAAATAAGGAAAGCCAGCACAGATGCTAACTTCCACAGTCCAGCGATTGCAGTGATTAGTTCTGGGGTCATAGCTATTCAGTCTTGCTTTTCGAGGTTGTGTGGAGCGAAGCTATCAATATTGAGGAGGCGGAACATAACTCACGAGAGCCGCCATTCCCTCGAAGAGCAGTATCCTTCAATAGGTTTAGTCTATCAAATTGCATTAGCCTCCTACGACGCTATGGCGAAGCGGACTGACGCGATAGAGGATACAAACGCTGCTGGCATTCGCCCTAACAGCTTCCATTGCTGCCCCGACGATAGGTTTCAAGTTTCGACATTTAAGCCGTCTCCGTGCATCGGTTGATGTGGACGACGGAAGAAAGAAGCGGCGCGAGTGAAACGTGCGCGCCGCTTCTTTATGTCACGGAAAAGAGGCAGGCGCGGACGTTAAGCGACCTCTTTAGCGTAGCGCAGCACAGGCACGGAGATCGTTCTTGCTTTGCGTGCGCGCTTGACGTTGCCGACGAGCGTGGCGAGTTGCCGGCCGACCTCGGCGCGCACAACTTTCTCGCCGCATTGTGGGCAGACGCCCGCCGGTACGCCTTCGATCACTACGAGCGAGCCTTTAAGCCAGAAGTCCTGCTTGATCTGTCGCTCCTCCATCTGCTCGCCGCAGACGTGACACTTACCGTAATCGTACTTGGTCTTGTTGTTGCTCATGGCTATTCTAAGGCATAAGTCGTAATGAAAAGCAGCTTGCCTGTTTCTTTAAGTCGGCAGATGATAGCCACGCGCCGCCCGTCCGTCGCTGCCCCGACCACTTCATAACGAACGCCGCGTGGGTCGCGCGTGAAGCGCCGCCGGATGCGGCCTGTAGCGATGACCATTTCAATGTCGGCGAAGATCAGATCGTCGTTGGCCATCTCCTCGAAAAAATGCGGGATCGCAAATTCATATTGCTGGCTCTGCACCTTCTCGCGGATGCTCTCAATGGTGGTCACAGCTTAGACGACGAATGACAGGCGGCGCAAAGAGACCCACTCTGGCCGCCTGTCATTCGCTACCTTTCAAGCTTTAGTGTAAATCTCCCCGCCGGTGACGACGAACTCGGCCGCCTTTTCTTTCATGCCCGCCGCCAGCGCAGCTTGTTCGTCCAACTCTTTCTGCGCTGCGTAGTCGCGCACCTCTTGTGTGATCTTCATGGAGCAGAAGTGCGGGCCGCACATGGAGCAGAAGTGGGCGAGCTTTGCGCCCTCTTGCGGCAAGGTCTCGTCGTGATATTCGCGCGCGACTTCGGGGTCGAGCGAGAGGTTGAACTGATCCTCCCAGCGAAACTCGAAGCGCGCTTTCGACAGGGCGTTGTCGTGGAGTTGTGCGCCGGGATGACCTTTGGCGAGGTCGGCCGCGTGCGCCGCGATCTTGTAGGCGATGACGCCGTCTTTCACGTCTTGCTTATCTGGCAAGCCCAAGTGTTCCTTCGGCGTGACGTAGCAGAGCATAGCCGTGCCGAACCAACCGATCATAGCTGCGCCGATGGCCGAAGTAATGTGATCATAGCCGGGCGCGATGTCTGTGACGAGCGGCCCCAGAGTGTAGAACGGTGCCTCCTGACAAATCTCAAGTTGCTTGTCCACGTTCTCTTTGATCAAGTGCATCGGAACGTGGCCGGGGCCTTCGATCATCACTTGGCAATCGTACTCCCAAGCGATCTTGGTCAACTCGCCGAGTGTCTCAAGCTCCGCGAACTGCGCCTCATCATTCGCGTCGGCGATACTGCCGGGGCGCAAGCCGTCGCCCAAACTGAACGCGACATCGTAAGCCGACATGATCTCGCAGATGTCGCGGAAGTGCGTGTAGAGAAAACTCTCCTCGTGGTGCGCGAGACACCACTTGGCCATGATCGAGCCGCCGCGCGAGACGATGCCGGTCGTGCGCCGCGCGGTCAAAGGGATGTATGGCAGCCGCACGCCCGCGTGAATCGTGAAGTAGTCAACGCCCTGCTCGGCCTGTTCAAGCAGCGTGTCGCGGTAAACTTCCCACGTCAACTCTTCGGCCTTGCCGCCAACTTTTTCTAGCGCCTGATAAATCGGCACTGTGCCGATGGGCACGGGCGAGTTGCGTATGATCCATTCGCGCGTCGCATGAATGTTCTTGCCCGTTGATAAATCCATCACGGTGTCTGCGCCCCACTTGGTTGCCCAACGCATCTTCTCAACCTCTTCTTCAATCGAAGAGGCGACGGCTGAGTTGCCGATGTTCGCGTTGATCTTTACCAGAAAGTTGCGCCCGATGATCATCGGCTCTGATTCGGGATGGTTGACGTTCGCCGGAATGATCGCGCGCCCACGCGCCACTTCGTCACGCACGAACTCAGGTGTGACGAACTCTGGAATCTGCGCGCCAAAGCGTTCGCCGCGATGTTGATGAAAGAGCGAACTGCGGTCAGCGCGCGTGTGTTCGCGCATCGCGTGCAAAGCCATCTCGCGCCCCATGTTCTCGCGCAAGGCGATGAACTCCATCTCCGGCGTGATATGGCCGCGCCGCGCATAGTGCATCTGCGTCACACGCCGGCCCGCACGTGCGCGCAAAGGCGCACGCCTGAGACCGGGAAAGTATTCGAGCCGCCCGCGCGTTTTCGTCTGCGCGAACTCGGCCGCACCGGCCGTCAAGTAACCGTCATCTTCCGGTCTGACATCGCGGCCGGTGTATTCTTCCACGTCTGCGCGCCCGATGATCCATTCGCGCCGGAGCGCGGGCAGACCTTCGCGCTCGTCGCACTTAACTGCTGGGTCGCCCCAAGGCCCCGACGTGTCATAGACGCGCACGGGCGGATTCTCTTCCGTCGCGCCATTCGCTTGCCGCGTCGCGTTCAATGCCACCTCGCGCAAGGGCACGCGCACGTCCTGCGTCGCGCCGTCAACGTAAACCCTTTGCGAGTTTGGCCAGCGCACCTCTGCGCTCGTCTGCTCCGTCGTCTCTTTCGTCGTGCTCATAAGCTTTAACCTCTCGGCCGCACGTGCGACCTAAAAAAGAAAGACCGCTCCATCGTACTTCAAGGGACGGAACGGCCTTTCGCTGCTTCTCCCTTCGGCGGTACTAACCGCATCAGGTTCAAGGGGTCTCGCCCGTCGGCGACTCTCAGCCGCGAGTTTGAATCGCGGCTCCCCCGAAAACTTTTTCAACTGTCAAAACTCGA
>Ga0209153_1000287_pt1 | contig 26111 bp, 21 predicted proteins | sample GraSoiAngelo_120_FD_185877 | JGI IMG/M metagenome (GOLD analysis project Ga0209153, IMG submission 185877) | Grasslands soil microbial communities from the Angelo Coastal Reserve, California, USA - 14_0919_09_20cm (SPAdes) (version 2) | ecosystem: Environmental > Terrestrial > Soil > Grasslands ... | reverse complement strand
CAGTCTAATCGAAGAGATCGAACACGCCACCACAACCATCCCGCCGCAAGTGATTCATTACGAGATCGAAGGCTACGCCGTGCATTATCAGGATGCGACAGCGCGGCTTGAGGCCGAGCCGGGACGAAAAATTTACGGCGTCTATCGCGGCGCTGGCCCCGTCAGCACGGAGACGCCGGACGGCGCGCGCAGCTTCGATCAGTTCCTACTCGATCAAGCCATCAAACTCGGCGCACGCCACATCGCCGTAAACGTGCAAGACATTGACGTGCCCGCGACGCTCGAACGCCGGCCGGCGATCAAGACCAATGACGGCGAGACGACGGAATACGACTTAGTGGTCGGCGCGTTCGGCGTCAACTCGCAACTCAGCCAACGCCTCATCTACGGCTATCAACCGCCGCCGACGTGGAAGACCTGCGTGATCGAGGCACGCGTCGCCGCAGAGTTTCAACGCGAGAAGCTGGGCAATCTGATCCACTTCTTCGTCTTGAAGCAGCCCGAAGTGCGCTACGTCGCGCTCATTCCGAAGGGCGAGCACGTGACCGTGACCGCCATCGGCGAGAACGTTGACGTTGTCTCAACCGAGCGACTGCTGCGCGAGTCTTACATGCGCGACTACTTGCCCGCCGATTGGCGGCTTGATTGTCATTGTCATCCGCGCGTGGCGGTCGGCGCGGCGCGGCTGCCCTATAGCGACCGCTTCGTCATCGTCGGCGACGCATCCGATTCAAGATATTTGAAGAACGGCGTCGAGTCGGCGCTCGTGACGGCGCGTTTGGCGGCCGATTGCGTCGTCAATCACGGCGTCACGGCTGAGGATTTTGAAAAGCATTTCTGGCGCGAGTGCGAGCACGTCTTCGGGCGCGACAATCTGTACGGGCGCGCGCTCTTCAAGATTTATGATCGCGTCTTCCCGCATCCGCTGCTTGCGCCCGTCTATTTCGCCGTGCTCGACGCCGAGCGCAAACAGGGCCGACAAAAGGCGCTGCTTTCCGACGCACTGCTCGCCGCTTTCACGGGCGATCAATCTTACAAACGCATTTTGCTGCGCGCCATGCACCCGCGTCTGGCCGCGCGCATGGCCGGTCATGCGGGTTGGCTCGTCTTCGATCAAGTGCGGACACGTGTGACGCGCGCCGAACGGACGACTGCGCGCGGGCTGCGGCTGCGCGACGATGCGCGCGTCGCCATTATCGGCGGCGGCCCCGGCGGCGCTTCGTGCGCGCTGCGGCTGCTGCAAGAATCAAAACGGCGTGGCATGCGTCTGCGCGTCTTGCTCTACGAGCCGAAACAGTTTCCGCGTCAACACAACCCGTGCATGGGCGTGCTCGCGCCGCCGACCGCAGAAATCTTGCGCGAGCAGTTGCACCTCGAATTACCAACGGCGCTCGTCAAGCGCACGATTAAAGGTTATCGCTTGCACAGTGACGCAAACGAGATCGAACTGCGCGCGCCGACGACCGAAGAACCGGCGCTGATGGTCTCGCGCTCTGAGTTTGATGAACTGCTACTTGAACGCGCGCGCGCATCGGGCGCAGAAGTGATCAGCGACCGCGTGACGGGCTTGGAGTTTCATCCCGAAAATCTTGAGCATCCGGTGCGCGTCTATTCCGAAGGCGTATCGCGCTCGGCCGACATGGTCGTGGCGGCGTGCGGTTTGGATGATGGGCTGTTGTCCGTGCTCGAACAGGTCAGCCCGCGCGCGCGCCGTTACGAACGACCGCGCGAGACGATGCATTCGATCATCGTCAAACTGCCATGCGATGAACGCTATATTGAAAAGCGACTCGGCGGCCAGATTCACGCCTTTCTGTTGAGCGATCTGCGGCGCATAGAATTCGGCGCGATCACGCCGAAGCAGACGCACGTGCTCGTCAACGTCATGGGCCGGCACGTCACCTCGCTCGACATGGAAGATTTCCTACTCCATCGCAAAGTGCGGACGCTTTTGCCGCGCTTCGATCTGCAAAAGTTGGATTTTTACGAAGGGCACGCGCCAGTGCGCCACGCCGTGAACGTCTCTTGGGATCGCTTCGTCGCTGTCGGCGACGCGACCGGCTGGCTCAGGCCCTTCAAAGGTATGGGCATCACGACCGCGCTCCAGACCGGCATCGCCGCCGCCGACGTGATGCTTGAGCGCGGCATTGATGCGGTCGCGCTCGAAGCTTACGCGCGCCGCACCGTCGAACTCACAGAGGATCAAAGTCACGGCCGGCTCTTGCGCCAATTTTTGCGCTTCGGCATGGACTTCCGCATGATTGACGGCCTCATCGAACTGGCCAAAACTAACCCAGACCTCTACGCCATCCTCTACGCCGTCATTGACGGGCGCGGCTCATATCGGCGCATCACGCACGAACTCCTGCGTGCCGCGCTCCTCTGGCAAGTCGGCACGCTCGCCCTGCGCCGCGTGCTGCGCCCCGTCAGTTAAGTCGCTTCACAGTTATTGTCTAAATGCTGAACGATGATTAAAATCTCGGCCGCAAGATAAGCTGACAGCACGCACGTTTCCTTTTCGTCGCTGACCGACACATACCGCCCCGCAGGAGGTCGCCATGTACTTCAAACAGTTCTATCTCGGTTGTCTCGCGCACGCTTCATACCTGATCGCAGCGGCGGGCGAAGCGGCGGTTGTCGATCCGCAGCGCGACGTTGATCAGTACATCACGGAAGCCGAAGCACAGGGCTGCCGGATCAAGTACGTCATCGAGACGCACCTGCACGCGGATTTTGTGAGCGGGCACGCGGAGCTTGCGGCGCGCACCGGCGCTGAGGTCGTGATCGGCGCGCAAGCCGGCGCAAAGTTTCCGCATCGCGCGGTGCGTGATGGCGACGAGTTGCACGTCGGTCAAGTGGTCTTGCGCATCCTTGAGACGCCGGGGCACACGCCCGAAGGCATCTCGCTCCTCGTGATTGACACGACGGTCTCCGACCAACCGCAGAAGGTGCTCACAGGCGACACGCTCTTTATCGGCGACGTGGGCCGGCCCGATCTGGCGGGCGCGCGCGGCTACACTTCAGAGATGATGGCCGGGATGCTCTACGACAGTCTGCACGACAAGTTATTAAAATTGGCTGACAACGTCGAGGTCTATCCGGCGCACGGCGCAGGTTCGATGTGCGGGCGCAACATGTCGCAGGAGACATCTTCAACCATCGGGCAGCAACGCCAATTCAACTATGCGCTCAAGCCGATGGCGCGCGCTGAGTTCGTTCGTATGATGACGACCGACCTGCCCGAACAGCCCGCCTACTTCGCGCGCGATGCAGAGATCAATCGCACGGGCGCGCCCGCGCTCGCCACACTGCCGCATCCCCGCGCGCTCGCGCCCGAAGAGGTTGCACAACAGATTGAAAGCGGCGCGGTGCTCTTAGACGTGCGCCCGGCCGCAGAGTTCGGCGCGGCGCACGTGCCCGGGGCGCTCAACGTCGGCTTGGGCGGACAGTTCGCCATCTGGGCCGGGAGTCTCATCGCGCCGACTGCGGCGATCATCATCGTGGGCGAGAGCGAGGCGCAGGTGGACGAGAGCGTGATGCGCCTGGCGCGCGTCGGTTTGGAGAACGTGCGCGGTTACTTGCGCGGCGGCGTGGAGGCATGGCGCGCGGCGGGGCGGGCAACGGCGACCGTGCCGCAAATCTCCGTCGCCGAGTTGAAAGAACTGATCGAGACAAGACCAGACCTGCAAGTCCTCGACGTGCGCCACCCACCTGAATACGCGAGCGGGCACGTGCCGCGCGCACAGAGCGCGCCGCTTGCGCAACTCGAAAAGCAGTTCGAGCAATTGCATCTCGACGCGGCGCGTCCGCTCGCCGTCATCTGCGCCGGCGGCTATCGCTCCAGCGCCGCCACTTCCATCCTCGCTCGGCATGACTTCATCAACCTACTCAACGTCAACGGCGGCACGAGCGCGTGGATCAGCGCGGGCTACGAAACGAAAACTACAGTGACTGGTGCCAAGTGACGAGTGCCAAGTTGAAGACTTGTTCTCGGCTCGGCACTCGTCACTTGGCACTCGTCACTGCTTTTGCCCCTTCCCGAAATGGCCCTAACTATGTTATAGACGCACGAAACCCCCGCATAGGTGAGAGGCATAAAGGTTCGTGGCCGCGAGTTTCGATAAGGAGACTTCTTCGACCATGAAGCGGAGACGCACACTCAGCAGCCGAAGCATGGCGGTCGGCGTGGCGCTCGCGCTGCCGGTCTTGTTGGCGTTGAGCAGTTGCATGCCGAAAGGGCCGTCGGGCGCGGGTAGCGTGCAGTTGACCGTCTATGGCTTCTCGATCATGAAAGAGTCGCTGGAGAAGTCGATCTTTCCGGGCTTTGCGGCAAAGTGGAAACAGGAGCACGGGCAGGAGGTGAAGTTCGTCTCATCGTTTGCCGGTTCTGAGACTGTCACGAATCAAATCTTGCAGGGCACACCCGCAGACATCGCCATCCTCTCGATTGACCGCGATGCGCAGCGACTCAAACAAGGCGGCGCGGTCACGTCCGATTGGCACAGTCTGCCGCACCAAGGCATCATCAACAAGACGCCCTTCATCATCCTCGTGCGCAAGGGCAACCCGAAAGGCATTCACGACTTCGCCGATCTCGCCAAGCCCGGCGTGAAGCTAATCCATCCTGATCCGATCAGTTCCGGCGGCGCGCAGTGGTCGATCCTCGCCATCTACGGCTCAGAAATAATAAAGGCACAACAACAGCCAAGCTCATCCGCGATGGAAAGCAACCCAGGAATGAAAATCGAAAACGTCGGCCAGCAACGCGCGGAAGCTTTGCTCAAATCCGTCTGGCATAACGTCATCTCCACACCCGGCTCGGCGCGCGAGGCGCGGACGCAGTTTGAGACCGGCTTCGGCGATGCGCTCATTACTTACGAACTAGAAGGCTTATTGATGAAGCAAGCGAACGCAGCCGTCGAAGTCGTCGTGCCCGATGCGACGATCTACAGCGAGCATCCGGCGGTCGTCGTGGATCGCAACGTGACGGCTGCGGAGCGGCCCATCGTTGATGCCTTCATGCAATATCTTTGGGAGGACGCAGCGCAGCAGGCATTTGTGCAATACCATTTCCATTCAATCACGCACGATTCATTCAACAGCGCGAACAAGGAGTTTGCGCACATCAATCATCCCTTCACCGTTGCCGACCTCGGCGGCTGGGACAGGGCTTATCCCGACATCATCGAAAAAGTTTTTCGCGAGCAAGTACAAAAAGGAAAGTAGTCAGTGGTCAGTGATCAGTAAAAAACAGTTGCTTTTACTGACCACTGACCACTGACCACTGCGTTATGAGTACAGCCATCTCCACCATGCGGCATGTGCGCGGCTTCGATGTCGTGCGCCCTCTGAGCGTCGTCGCGTTGCTGGCGATCATGTTGCCGTTGGTGTTGCTGCCGCTCCTGTCAATCTTCATCTTCGGCACGAGCAAGGGCCTCGGCACTTTCTGGGCGGCACTGACCGCGCCCGAAGCAACTTTCGCCATGCAACTCTCGCTCTTCACGAGTTTCTGGGCGACAGTCTTCAACGTGTTCTTCGGGCTGTTCGCGGCTTACGTGCTCTCGCGTTACGATTTCTACGGGCGCAACGCGATCATCGTGACCATCTCTTTGCCGACCGCGATCCCGACGGCTGTGGCGGGCTTTGCGCTCTTGTTGTTGTGGGGCCCTTACGGCGTGTTGGGGCGGCTGCTTGCGCCACACGGCATCCAGTTGATGTTCACGGCTTGGGCGATCATTCTGGCCAATATCTTCGTCACCTTCCCGCTCGCGTTCGGCGTCATCAAACCCGTGTTCGACACGATGAGCCGTTCGCTTGAAGAGGCTTCGGCGACCATCGGCGCGACGCGCTGGCAGACGTTCTGGCATGTGACGCTGCCATCCTTGCGCGGCGCGATTGTGACGGGCGCGCTCTTAACGTTTGCGCGCGCGGTCGGCGAGTTCGGCTCGACGATTCTCGTCTCCGGCAATCTGGCGATGCGGACACAGACCGCGCCGCTCTACATCTTCGCCAAGTTCAACGAGGGGCAGGTCGAAGCGGCGAACGCCGTCGCCATCGTGCTCGCGCTCTTCTCGTTCTTCATCTTCAGCGTCCTGTTCTTCGCCCGCGATTGGCTCGAAGCCGACTGAGGTGTTCTGGACTCATGCAAGCAGAGAAAGCCAAAGCTAACGAGCCGAACCAAACCGACGCACCGCCGCGCGCCAGCGAGCAGAATGGGCCGGACGAAGCGCGCGCGCCGTCGGCAGCGCAAACCACGCCGGAAGTGGCGGCGCACATTGTCGGCTTGAGCAAGAGCTTCAAAGGCACGCAGGTGCTCGACGATGTCACGTTCGATGTGGCCGAAGGCGAATCGCTCGTGCTGCTCGGCGCGTCGGGGAGCGGCAAGACGACCATCCTGCGCATCATCGCCGGATTGGAAGAACCGAATACGGGGCGCATCGTCTTACACGGGCGCGACGTGACAGAGTTGCCCGCGCGCGAGCGCGGCGTCGGCGTGATCTTTCAAGACTACGCGCTCTTTCCGCGCATGACCGTCGAAAAAAACATCAGCTACGGCTTGCGCATCCGCAAGCGCCCGCGCAAAGAGATCAAAGAGACGGTTGCGCGCCTGCTCACGCTCGTCAAACTCGAAGAGCATCGCAAAAAATATCCGGCGCAACTATCGGGCGGGCAACAACAGCGCGTGGCCATTGCCCGCACGCTTGCCTATCAACCGCAGGTCTTGTTATTCGATGAACCGTTCGGCGCGCTCGACGCGCAGACGCGCGTGCGTCTGCGGCGCGAGATTCGCGCGTTGTTGCGCGAGATCAAAGTGCCCGCCATCTTCATCACGCACGATCAGGAAGAGGCGCTTGAACTAGGCGACCGCATCGCCGTCCTGCATAGCGGAAGGCTCGAACAGATCGGCACGCCCGACGAGGTTTACAACCGGCCTGAAACCGAATACGTCGCCACGTTTCTCGGCGCGGCGAATCTGCTCGTGGGCGTCGTCTATCACGGCGCGGTCGAGATCGGCACGGCCGCGATTCCGGCCCGCGCAGAGACCGAACGCTTCCGCGACGGTCAATCCGTCAAGCTCGTCTTTCGGCCCGAAGATGTGGTCTTGAGTGAGACGGGCACGCTGCCCGAAGGTGTGCGCCGCTTGACCAACGGCATCATCGAAGAGATCAACTTCGTCGGCGCTTACGAGCGGCTCACGTTGCGCCTCGATCTCATCGCGCGGCAGACGCAAGCCGAAGAGCCGCCACTCTACAACGTGACCATCAACACGCTCGACCGGCGCATCGGCGTGCCCATCATCGTCACGCGCCCCAAGCCTGACGCCAACGTCGCGCGGCTGCAAGTCGGCCTGCGCGTCGCCGTCGGCCTCAAGCTCTTCCGCGTCCTACCAAACTTCACGCTCGCCTCCGAGCGCGGCAGCAAGTCAGTTGACATGCGTGGCTAGGAAATTATTAGCGTAACAGTTGGCGCCGCCCGAAAGAGACGCGCGCGTGCTTACGTGCCGCCGAGCATCGCGGCGGCTACTTTGTTCAGAAAACCGGCCGGATACTGCTTCTCTTCCGGCTTGCCGTAAGGGCAGCCCTGCGGAAAACTCCAGCGATCATTGACGCAGAACGTGCAAGGGCCGTCGCTGCGAGAGAGGAAGCCCGCATGTCCATTCTTGGCCGGCGTATAGGCCATCTGCCCTTTGCTGAACATCTCTGCCAACAAGCCGGCCATCATCTGATGCGGATCGTAGTAGGCAGCCAGCAACTCGCTTGCGGCCGAAGCGAATTTCGTCTTGATCTCCGCGAGCACCGCCGCCGTGTCTTTCACGATGCCGAACGCGGCAAAGCCGCCCGCAGGTTTTTCGACCTGCATACGCGCATCCGTGTGCAGAAACTTCGCCGCGTCCGGGTGCGCCGTCGTGAAAGCTTTCAACGTTTCGGCGCTCATACGGAACTGCGGCAGGAAGTTTGTGTCGTAAGAGAAGTGCGGCGTGACCACCAAGCGCGTCGAGATATTGTAGCTGTGGCCGTCAATTTTGGTCTTAAATTCCAGACGGCATTCGTGCTGCGTCATCAGCCGCAACAACGTGTAAGGGCCGTCCTCTGGAAAATTGGGCAGCGCCGGGTGCGCCTGAATTAAATGCCCATAAGCCTTGTGGAACATATTCCAAGAAGACTGGCCGACGAGAAACAGAATGGCGGGGCGCGTCTGCACCAGTTGCTTCAGCGCCCAAGCGTTCTTCTGGGTGCAGTTTGAGATCACCGTGTTGACGCTCTGGCTCGTGCCGCCCAACCACTCCGGCCCCCAGTGCGGTGAAGCGCACGCCACCATGTCGAGTTGGCCCACGTCCTCGCCCACACGCAGGTGCGCATCCTTGTGCCCTTTCTGCACGAGAAACTTTTGAAAGCTCCCAAGCACGGGCACCATCTGCATGTAGTAGCCGATGGGTTGGCCGTACACGTCTGTCTTGTGCCCGGCCGGAACGTTGAGCCGCGCCGCCAACACGTCGCCCTGTTTGAAATGGTCGCGCGTGTTCACGAGCACGACGTAACGCGGCTCGCCCAACTTGCCGGCCAGATGGATCACGGTCGGGTTCGGCTCGCCGTCATACTGCACACGCAGGTCGTAAGCTGGCGCGTCCGTTTTGCGGGTCGCGTCGAGCATGACGCCCGCTTTCTCGGCTTTGATCTGCCCTTCAGGCAGCAGGAACTTCTCCGCGAATTTTAAGTCGAAGTGCTCTTGATAGACCGAGCGATAGCGATAATAGTAAGCGTACTTCGTCCACGAATCGGTGTTGTGGTCGCTCGAAAAACTTGGATAGCACCAAGAAGCGCCGGTTGTGCCCGGCGCAAACGCCGTCAGATTCGGATTGATACCGATGGTCATGATCGGCGCTTTGCGGCAACCGTCCATCACCTCTGCGTCAGGGAATGTGGGCTGACGGGTCGTGCCTTGCAGCCAGACGAATGACTTCGGAGCGCCGACGGGTTCTTGCTCCTTCGGCGTGTTCGAGTTGAAGTCGTAGGACGGATATGGCCCGTAAGGTTGTATGGCTGTATTTTCGGGCCAGAAGAAGTTGCACGTGCCGCAGGTGCGCACGTTGTAAACCAATTCGACTTCAAGCGGGTCTTTCGTCGGCTTGGGATTGAGTTCGCGTGGTGGATCGTATGACATGGTCTTTCTCCTATTTCTTGGCGGGCATTGATTCGCCCAAGTGCTTCGGGTCGTCGTCGTAGATCAACTCCGCTTTGGTCTGCACCTGCACGCGGCGATTGTCTGTGACGGCGCTCGTTTCCTGCTTGGGCTTTAATTTATTGGCCATCGTGTTGGCCACTTTGGAAAACTTTAATTCGACTATGCCTTGCTGCGCCTTAGCCGCCAAGCCAGCCACGTGCGCGGAGAGAATCTGATAGAAGTCGGGCGGGCGCGTGATGACGTGTGCGAGGTAAGTTGTCTCCGGCGTTTGAAAGCAGTAATAGGTTAGCTCTTTCAAAGCGGCGGCATTGACGAAACTGCGATAGAAGATCGCGCGGGTGACTTTGACCGTGAGCGCGGGGATGACGACCGGTGCTTTGGCGAGATCATCGAAGGGCCAAGCGCCTCTGTAGAGTTTGCCCGTGAACGTGCGCAAGGGCGTTTTGGCGTCGGGCGCAAGGGTCGGCAGCACGAGAGGGTCGCTCACGAGCACATAAGCTGTTGCTTTCGTCTGCTTCTGATCGTCGAGATAAGTCTTTACGGGATCGCTCCCGTCTGTGGTCGAGAGGCCGACCTCCAAGAAGACTTGCGCCTGATGCGGGGCCATGAACATCGGGATGTGCGAGAGCACTAACGACCGCTTGCCCAGCAGACTGAACCCATGATTGCTTTTCTCTGGCATAGGCATGACCATTTGTCATCTCTCCTTGCAGCTAGACACCGGACTCACTGAACAACCATGAAAGAGAAATCGCCATTGCGCACAGATCGGTAAGACTGATCGGCAACGGGATTGAAGAGTATGACGACGAAGCCGGTCGGGCTGACCTTTCCGTAATTCGCCGATAGCATGGGCGCGTCGAGCGAGCGGCACGCACCGACCAGCACGGTGTAAGGGCCGTTGATCGGTTTATCGAAGGTGACGAGCACTTGACCGACGGGCGGCGGCCCCGGCACGCCGGGCCAGTCAATTGGGCGCACGCTCCAGTTCTCTGTGCCGGAGGCGCGCGTGTACACGCCCTTCGTCATATCGAAGGCGATCATCCCGTGATGCGTAATATTGGGCGCGGCGGTGTTTTGCTCAGGCGCGGCGGCGGCGTTTTTCTTGGCCATGAAAGATTCTGTCTCCGTCTATTCAAAGAATACGTCGCCGGGATAGCTGTGCTGCTCCGGCGGCACGAAGAAGTAGCAGCCTTCAATCGGGGTGATGATCTCGCCGACCGGATTCAGCAAGCCGTCCGTGCTGCGGCGGAAGTCGGGATTGATGAGCCAGATGTTGTTGATGAACTCGAAGCCGGTCTGTTGAATGTTGTTCTGGAAGCAGATGAAGTGGATGCCGTATTCAACTTCGCCGGTCTGCGGATTGAGTTCTGAGTAGGCTACGCCACGCCGGCGCAAGCGAATGTCCTGCGTGTTGAAGACGTTCGAGTGGCCGACTTGCACGGGCGGGAACGGCCCCATGAACGGCGCGGTCGCGCCGCCGCGCGCCTTGAGCGCGTGCGCCTCGTTGAAGGTCAGATTGATCTCCGTGTGGTCCGGCTCGTTCTCAAGCGGCTTGTGCGACGCGCGGCTGATCGCTTGCCCCGTGTGTGGATTGCGCCCGATGGCGTGCCGACGTGCTTCCTCGCCCTTGTATTTCTTGCCGTAAAAATCAGTGATCTCAAAGTCGTCTGAGAACCACTTATCAATGTTCTCTTGATACTTCCGGTAAGCCAGATACGTGCCGCCATCGTAGCGCGGGTCGTCACGAACTTCCGAAGGCTGGCCCGGATAGACCGCACTCGGCGTCGGCAGATAGATTTTGCTGCGATACCAGAGCGGATCGGTCTTCAACTTTTCTTGCAGATCGCTCGTGCCATCGAAGAAACCGATGTGCGCTTTGCCGTCGCCGCGCGAAAAGCCTTGTTGAATTCCTGCGACCTCAAGCCCGTTCGGATCGACGACGCGCTTGCGGATGGCGTCCCAGAAGTCAATCGCCAGATAGAGGTTCTCACAATCGATCTGCAACAGGATGTCGGCTTCACCGGCCGCGAGCCATTGGTTGTACGCAGCCTGCACGGCCTCCGGCGTCGGCGTCTTGCCGCCGGTCTGTTTGGTGAGCAACGTCTGTATCCAACCTTGATCGCCGGCCGCGTTCATCGTGCGCAGGTAGAGCGGGACGTAACGGTCTTTCATCCCGAAGCGCGTCGGCTTGCGCGGCGTGAAGACGCCGCCCGGCGGAAAGTTCGGGACCGGTTCTTCGTTCTGCCGCCCCTTAGAGCCGATGGGGCCGAGGAAGAAGCGCAGCCCGAAGCCGACGAGCAGATTCAGGTGCAGGTCGCCGACGACGTACTGCGGTTCGCGGCTGCCGTCCGGCGCGTGCTTGTGCGCGAAGGTGCGCAAAGGGTTCATCTTCTCGTCCTGCACGGCTTGAAGACCTTTCAGCACCGTGATGATCTTTTTCCGGTCATCGAACGGCGCGTTCAGCTTGACGAGAAGCATAAAGTCGGCGGGATTGTCGTCCACGCCGGGGCGGGGGTTGTACATAGAATTGATTGCTCCATTTGTAGTGTTATCGTGTGCCCGGTCAAGTATTGGAGTTACCTACCAGTGGGAAGCGTATGTTGAAACTCTCGCCGCCCGTCACGTTGAGACCCGGATAATGTGCGGTCAGCGAAGACTCGACGGGCGTAGAGACGTAAGGTTGCAGCAAGACAAGCTCGGCCAATTTCGCCAGATCAGAGATTTGGCCCTTGAGCGAGGCCGCTTCATTTGTCCAGTGTTCCCAGTAAAGCACCCAATCTGCGTTGACGCAGACGACCGCGCCCTCAAGCCCTTTCGGGCGATGCTCTCTGACGTGTTTCAGAAATTTGAGCAGACTCGCGGCAAAGCTTTTGGGCGCGACTGTGCCTTTGCGCGTGCCGACGAAGAGCTGGGTGAAACCGGACTGCCAATCGGCCGCATCCGTGAACAGATGATAAGGCGTATCGAACGCAAGCTCGTCAGCGAGCAGAACGGGAAAGCCACTCTGGCTGGCCGGGAACGCAAAGACGGTTGAGTGCAGCGAGGAATAGGCGCGACCCGCTACGACCTGTTTGGTGTCGGTGTAGGCTTGCTGGGTTTCGTAAAAGACGAGCGCGATCTCGTCGGGCACGCCCGCCGGTTTATCGAGCGGCGAGACGGTCGGCAAATAGGCGGTCAGCCCGTAGAGGCGTTGGAGTTGCGCGGTGACGGGGATGAACACGCTGCCCAAGGCCGTAAGAAAATCTTTGGGCGCGAGCGTCGAGAGCCGGTAGCCGCGCCACACTCTGACCGCATCGGGCGGAACACTCTTAGCGGCAGCCTTTGGTTTAGCCGCAGGCTTTTTAGCCGCAGCCTTCGTTGTCGTCTTCCGGCGGTTGGATTTTTTTGCTGGGGGCATCAATCAGTCCTCACAAGTGTACACATACTTTATGTGACCAAGAGAAAAGCATTGTCGCCCGCGCCGAGCGGCACGACCTGAGTTGCGTTGGCTTTGGCCGTCAGCGTGGCGACGGTCGTCCACCCCATGCAATCGCTGTGAAAGCGGTTGAGCGTCATCTGTCCGTTCTTCATGTAGGTGACGAAGTACGGATCGCCATTGCCGAGGACGAGCGGTTGCACGATGTCGAGCGTCTGCGCATCCTTGAGCGCGGCGTTGAGATTGGAAGCGACCTCGGTGGTCCCGGCCGCAAGGTTGTCAAGCACGTGATCAATGTTCACGTTCGGCTTCCACGTGTTCGTTTTGAAGAAAAAGTTCTCGCCGCCAAGCTGGAAGAAAGCGAACCGCGTCCAGCCTTTGGCCCAGACGTGCGACCATTGGGGCGTCATCAGGAGCGGCGGCGTATTGGGCGGCGAGGTGGCAATCGTGGACATCGTGTAGGTCGCCACATAACCGTTCGCGCCGTTGTAACCGAGAAAAACCACAATGCCAAAGCAGACGAAGGCCTTGAGCGTCGTAAATCCTTGCGTCAGGGCCGGCTCATGGTTGCGGAAAAATTTGTACGGGCCGGAGATGGAGAGATCGTTGGCGATGGAGAAGATCGAGAACACGCCGTCCTTGGCTTTATAACAGGCCACGAAGGGTTTGTTGCCGAGCGTGAACGGCTCGATGATGTCGTAGCCAGCGCCAACCTTGAACTTGCCCGTCGCCGTCTGCAACCAAGGGGCGCTCGCGGTGAACTCGTACAAGTCTGGCGCGTCGGCGGTCGCGTTATAGCCGAGCAGGTAGGTCTTACCTTGCACCGTGACCGGCGTCAGATTCGCGTAGCTCGCCTTGAGCGTCGTCGGCTGCGCAACCTCTTTCACCGTCAGTTGGTTGATATTGTCGGTCTGCGCGACCGAGTAAATGATCGACTTCTCTTGTTTCTTGGCCATCGCCGCGTCGCTCCCTTCTCAACTCTTATCGCCAAAGCCGGCAATGATCGCCCACGTTGTCAACGCGCTCATCACCGTCGTCCAGTAGCCGAACTTCTGGTAGTAATAGACGGCGCATTGCTCCTGCATCTTGTTATCCAAGTGCCCGTTGATGGTCGGGTCGGACAGGTTGCGCACGCAGGCCCAAAGCGGCGGCTTCGATATTTCGCTGCACGCTAGCCCCAAGCACGCATCGTCCATCTCGACGGCCATGCCGAGTTTGTCCAGATTGTTGGTGCTCGTGCCGAACTCGAAAATGTCGGTCGTGAGAATCGGGTGAAATTCCGGGATGCCGCTGACACCGTCGAGATGAATCTTCGTCGGATAGGTGTTGGGCGAGCAGCCGCAGTGCTTATCGGGCGGCGTACCCTTAGGCACGATCTTGCCGGTCAGATGCTCGGCGAATGACTTCATTAGCTTCTCGGCTTGCGGGATGTGCTTCACGGGGATCGTCCAATTCGACTTGAAGGTCTTGCCATTAAACGGCGCTGACTTGAAGTCCTTAAAACAAGTAAAGCGCGCAGCGCGGCTCACCGAGACATCGCCGAGGGACATGCTGCAATAGACGCCGCCGCTCGTGCCGGTCGTCAGGAAAAGCTTGGGCCGCGCGTCGGCGATCATCTGGGCGAACATATCTTTGATCGGTAGCGACATGGTGCCGTCCGGCAACTTCTTGGCGTCCTCGTGCATGTGCAGTTCCGTCTTATAGATCAACACTTTCAACTTGTTGATCTCGACGACGAAATAGCTGCCCAAACGCTTGCTCATCCTTGACGGGCCGCGCGGCCCGATCTGCGGCAGATAATGTTTCTCGAAATTCTTTGCGTAGGGATACCAACTGGTTCTATCGAAGCCCGGTGTCAGCACGTCAGCCATCGCTTGGGATTCGGCGGCTGTGTCCACCATGGCGATCACGTCCACGCGCGGCAGCGAGTCGTTGGGGTCCGGGGCCGGATCAATCGGCTTGGGAACAGGGGCCAGCCCTTTCGGAAACGGAATATTCTTGACCTTTGGGGCCGCGACCGCCGCTATGGCTTTCGCCGTGCTCTCCGCTTCAGCGCCGAATCTGAGACTGGTGGCCAGCTCTGAGCGGCGTTGCAGCACATCTTTATCGTATGTGTTGAATTCCATAATGAGGTCTCCTAAGTTTGGACTTGCCTGTTTAGTTCCTGCGCCGCAACCTCTGCGCCTGTGATGTAAGGGGGCGCGCCAGCGCCATCGGCGCGCGCCTTCCCCTACGCTGTTATCCTCAACGAGGATGATTCGGAATATGCTCGGACAGGTCGGGTCGTTCGGACGCTTGAGAGCACGTCATATAAGGTTGTTGCAACGGCCGGTGATAGCCTGACCGTAAGCCAACTGCTAACGTAGAACCCTGACACTGACCCGTGTTCGTGAGACCTTCAGGCAGACTGAATTAAAGATATAGCACGTTGTCAGATAATGGGACCTATTAAAAGAGGAGGCGAAGCTTGATTCGTTCAACGAGCGTGCGCACCTTAACATAATGAATGCTTGAAATCAATGCTTAATGATCACAGACTATTGGGATTAAGAGTGCGTTGCTGAAAATTTTCCGTTATAAACATGCGCTGGTTGGAAACGAGCAACGCATTATCACCCCGCTACTGATCGCGGCAACTATGTTGCGCCTTGACCGATTCATTTTTGTCCAGCCACAGGCCGTGAGTCGAAATAGATACTTTCAGCCTTGTTGACGTGCGCAGCTAATGCGGCTCCGTGCGCCGCCGCACCTCGCGGTTGACGCGCCTCGCCACGCGCGTTTAGCATTCCCATGAGCAAAATCAAATTTCGCTACGGACGCGAGGGTGAGGTCTTATTTGCCGCTGACCGGAAGACAAATCGGGGAGTTGGCGTTCCTAATCATCTACGCCACGCTGCACGGCTACTTCGCCGCGTGGCTGGCGGTGCGGATGCTGTTTCGCCCGCACCGGGCCGTGAAACTTTGGGGCCTCACGATCTGGCCGCAGGGGATGATCCCGCGCCACCGTGAGCGTTTGGCGCAGTCTATCGGCAACGCGGTCGGCAATGAATTATTGGCGCAGGAGACGGTCGTTGATGCGCTGTTTGAGACCGATTTTTTTCGCCGCAAGGTCGCGGATTTGATCGGCGGCTACACGGACGATCTGCTGAACACCTCGTACCCTTCGCTCGTTGAAGCGATCCCTGCGGGCGTGCGCGCGCCCGTGCTCGATGCGATCAGCGCCTTGCAACTGCGCGTGGCCGATTACATCGCCGCCGTCTTGCGCAGCGAAGAGACGGCCGCGGCCGTCGACTCGTTCATTGATCGGCGCGTAGATGAACTGTTCGCGCGCCGTCTAAGCGATGCGATTGACGACGAGACTTATGAACAGATCGTCGGCTTCGTCGAAGAACGCTTTCGCGGTCTCGTCACCGAGCGCGGGTTTGAACAGAAGGTGCACGACTTCATCAGCGCGCGCATAGACGAACTCGCGCACAGCCAAGCGACGCTCGCCGAAGTGTTCACGCCCGACACGGTCGCGCTCGTCAAGGCGCGCATAGACGCGCAGCTTGGCCCCATCGCCGAACACCTGACCGAGATCGCCACGAACCAACGCACGCGCACGCAGATCGGCGCGCTCATCAAACGCGAGGTAGATGACTACTACGCGCAACTCAGCTTCTTCAAAAAAATCTTCGTCTCGCGCGAGCGCATCCACCGCGAAGTGGATGAGATGGTGAATAAGACTCTGCCGCGCCGCGTCGAAGAATTCCTGCACGGCGAAGCGTTCGAGCAAGAGGCGCGCGCCTTCCTCGATCAGACGATTGACAACGTGCTCGCGCGCCCCTTGAACGAACTCGTCGGCAACCTCGAACCCGACAAACTTGCCCTGATCAAAGAGCAGATCACAATGCGCATCCTCGCCATCGCGCGCGCGCCTGAATTGTCGAACGCGGTCTCGGCTTACGCAACCGACGCGCTCGCGCGCATCCGCCCGCACACAGTCCGCGCGCTCTTAGAGCACGCCAGCCCCGACTCGGCGCAACGGCTCAAAAATTTCCTCTCGAAATCCCTGCTCGGCGTGCTCGCGCGGGCCGAGACAGCGCGCACGGTTAATGCTATTCTAACGGCGCAGATCGAGCGGCTCTTGATCGCGCCCATCGGCCGGCTCTCCGAGCAGATACCGGAACGCTCGATTGAACGTGCACGCAACGCGCTGACAGAACGGATCACGGCCGCCGCGCGCGAGCGTCTGCCGGTTGCGATCAAAGAGTTCGACATCGGCGGCATCGTGCGCAACAAGGTGGCGAATTATCCGGTCGTCAAACTTGAGGCGCTCGTGCTCTCGGTCGCGCAGCAGCACCTGCGCACCATCGAACTGTTCGGCGCAGCCATCGGCTTCTTCCTCGGCGTCTCGCAGGCGCTCTACTTCGGCATCAAATACTACCTCGGCAACCACTAGGCGGGCGACACACGTAAGTACGAACAGCGCGCGGGATGAATTTTGCGAGCAACGGTTAGCGCGTCTGCCAATACCAATTAACAACGCCTCGAAGTTAAATTTGAGGACGACGGATAAGCGCCGCACGGCGCGTGCTGCCTGCGCTGGCAGACGTTAGGCACGCGCGCCGTGCGGCCCGGTGAAGGACGGAATATGAAAACTCGTTGGAGCCATCTTGGCGTCAACATATTGACGCTCTGTTTGAGTATGATGCTGTTGTTGCTGCCGGTGCGAGCGCAGCAACAGGCGACGGCCGCAGTCGAGGGAAGCGCGAGTGTGCCGAAGCTGCCGGCCAGTCCTGTGCGGCCGGGGCCGGGACAGTCTGAAAAAGTCGATCAGTACAACAAGTCCGCTTGGTCTGATAAGTTCACGGGTGGGCACGTCGAGCACGCGGAGTTGATCGAAGGCGATCCGAACATAGAGATCACTGTGGACGTGCCGTCGTTTCGGCTGACGCTGTGGCAGGACGGCAAGGAGGTCAAGTCTTATCACATCGGCGTCGGGCAACAGAAATATCCGCTCGCCATCGGGCAGCGCACGACGAATCAAGTGATCTGGAATCCGGCGTGGATTCCGCCCGACAGCGATTGGGTCACGGGGCACAAGGGCGTCCATCCCGGCGACGTGATCAAAGCGACCGATCCGCGCAACCCAATCGGCAAGGTGAAGATTCCGCTTGGCGACGGCTACCTGATCCATCAGGCGCACGGCACGGGCGATCTCGGCAATCTCGTCTCGCACGGCTGCGTGCGCATGTTGCAGACCGACCTGCTCGATCTGGCCGAGAAGATCAACGCGGCTTACGGTTGGCCCGTCTCCGCCAAACAGATCGAACGGGCCGTGCACAGCAAACAGACGCTCGTCGCGCCGCTCAGCACGCCGCTCACCGTGGACATCAACTACGACACACAGGTCGTCGAAGGCGGTGCGCTGCACTTGTATCCAGATGTGTACGGGCACGGCACGAACACGGTCGCGCGGCTGCGCGCGGAGTTGCAAGCCAACGGCATCGAGCTTGACGACAGCATGCTTAAAGGTTTGCTTGCGCGCGTACGTCCGCACAACGAATACGTCGTCAGCCTCGCGAGCATCAAGGACGGCCGCGCTTTAACGGACGGCGAACAACGCCCGCTCACTGTCACGCCGGTCAGACAACCAGCAGCCCGCAAGCCGCGCCCCGCGCCGCAACGCGCGATTCGTTGGTAAAGATCGCTTCGCATCCTTGCTTTGCGTCTTGGCGTCTTGGCGTGAGGTAATTGCTGACCAAAGACAAAGCCTCACGCCAAGATGCAAAAAGAGCGCAACGGTTTCGCCCGTTGCGCTCTTTGCATTCTCTGCATTTGAATTCTTTCAGCGAGCCGCAGCTTCCTGCCCTGTGTACTCCCAGTGCCAAGGCTCGTAGTAGTAAGGCTGAAAACCGAAGCGGGCGGCGTTGTGGACGAGCCATTGATAGACGCGCGTCTGTGTTTGCAGCGCACGGTTCGCGTCCCGTGTGCTGACCGGCTCGCCGCCGACATAGAGGTCGAGCGCGCGCCCCGTCGCGTGCGGGCTGTTGACTGCTAGTTGCGCGCGCCCCGCCTGTGGGTTCTGCTGGCGCAACTGGTCTTGATACTCCTTCGAGCGAAACGCCGAGATGATCTTCAGATACTTCTCCGTCGGCGCAAGCTCGCCCGTCGCGGTCTTCGCCAGACCGAGCGACGGATCGGCTGTGGCGGCGGCGACCATGCGCTTGTACGCGGCGTAAGTGTTCTTTTCAACTTGACGCAACTCGGCGGGCCGTTCCGGCGCGTAAAAATCCATCGGCGGCGCGGTGATCAGTTGATCGGGCGTCGGATAGGTGTGGTCTTTGAGCCGGTGCGCTTGCCACGCGGCAATCAACTGATAGAGTGTGTCTGTGTCGAGCGTGCCGGTGGCGGGCAGATTCGCGCCGCGCTGCCAACGCGCGAGCGCCTGTGCGAAGTCGCCCGTGTCCGCACCGGCTTCTATGTCAAGCGTGCGCGCGATGAGCGGCGTGTAGAGCACCCAACCGCGTTGCTCTTGCCCGCCGAAGACCCAAGTCAGTTGCAGGCTGAGCAAGGCATTCTGTTGCGCGGCGCTAGCCCACCCAGAATTGCTCGGCGCAGACGCAAGCGGTTGGATCGTTTTCTTGACTGTGTTTGTCGTACTGCCGACGGGCTCAGGTTGTGTTTTAACCGCCTGCGCCATGCCCTGACTGTAGCCGGGCCAAGCTAAGACGCACGCGAGCGTGGCGAGGATCGCAAGCATTAGGGAAACGATCAAGAGGTCTTTCTTATTGCCTATCATATTGTCTTAATGTTTGAACCGGCACGGACGCGAAGGGGCGCATCGCTTGCTGCAACGTATCAGATGTGGCGCGCGTCGTAAAGGTTGAACGGCCGCGCGCAGTCTATTTGACAAACTGCCGTATCAATTCGCTGATGCGCGCGAGATGATGATCGTCGTGCTCGGCTGTGAACAACGCTAGGTCTATGACGCGCATCGGCTGCTTGAGGCGCGGGTGCAACGCCGTGCGTCCGGCGAACGCTTGATCATAACCCTCAAGTCGGCGCACGAACTCCATCCGCTCAGTGTGGAAGGCGCGCAGGATGTCTGCAAGCTCGCGCTCGTTATAGCGCGCCTCATACGTCTTGCGATTCTCCAGATCGGCGGGCATCAAAACTTCGTGCGCTTGTTCGTAGTCGTCTAGGCGCTGCAACTCCAACGCTTCAAGGTCTAACAGATGACCCGCGTGCTCTTGTATTGACCAACGCTCGCCATCGCGCCGCGTCAATACCTCGCGCTGTAACGCGCCAAGCCGATCTTCGAGCCGCGCCGGTGTCCCCCGCACGCGCTCAATAATATTTGGGAACAACTCGACCGGCACCGCAAACGAAAACTCGCGCCCGAACCACAATGATGGCATTAGTTTCACCTCGTCCTTTGAATTGATAACCGTGCGAGGACAGCCGCGCATATCATAAGGCATCGCGGCTGGAAATATCTGCCCGAACGCTTACGCCGACTGCTCGGTGTGCAGGCCGGCGCTTGACGGGCGCGGCGCGTCTTAGGCAAGATGGCGCGCGATGTTGTACCGCAGTACGTCCCCGCGCGGCTCGTTCCCGTGCCAGTTTAACCTGCAAGCAAAATTATTCGGCGCGCTTTGCCTGTTCATTATTTGCGTCTGCGCGTCGCAGCAGACGCATGCGCAGACGCTCACGCGCGAGCTTAACGTGTCGAGCAGCGCCTCGAATCCGGCCGAGATCATCGTCCACAACACGAGCGGGCGCGTCACGGTCGTCGCGGGCGACGAGGAGCGCAAGGGCGTGTCGCTCAAAGCCGAGTCGAGAGGCGCGTCTGTCACCGATGCGGACGTGCAGACGAAGGCTGAGGGCGGGCGCGTGACAGTCGAGGTGCGCCAACGCGCCGAGCATGATCGAATTGATCTAACGCTGCAAGTGCCGCCACGCGCGCGTGTGCGCGTCGAGACCGGAGGCGGCGCGGTTGATGTGTCGGGGCCGCTGAGCGATGCTGCGGTCATAACCAACACGGGCACGATCCGCGCCGACGTGCCGACAGATTCCCTAAGCTACAGCTTTCGTTGGCTGGCGAGCCGGCCGCGTTACTTCAGCGAGGTCACACTCGGCAAAGTCCGCGAGCACGCGGGCGGGCGCTTCGAGATCAGCGGGCGCATAGGCGACAAAAAGGCCGCGAAAGAGACGCGCGTGCGTTTGGATTTGCAGACCGAGCGCGGCGTGGTGCTGTTCGGCGTTGACCCGGCGATGGTGCCGAGCGATCTGCGCGAACGACCTTTGACGGAAGCCGCCCGCGCCATCATCCGCAGTGGCAACGAAGATTTGATTGACGCGATCCGCAAGGTCGTGCCGCGCTACGTCGGCGAGTATGCGGCGACGCTGCCGCCGCGCATGGCCGCGCCCACGCTCGGCACGTTCCACGCGCCCGATGCGGTCGTCACACCCGTGAGCACGACGCCGCACGTCATGCGTCTGCACGCGAGCGTGACCGACACGAACGGGCGTGCGATCCATGATCTGAAGGCCGAAGATTTTCTCGTTTACGAAAACGGGCAACAACGGCCCGTGACCGATGTCGAACAGACGCGCACGCCGTTCAATATCGTACTCTTGTTGGATGTGTCGGGCAGCGTCGAAGAACGGCTCGACTTCATCCGCAAAGCCGCGCTCGATTTTCTCAAGACGGTCAGCCCGCAGGATCGCATCGCCATCATCAGTTTCCGCGACGACATTCAACTCGTCTCGGATTTTACGACCGACCGCAATCTGCTCAACGAGCGCGTCAAGATGATCGACGCGGGCGGCGCGACCGCGCTCTACGACGCGCTCGCCTACACGCTCGTCGAAACCTTGAAGCCTCTGCGCGGTGAGCGCACGGCGGTTGTCATTCTTTCAGACGGCGACGACAATCGCTCCTTCGTGCCGTTTCCTTCCGTGCTCGAATCGGTCGTCGAATCCGGCGCGCTCATCTATCCGCTCTACGTGCCGTCGGGTCTGATTCCCACAGACGCCGCGCCCGACCCTCTGACGACGCTCGACCCGACGCGCTCGCGTTATCTCACCTTGACCTCGCGCGCCGAAGAGGATGCGCGCAAGCTGGCCACCGTTTCGGGCGGCGTCTATTACCCGATCACGCGCCTCGACGAACTGCAACGCGCTTACGACGAAGTGGTCGCCCAACTCCGCACTGCCTACACGATCACCTACGACTCGGCTGCGACTGATACATCGGCCGCGCGTCACGTCCGCGTCCGCCTCGCGCGTCGTGAGGATGCAGCGATCCGTCTGAGTCCGGCCGTGACCACACAGCCGTAGTAATCAGCCCATCAGGTTTTACGGCCAACCGCGCCGCCGTCTTCATTTCAATGTTTGGTCAAGCGCCAAACTGCAAAAGCTTGTCGCTGCGGTTGACTTAGGCTAAATATTAGCTTAGATTTTTCTGCGCCTTCGGGCCGCATAAGCCGATAGGGCGGCACTTCCTATTCGCCTGCGCAGTTTTCCTGCTATTAAATTTCTACGTTTGATTCACCTTACTTTATCGTAAGGTCTTGTCGGCTGACCGCCAGCTGATCAGTATTCAACCCTGCAAGGCACTGCGCCTAACCCCAAAGAGAGGAACCAAGTGAAGAAGCAAATAATCATCGGCGGCTTGGCCGCCATGTTACTAGTCGTCACGGCTTGCTCGTCCCCGGCCCCCGCTAATAAAACGAGCACGACGACAAACACGACCACGACTTCGACCAGCAACACCAACAAAACGAACCCGCCGGCGAACAGCAACAACGCCGCACCGGCTAATACCAATCAGACAACAAACACGAGCGAGACCAAGACCGACGCGCAAACGGCTAAGCAGGATTTCACGCTCGTCAATGCGACCGGCGTAGAGATTCACAGTCTGTATATCACGCCGCATGAAGCGAAAGATTGGCAAGAGGACATTCTCGGCCGCGACACTCTGCCCAGCGGCGAAAGCGTGGATATTAAATTCCACCGTAACGAGAAGGCCGCCATGTGGGACTTGCGGGTTGAAGACAAAGATGGTAACAGCATTGAGTGGGAGAATCTGAACCTACCCGAAATCTCCAAGGTGACGCTGCACTACAAAGACGGCAAGGCGTGGGCTGATACGGAATAGCGCGGGAGCGCACCGGACAGGCCCCGGCCTCTGGTCAACTCAAGTCGCGCCCGTCGGCGCTAACTGCATCTTCGGCGCAAGCAAGCGCCGTGACTGACCAACTACTAGACAAAGGAGTCCCCCGAACATGAAGTACGCGCGGTTTAATGGTCTGCGCCCATTGCGGGCGCTAGTTGCGCTTTGCCTGCTTTCGCTGCTGGTCAGCCTGCCGGCAAACGCGCAGGGTAAGCAGGATTTCACGCTCGTCAATGCGACCGGCGTAGAGATTCACGAGCTTTACGTCTCCCCGCACAAAAGCAACGACTGGGAAGAAGATATTCTGGGACAGGACACGCTGCCCGATGGCGATAGCGTAACTATTCACTTCTCGCCCAAAGAGAGAGCCAAGCTGTGGGACTTGAAGGTCGTGGACAAGGGCGGTAACAGCATTGAGTGGGAGAGCCTGAACCTGCTCGAAATCTCCAAGGTCACACTGCACTATAAGAACGGCAAGGCTTGGGCCGATATTGAATAAGGGCCGCCGGGCTGTTCCCATCGTCACCTTAAGCGGACGGGCGTCGAGCGCAAATGCTCGACGCCCGTCCGCTTCCTATGCCCTCAAGCCTGCGCTGCATAATGCTCAAGCGCTAATTGAATCCACGCCTGAGTAATCACCATCCGGGCCTCGTCTGTTTGCCTGCACCGCCGACTACGAGGCCGGCGGTTTACTTTTCTTCATACATCTTGCATCCTTCTCACCGATGACACGCTCGCTCCTGCTCTCTCTGTTCGACGACGTGGAGCGCCGGCCGCTGACGGTCTCGGAGTTGACCTCACAGGTGCGCGGCGCGCTGGAGAACCGTTTTGCGTCCGTCTGGGTCGAGGGCGAGATTTCCAACTTCAAGGCGCACACTTCGGGGCACTGGTACTTCACGATCAAAGATGAAGGCGCACAACTGCGCGCGACCTGCTTTCGCGGCATCAATCGCGCGATCCGTTTTCGTCCCGCCGACGGTTTGCAGGTGCGCGTGCGCGGGCGGCTGACGGTCTATGAGCCGCGCGGCGATTACGAATTGATCGTCGAAGGACTCGACCCCGTAGGCGCGGGCGCACTGCGCGTGGCGTTTGAGCAGTTGCGCGCGCGGCTGGCGGCGGAAGGTCTGTTTGACGAAGCGTTGAAGCGCCCGCTGCCGCTCTTGCCGCGAAGGGTCGGCGTGGTCACGTCGCCGACCGGCGCAGCCTTGCGCGACATCTTGCACGTCTTGACGCGCCGCACGCGCACAGTCAATGTCATCGTTGCGCCGACGCGCGTGCAAGGCGCAGGCGCGTCCCGCGAGATCGCGCGCGCGATTGCGCTCTTGAACGCGCACCATCGCGCGGCGCTCGCCGCCGGACAATTCGACGAAACGATTGATGCGATCATCGTCGGGCGCGGCGGCGGCTCGGTTGAAGACCTGTGGGCGTTCAACGAAGAGGAGGTCGCGCGCGCGATTCGCGCTTCGCAGATTCCGGTCATCTCTGCCATTGGACACGAGACCGACGTGACCATCGCGGACTTCGCGGCGGACGTGCGCGCTGCTACGCCTTCGGCTGCGGCAGAGATCGTCGCCGCACGTGAAGATGAAGTGAGCGAATTCGTCCTTGCGCGCACGCGCGATCTCTGGCGCGCGATCAAGTATCGTCTGCTCGCAGACAAGACACGCGTGCAAGATGCGGCGATGTCTTACGGCTTCGACGAAGTGCGCGAGCGGCTGCGCGCGTTGAATGAGGAGACGAGCGCGGCGACGCGGCGACTTGAACAGTTGATGGCGCGCGCAAGTGAACGTGCGCGGCGGCGTTTGGAGAGCGCGGTGCGGCGGCTGTCGCCGACGCGTGCGAGCGCGCGTGCTTCGGATGCGCGCGGGCGTTTGATCGCGGCGCGGGCGGCCCTGCAAGCGAACATCGCAACGCACGTGGACGACGCGCGGGCGCGGCTCGAAGTTGCGGTCGCGCAACTCGCCGCGCTCTCGCCGCTCGACGTGCTCAAGCGCGGCTATGCGCTCGCGGAAGATGAAACGGGGCGCACGCTGCGTTGGGCGCAAGCCGTCAAGCGCGGCGAGCGCGTGCGTGTGCGGCTCGCGCGCGGTGTGTTGCGTTGTCGCGTCGAAGATGTGGAGGACGAAGTTTGATGTCCACAGTGCCGGGCGAGAAGAGCAAACAACCGAAGCGCAGCCGCATCGTCGTCAATGTCGAGCAGCGACAGCAGACGCCGCAGCCGCAGCCGACGCGCAGTCAAGCGTCGCCACGCCGACCGCGCCGGTCTCGCCTGCGTAATCCGCGCCTGCTCGTGCCGCTCGGCATCATCGCGCTCGTCTTGCTTGCGCTAGTCACAGTTCCATATCTCTGGTGGCAGGCTTACAAATCGAAGCCGGCTTACGCGCTCGCGCTTGTACTCGACGCCGCGCGCCGCGATGATACGCAAACCTTCGAGGCGCTCGTTGACGTGGATTCGGTCAGTCGCAGCCTCGTGCCGCAAGTGATCGATCAAATGCATAATCCGAACGGCCCGAACACGCTCGCGCCGCAAGTGCGCCGGCAGATCGAAGCGAACGCGGCGATCCTTTTGCCCGGTGCACGCGATCAAATCCGCGCGACTTTGCTGACGCAGATCAGAGATGTGCTGGCGCGGAGCGGCGCGGCCGACGATTCGCTCGTCGTGCTTGCGCTCGGCGTGTCGCGCGTCGCAGAGATCAAGTCAGGCGAGGGCGCTGACGCGGACACAGCGGCGACCGCAACGCTTAGCGTCAACGGTCGCCCCGTTGAACTCGACCTGCGCCGCACTGATGAGCCGAACAACAGAACGAGCGACATACATTGGCGCGTTGTTGGCGTCAAGAGCGACGAACTCGCAGCACGCGCCGCCGAGACTTTGGCGCGCGTCTATCCGATGGGCAAGTGAGATAATTTGAACGACGATGAGAACGAAGAAAGCAGAGACACAGGCGCAGACCTTTGAGGCGTCGCTGGCGGCGCTCGAACAGATCGTGCGTGAGTTGGAGCGGGGCGAGTTGCCGCTCGAACGAAGTCTTGAGTTGTTCGAGCAGGGCGTGCGGCTGTCGCGCGAGTGTCAAGAGCGTCTGCAAGCGGCGGAGCGGCGCATCGAAGTGCTGTTGCGCGATGGCGAGGGACGACCTGTGGTCGGCGCGTTCGACGAAGATGAACTCACGCGGCTCACGACCGATGAGCGCGAAGATGATGAGACCGTCTTCTAACATATACCCGCCACAGGCGCGGGTTGATGTGGGCGCATTCCTCGCGCGCGTGCGCGAGTTGGTGGACGAGCAACTCGACCTGCTCGTGCCCGCAGAGTCGGCTGCGCCGGAGGAAGTGCATGCGGCGATG
>Ga0209153_1000286_pt1 | contig 26116 bp, 21 predicted proteins | sample GraSoiAngelo_120_FD_185877 | JGI IMG/M metagenome (GOLD analysis project Ga0209153, IMG submission 185877) | Grasslands soil microbial communities from the Angelo Coastal Reserve, California, USA - 14_0919_09_20cm (SPAdes) (version 2) | ecosystem: Environmental > Terrestrial > Soil > Grasslands ... | reverse complement strand
GCGGTGACCGGCGCGTGAATTTTGACCTCACGCCGGAACAGGCAATGGTCGTCAAGACCGTCCGGGGCTTTGTCGAGAACGAGCTCTATCCGCTCGAGCCCGAGGTCGAGCGCACGGGCCGGGTACCCAAAGAAATGGCTCGCGAGATTCAGCGCAAGGTCAAGGCGCTTGGTTTTTACGCGCCGAACATTCCGGAGGAGTTTGGCGGCGGCGGACTTGACAGCGTCACGATGGCGCTGCTGGAGCGGGAGCTGGGGCGGACAAGCTGGGCGCTGCATGTGTGGTGGGGCCGGCCATCAAACATCCTCTGCGCCGGAAACGATGCACAGCGGGAGCGCTACCTGCTGCCGAGCGTGCGTGGCGAAAAGATCGATGCGCTGGCGATTTCCGAACCGGACGCCGGGTCGGATATTCGCGGGATGAGGACGTCGGCGCGTCGAGACGGCGGCGACTGGATTATCAACGGAACCAAGCACTTCATCAGTCACGCGGACTCGGCCGATTTCGTGATCTTATTCGCCAGCACCGGCGAGGAGCGGATCGCATCGCAGGCCAAGAAGCGGATCACCTGCTTTCTCATCGACAAAGGGACGCCCGGCTTCGAGGTGCGGCCGGGCTACGAGTCCGTTTCGGTGCGGGGATACAACAACTGCATCCTGTCCTTCGACGATTGCCGGGTGCCGGCCTCGCAGATTCTCGGCGAGGAAGGGCTCGGCTTCGAGATGGCGAACACCTGGTTGCGGTCGACCCGGCTGAGCGTGGCGGCAACCTGTGTTGGCAAGGCACGCCGAGCGCTGGACCTGGCGCTGAATCATGCCGCACGCCGCCGTCAGTTCGGCAGCCCGATTGGAAAATTCCAGGGTGTCGCCTTCCAGCTGGCTGACATGGTCACCGAAATCGATGCCGCGGACTACCTGACGCTGGCGGCCGCCTGGCGGGTCGACCAGGGGCTGCACGCCGATCGCGAGATCGCTCAGGCGAAGCTGTATGCCTCCGAAATGGCGGCGCGCGTCACGGACCGTGCCTTGCAAATCTTCGGCGGCATGGGCCTGATGAGCGAGCTCCCGCTGGAGCGGATGTGGCGCGACGTCCGCGTCGATCGCATCTGGGATGGCACAAGCGAAATTCAGCGCCATATCATCGCCCGCGAAATGCTGCGTCCGCTGGGCGCCTGACGAGCCAATGGACGGACCGCTTCGAACGACGCGTCGAGGTCGGGTGCTCGAAGTGCTGCTGGATCGTCCACCCGCCAATGCGATCGATATGGCCACGAGCCGGGCGATGGGGAAGTGCTTTGCGGATTTTCGCGATGATCCCGAGCTTCGAGTCGCGATCATCAGCAGCGGCTCGGCGAAATTCTTTTCGGCCGGCTGGGATCTCAAGGAGGCCGCTGGAGGTGCGCCCCCAGACTCGGACTATGGCGTCGGAGGCTTCGGCGGGCTGCAGCAATTGCCTGGACTGAACAAGCCGGTGATCGCCGCGGTCAACGGGATCGCGGTGGGGGGCGGCTTTGAGCTGGCGCTTTCCGCTGACTTGATCATCGCGGCGCAAGACGCTCGCTTCGCCCTGCCGGAGATCCGCGCCGGAACCTTGGCCGACGCGGCCACGATCAAGCTCCCACGGCGGATTCCCCATCACGTCGCAATGGACCTGTTGCTCACCGGACGCTGGATGGACGTGGAAGAGGCTTCGCGTTGGGGTCTGGTGAAGGCGGTTGTTCCGGCTGGGCAATTGATCACACGCGCCAGAGAGCTGGCCGACAAGCTTGCCGAGGGGCCTCCCCTGGTCTTTGCGGCGATCAAAGAAGTGATGCGGGAGTCGGAAGCAATGCCCGAAATGGACGCCATCAGCTGGGTCGCCAACCGCAAATTTCCGACGGTCGACCGGCTCTACTCCAGCGAGGACCAGCTCGAGGGGGCCCGCGCCTTCGTCGAGAAGCGCGAGCCGGACTGGAAGGGTCGCTAAGGGCTCAATTCTTTCGCTCGGGCCTTGACCAGCTTCGTGATCAAGGTTGCGGGCAATCTCTGATCGAGCGGAAGGATAATGGTCGCTTCCGACCGGTGCCTGGTTCGGTATTTCTGCAACTCGCTGGCAAATTTGGCGGTCGCTGCGCCCGGGACGAAGAAGCTGATGTGGTCTTTGAAGACAGCGAAATAGGTGAGCCGGCCATGGTAGTCGTAGTAGGGAATCTTGTAACTGATGCGTTCCTGCGTGTCCGGCGGCGCTGCCGCCTTGATCAGCCGCCGAAGCTCGCGCAGGATCGGCTGCACCGTTTTTGGTGCCGCCGCGATGTAGGCGTCAACGGCGCGCTCCCCCGCGCGTGGGTCGGCTTTCGCGCTCGGTTTCTTAGCCGCGGGCATGATTGCCGTACCGCTCCCAGCTGACCACGACGTCCAGCGGGCGTCGACCTCGAGGCAGCGGCGTATTCGGGGGCAGGCGCAGCGCGTCGGGTCCGCTCGGATAGCCGACGGAAAGTACGGTCCGCAGGAAGCGGTTTTTCGGAATGCCAAGCAGGTCTCGTGCGCGTTGCTCGTTGTCGGCGGGGTAAATGGAGCCGATGCAGGCGCCGACGTCGTGCGCCCATGCGGCGAGCATGAGATTTTGAATCAGGCGGCCCTCGTCCATGCAGGTCCAGGGATCGTCGCCATGCATGACCAGGGCGAGGCCGAGCGGCGCGGTCGCAATGTGCCAGGCGAAGGCGCCGCACTTCGACAGCCCCACGAGTGTTTCGCGATGTTTGACTACGACGAGGTCCCAGGGCTGGGTGTTCTTCGAGGATCCGGTCCAGCGGCCCGTGTTCAGGATGTCGATCAGGACATCGTCGGCTACCGGTTTATCGGAGAACTGGCGGACCGCGCGCAACGATCTGAGCCACTCGGTCTGCACCATTCGGCCAAGTCTAACGAGTCAAAGCGATTTGATTAACTATCCGCCGAGTGAAGGCCGCCGTCTGTCGCGACTTCGGAAAGTCGCTTGACGTCGAAGAGGTTGCGCTGGACCAAGTACACCGCGGCGAGATCCGGGTCAAGGTCAGCGCGTGCGGCATCTGCCAGAGCGATATCCATTACATGGCGGGCGCCTGGGGCGGTGAGCTTCCGGCGGTCTTTGGCCACGAGATTGCCGGCACGATCGAGGAGGTCGGCGAGGGCGTCGACGACTTTCATCCAGGCCAGGCGGTGGTTGTCAGCCTGATCCGCGCCTGCGGCCATTGCTCGCTCTGCGCCAGAGGCCTCCCCGCGCTCTGCGTGGGCAGCTTCGCCCGGGATGTCGACCCGCCGCTGCGAGACGCGAAGGGCCACGCAATCCGTCAGGGATTGTCGACTGCGGGCTTCGCCGAATCGGTCGTCGTCGACAGCTCGCAGGCAGTTCCAATTCCTCCGGACCTGCCTGCGGCGAGCGCCTGCTTGCTTGCCTGCTGCGTGATGACGGGTTTCGGCGCGGTGGTCAACACGGCGGCGGTTGCGCCTGGCGATAGTGTCGTGGTCATCGGCACCGGCGGCGTCGGTCTCAATGCCGTCCAGGCGGCGGTCGTCTGCGGGGCAAATCCGGTGATTGCACTGGACATCAGTCCCGAGAAGTTGCCGGTTGCTCGTTCGTTCGGGGCAACCCACAGCTTTGACGCGCGCGCTGATGGCGCAAGGGAGACCGTCAGAGAGCTGACCGGTGGGCGCTTTGCCGACGTCGTCATCGTTGCGGCCGGGTCGGGCCAAGCCGTCGAGCAAGGGTTGCGCATGATTGGTCGCGGCGGCACGGTGGTTGTCGTCGGAATGCCGGAATCCGCCGCCGTCAGCCAGCTGCCCGTCACGGCATTCGCCTATCAAGGGCAACGGATCCTCGGAAGCAAGATGGGAGGGGCGCAGCCGCATGTCGATGTACCCCGACTGGTCACGCTCCACCGGCAGGGCCGGCTGAAGCTGGACGAGCTGGTATCAGCCTGCTTTCCGCTGGATCACATCAACGACGCGATTGCTTCCTCAAGCAGTGGAACAGTCATCCGCAACGTCATCGTGTTTCCGGCTTGAAAGTCACGGGCTTAAAGACTTTTGTCCTCGGCAATCCGAAGAGCGAGCCGCGCGTCGAGGCCGAGCACTCGATTGGAGAGAACGAGGATCGGGTTCACTTCGATTTCGACAATATCCGGGCGGCTCGCGGCAACCTCAGAAAGAGTCCTCAGGGCGAGTGCGGCACCTTCGACGTCCAGGCGCGGCCGGCCTCGCCGTCCGAGTAGCAGTTCCGAGCCCTCCAGCCTGCAAATGAGTTTGATGGCTTGATCCTGGGTTACGGGCGCCAGGGCCACGGCTACGTCACGAAAGACCTCCGCATGCACCCCTCCAAGGCCGGCAAGCGCGATCGGGCCGAAGCTCCGATCGCGCTTCACGCCGACGAGTAGTTCGACGCCGAGTTCGATCGGCGCCTCTCGCTCGACCGAGAACTGCGACGGACGCAGGCTCGTTTGCAGGTGGCGAAACGCCTCGCGTATGGCGGCTGCGTCAGGGATGGCGAGGCGCACGCCGCCGACGTCGCTCTTGTGGGTCATTCCTAAGGCTTTGAGGACGATTGGATAACCGATTTCATCGGCGGCGGCGACCGCCGCTTCTTCCGTCGCGACGGGACGGGCTTCGGCGAACGGGATGCCAGCATCGATGAGGAGCTGGCGGACCACGAAATAGTCGGAGGCCCTCACCCTGCCCTCCCCCAGAGGGGGAGGGGATTTCAACGCCAGAGGGGGAGGGATACTCAACGGCGGGTTATTGATCTGGTCGACGACGATGCCAAGTGCCCGTGCCGGGGCCTCGATGTCAGCAAAAACGGGGATGGCGTGTCGTCGGAATATCGCTGATGTCGGAGACCGGGGATACATCGTCTGGACAATCAGCGGGCAGCCTGCGTTACTGGCGTCGCGCATCATCGTCTCGGCGACCTCGAGCTCCTGTGTGGCGTAGGGCCCGGGGTGCTCGCTGTAACCGCCGAAGTATCCGGTCAGCAGCACCGCGTCGGCCTCGCCCGACTCGACCATTCCCCGGACGGCGCGTTCAAAAGTCCAGATGTCCTCTTCGCCTCCACCGGCAATATCCACCGGATTGGTGCTCGTCGCTGTCGACGGTAGAACGCGTGCGAGCTGCTGAGAAACCCGATCGGAAAAGGGCTCGACACGAAGTCCGTGTGCGGCGAGCCGGTCGGCGGCGAGCGCGACATGGCCGCCTCCGTCGCCGATGATGGAGATACGGCTGCCCCTCGGCTGATACGGCATCAGCAACATCTGGGCGAGGTCGATCATCTGCAGCGGCGTCTGCACGCGATAAATCCCGGCGGCACGGCAGGCCGCATCAACCGCCAGGGACTCGCTGACCAATGCGCCCGTGTGCGAGCGCGCCGTCCGCCGGCTGGCTGCCGTTTCTCCGACGGTCAGGAGGATGACCGGCTTTCCCGCGAGCCTTGCCTTGTCCGCCAGGGAAGCGAACTGGCGGCCGTCTCCAAAGTCTTCGATGTACACAGCGATGACGCGGGTGCCCTCATGATCGATGAGGTCCTCGACGCAGTCGCCGGCGTTGAGGTCAGCCTGGTTGCCGAGAGAGACAAAGCGCGAGAAGCCGACGCGGAAATAATGCGCATGCTGGGCCAGCTCGAGGCCGACATTGCCGCTTTGGGACACAAGCGCCACCGCGCCGGGCCCAAAGTCATCCCAGGTCAGATCCAGCTCGGTGGTGAGATCGGCGATCCCCAGGCAATTGGGTCCCACCAGGATCGTGCCAGCCTCGCGACAGCGCGCGGCAGCGGCCTGCTGCAGCGCGAGGCCCGCAGCATCACGCTCGCCCAGGCCGGCCGTGATCGCGACGATGGCGCGAGCGCCGGCCGCCAGGGCATCGTTGACCGCGGCTTCGAAGCCGGCGGCGCGAATGGTGATGACGACCAGCTCGGGGGATTCCGGTAATTCCCGCATGGACCGATAGCTCGGCTCGCCGAGGATCTCATCACCGTTGCGGTTGACGAGGAAGATCTTCCGGCGATGGCGTCCTTTGAGCGCATTGCGAGACAGTGCGTAGCCCCACTTTGCTGGATCCTTCGAGGCTCCGAGGATCGCGAGGGAGCGAGGGTTGAAGAGGGGACGGAGGTCGCGGCTCAGTGGGGCCCCACCCTGCCCTCCCCCAGAGGGGGAGCGGATGTGACGATAGGGAAGGGGAGGGCGATCGGATCGGTGGCGAGGCGGCTGTGGCCATCGGCGTCGAACCGATCCAGACCCCAGTTGCTGACGTCCGTGAGCGCGGTCTTCCCCTCCAGGGCCAGGTCTGCGGCGATGCGAGCCACGGCAGGACCCCACATCATGCCGTGTCCACCGGCCGATGCCACGGTAACGCCCTCGATCACGCGGCCATCGGGCCGAATCGCCGGACCCAGGATCGGCTGATGGTCGGGCGTGTAATCGATCGTCGCGGCCCAGACCTTGCGAAGCTCGAGCTGCCGCGTCACCGGGAGGAACATCGCAAGGCGTTGACGCATGGCGCTGAGGTAAGCCCAGTCAACGGAGCGGGCGACGCCGGGCGGCTCATCCGGGTTGCTCATGCCGAAGAGCAGCCCGCCGTCCTCCAACCGCCAGTACAGGCCGCCGCTCAGGTCGAAGGCCATCGCCCGACGCTCGACCTGAAACTCTGGGCGGGATTCGGTGACCGCCACCTGGTGCCGTACCGCGCCCGCGGGAATACTGATGCCAATCCGCTGGCCGACCTCGCGCAGTTGCGGCCCGCCGGTCAGGATGAGACGCGAGGTTTCGATCCGGCCGACATCTGTCAGGACGGCGGTCACCCTCGACCCCGCTGCGGATTTCTCCTCCTCGATGCCGGTGAAGGTGCACCGTTCGCGGAGCTCGACGGCACAGGCTTGCATGGCCAGTGAGTACGCGCGGACATTCCGCACCGGATCGATGCAGCCATCGGCGGGTGCGTAGCTGGCGCCAAGCAACCTCGTGGAATCGAGGCAGGAATCGAGGCGAGCGGCCTCAGCCGCGTCGACCCAGCGAACGTCGAGACCGCTCGCTCGCTGCATTCGAATGCGCTCATGCGCGGCCGCTTCTTCCTGCGACGTCGTGGCGAGGATGAGATAGCCGAGCTCGCGAAAGCCTGAATCGATTGCCAGCTCCTGCTCCTGGCGCTGATAGAAATCGATGCTCCAGGCGCCCAGCCGAACCGTTCCCGGCGTGCCGCCCTGGGCGCGAACGATGCCGGCGGCACGGCTGCTGGCGCCGTCTCCGGCCCGGCCACGTTCAAGCACGATCACTCGCTTAGTACCCGACTGCCGGGCGAAGCAGGAGGCCCAGCCGCCGACGGTGCCAGCGCCCACGATGACGAGATCTGCCCGATCTTCCCCGATCTCCTCGCTCCTCGCTGTCAATTATCCGCAGTCAGGCAGCGACGGTCGGAGCGGCTTTGATCTCACTGCGCCGGTCGCCCCGACCCCGGATCAAGCCGAGGAGGAAGAGCTGCAGGGCCCAGCCGGTGTAGATGATCGTCGTGCTGACGTACGGACCAATCGTGCCTTCGCTCTCCAGGACGTTCAGCGTATTGGGCCAGGTATTCAGCGACGCGTGAAATAAGAGAACGAAGAGAAGGCTGCGCTTGGTTCCGTTGTAAAGCCACGTCGAGATGATCGACAGGGACACCGTGCGCACGGCAAAGAGCGCGAAGGGAAGATGACTCTGCGCGGTGCCGGTAATGAAGAACAGAGGGAGGTGCCATACAGAGGAAACGACGCCGATCAGCATCGACGCGCCGAGCATGCCGAGCCGCGGCTGGACCCGTTGCAGCAGGAAGCCGCGCCAGCCAAATTCCTCCCCCGTTGGTCCTCCGATCAGGAGCACGATCAGGAACGTTTCCGGCACGGCGATCCACCGTGACGGGTCGCCGAGGTCCGGAAACGTGCCACCTTTGGAGACGTGAATGTATAGAACTGCCAGTCGGATCACGAAGGGCGCCAGGACGGCGGCCGCATACCATTGGATGCCGACCCGCCAGCGGAGGGCCTGTGACAGGAAATCCCGAAGGCCCCGGGCTCCGGAAGTGCGCGAAATGATGGTGATGGCTGCCAGGAAGGGCCCAAACGTTCCCAGCACGAAGAGAATCGGTGCGGCCGAGCCGACACTGCCGATCCCGTGGTCGGCGGCGGCGGCCGGCAGCCAGCAGAGCCACGAAATGGCAAAGGCATAGATCGTGAAAATGACCGCCAACCGGACCGGCGAGTTCCTTGGCCTCATCCCGCGGCAGGTGTAACGAGCCGGGCGACCCCCACCCTGCCCTCCCATAGCCGGGGGAGTGGGTCGGTCAGGGCGTCTGGATATCGATCACCAGCCTGGTCGGACCGGTCAGCTCGACGGTGCGGATGCAGGAAGCCCGCGAAAGGCCCGCGCCCCAACTCAAAACGGCTTCAAAATCGCCCAGTTGCCCGACTTCCTGGACGACCGGGAGGCCCGGGGTCAAATCGGCGTTCCCGCCGTAGCTGCCTGTGGCTGAAGCGCCATGGAACACGATCCGCAGGCCATCGGACCCGCGCATCGTGACCGCCTGGCCGCTGGGATCGCGGACGAAATGGGCCGACGCCTGCCGGCTGACGGTGTAGGCGGAGAGATGGGGTGTCGTTCCGGCGGGCGCGGCGAACTCGAACACGATCCGGTCGTAGCCGGCGGCCTGGTGGGCGATCCTGATGAAAGTCAGTTGCATCGGGCCGCCGGAATTGGACCCGCCGGCCTGGTCCTGGCAGGCGAACCCGGGCAGGGCGGTGGCCTCGGGCACCGTCGGCAGCGGCGTCGGGGCGGCGGTCGTCGAGGTGGAGGGAACGGTGGCGACATCCACGACCAGCCGGCTCGGCGATGCGAGGCTGGAAACTCGCAGGCACTGGCTGGATGAGAGTCCGATGCCGTAGGTAACCACCCGTTCGAAGTTGCCGACTTGCGCGACTTCTCGGACGGCGGGGAGCGCCGGCTTCGACCCGCCGGGGATCCCGGCGGCGGCGTCCGTGTCACGTAGGACGAGCTTGATTCCATCGCTGCCGTCGAGCTGAATCTGCTGCCCGCTCGGGTCGCGGATGAAGGTGGCCGAGGGCTGGCGCGTGAGGTCATATGAGGGGATGCCGCCGGAGAAGTCGAACACGATGCGATCGTAGCCCTCACTCTCGTGCGACGCGACGCGCACGGCGGTCAGTTGGGTCGTGATCCCGGTCGAGCCACCGGCCACGTCCTGACAGATGAATGGCTGCGGTGTCGGAGCCGGCGTCGGACTGGTAAACACTTTCGTGATGGTGGTTCGGACGTCGTTGATGACAAGCTGCGGACTGCGAAAGACCACGACGGCCACAGCGACCACGACGAGAGCGCCCGCCAGGGCGAGCTGAGGCACGAGCGCTGTGCGGTGCCGTGGCATGATGCCCTCGCGGATTCGGCCGCGCAGGCGCCGCGGAAGCTCGCGGGTCTCTTCGGCTTCCCGGTGCAGATGGTCGCGCAAATCGTTCTCGAATCGATCGCTCATGCGGTCGTGTCCTCCGAGCCGGTCAGGTCGCGCAATCGCCGAAGTGCAGTTTTCAGTCGGGACTTGAGGGTGTCGACCGGGATACGCAGGGCACTCGCCGCATCCTCGACACTGAGGTCCCGGTAGTAATGCAGCGCGACCGCGGCCCGCTGTTCCACGGTGAGCTGGTCGAGCGCCTGCGCGAGGTCGAGGCGGGCCTCACTCGATGACTGGACCTTCGCCGTCGAGAGCCGGCCGAACCGTTCGGTCAGGGCCTGGAAGCGGTGACGGCGCCGGTAAGACGAGATGCTTTCGTTCATGGCAATTCTTGTCAACCATGGTCCCGGATCTTCGTCGCGCAGGCTGCGGATGCGCTGCCAGGCTTTGAGAAACGTTTCCTGAATCGCATCCTCGGCAAGAGCCTCGTCGCGCAAGATCAACCGGGCGGTCCGCAACAATTGCAGGCCGTAGCGGTCGACCACCTCTTCAAACGCGTCTCGATCGCCGTCTCGACATCGCTCGATGACACGCCCGAGCGCCGGATCCATGAGCATGCCCATGGTATCGACGCTGCGGGCGCGCGGCGCGGGTGAGCCGTTAGCGTCTTGCGAACCGCCGGATGCCGGTGATCGCCAGGCCGGACATGAGGACGAGCAATCCGATGGCGATCAGCGCGAGCGGCGCGCTTGCGTGCTGACCAGTGGAGGCCGGTTGGCCGGTCGCCGCAAGGTCCTGCGGAACGCTCGTCGATGCGGTCGCCGCTGATTGACCGGCAACAGCCGCTGGTTCGCTGCTAAGGGTCGAAGCGGCCGAGGCGTCGGGAGGAGTCTGGACGTCGATAACCAGGCGGCTCGGTCCGCTCAGTTCGAACACGCGAATGCAGGCTTGATCGCGCAGGCCCACGCCGTAGCTGGCAACGCGCTCGAAGTTTCCGATGTTCGCCATCTCTCGGACTTCAGGCAGGCGAGGCTTCTGGTCGGCGGGCGCACCGGGCATGATGTCTGCGTTGTGAACGACGATCTTGATGCCGGCCGATCCCTCGAGGCTGGCTGAGGCGCCGCTGGCATCGCGGATGAAGGTTGATGAGGCCTGGCGCTGCACGGTATAGCTGGGTACGCCGTTCGACGTGGCGAAGCCGATGACGAGCCGGTCGTAGCCGTCATGATGGGCAATCCGGACGCCGGAGATCGTGGCGGCGGTGGCGCTCGTGCCACCCGATGCGTTCGCGCAGCCGAATGCCGGCAGGCTATCGGCCGAGGCGGAAATGGGCGCTGCCATGGCCGCCGCGCCGGCCGCAAGCGCGACCCCGGCCAGGGTTAATCGAAGCTGAGACCGATAAATCGTCAACACGTCGTTTCCTCCTATGAGTCCGATGAAATGGCGGCCAGTAAGCCGCTCGTACCTTGAGACGCCGCCAGCCGGCGTTTCGGGTGACTCGAAGATCAGGCGGCTTCGACGCGGTTGCGGCCGCTGCGTTTTGCCTGGTAGAGCGCCCGGTCGGCGGCGGCCATCAAACTGCTGGAGTCATGGCCGTCTCCGGGGAAGGTGGCGACACCGAGGCTGACCGTGACGGGGTCTCCCGGACCAAGGAACTGGGCACGCTCGGTGATGCTTCGTAGCGACTCCGACAGGGTTAGCGCTCCCGGCTTGTCAGTGTCACTCATCAGGATGGCGAATTCCTCGCCGCCGGTGCGGAACGCGGCATCGGTTGTCCGCTTTGGGACCACCTGGATGATGCGGGCGACTTGCTGGAGCGTGCGATCGCCTTCCTGGTGACCATGCTTGTCATTGATCTGCTTGAAATGGTCGATGTCGACCAGAATGAGCGATAGCTGCTGTCCGGTCTGCTGCGCCCGCGCGATTTCCTGGGCGAACAGGCGATCGAACTCGCGTCGATTGTTCAGACTGGTGAGGGCATCGATGCGGGAGAGTGTGTCGATGAACTGGTACATGGTCGCGTTCTGGATGGCCATGGCCGCGTGGCCGATCACCGTCCGCAAGAAGGCGCCATCTTCAATCGTGTACGCAGCACGGAGGCCCGACGTCAGCGCCACGATGCCGATCCGCTGCCCCTGCGCATCGAGAAGCGGCGCAGCCATGCAGGGCATCTCGCGTTCGAGCCAGGCAGGGGGAAGCACCAGGCCCGCATCACCCGCCATGACCGTCGCGACCCAGCGGTCGTGTGGGCTGAGCGACGAAGGGAAATTCGAGGCGACCTGCGCCGCCAGCTCGAGCTGTCCCTGTGGCGCCCGTACCCAGATCGCGACGCCGTCCCCGGCGAAGAACCGGCTGAGGCCGCTGCTGAGTCGATCGAGAACCGCATTCAGCTGCATCGTCTCGTTGAACTGGGCCATCAGATCGATCAGCCCCCGGGCCTGCCCGTGCCGGCGCTGCAGCTCGCCGTTTTGTTCGAGCAGCTGACGCTGGCGAGCGATCACCGGATCGGTCAACGCCCAGACCCGGCTTAGCGCCGCCTGTGCCAGCCGATCGCGGTTTGCCAGGGGTCGCTGCTCGAGCGCTTCCGGCGTGAGTTCGCCGAGCAGGCGAAGGGCTTCGCGCTGCGGCGCGGCCCGGCGGCGGGCCAGCCGATAGCCGCCAATGCCGGCGCTGGCAACTGCCAGCAGGAGGGCAAGAAGGGTACCGGCAATCAGGAGCGCCTCGAGGCCCGGCATGGAGGTTCAAACGCCGGAAAGACGTGGAGGTGTCGGACGCCCCACCTTCCCCTTCCCCAGAGGGGGAGGGGAAGGCGAGGCTAGGCGCCGGCCGGGGCCGGTGGCGCCAGCGGTTGCTGGCGGAAGTCGAAGCAGTCCGCCATATTGTCGGCCGCCTTGTCCCGGGCGTTGATCGGCTTAAGGCCGAAGGTGGTCTCGCAGAACTTGACCAGGCTGACGTGGGAGTGCTGGCTATGCGAGATGTATTTCGCTTTGGCGTAGGGACTGAGCACCAGGCAGCCGACCCGCGTGCCCAACCGGAATTGCGTGCCGTCGGTCCATTTCTCCAGCAAGGGCGGGTTGACGTGGTCGTACCACCCACCCCAGTCATCCCAGGTGATGAAGACGACCGTGGTCGGCCAGAGGCCACCTTTGACGATGGCGTCCACCTGCCGCGCCGTCCAGGTCTGCCCGGCCTTGACCGGCTCAACCGGGTGCTCGCTCAAACCGGTTGGTCCGTAGAGCCAGGAAACTGTCGGAAGATTGCCCGCGGCCGCGTCCTTGGCGAACTGATCGGCGGTCACGTTGTTCTTACTGGCCTTCAGGGCGCTGATGTAGCCATGGGCGTAGCCGCCGTAGTTGCGCCAGGTCAGTCCCGCCTTCTCGAGCGATGCCGGCAGCGATGGAATGTTGAATGGCGGCTGCCGGCTGATCGGATCGCGGTAGTGCGGGTTGTTGATGATGGGCGAGTCCGCCGCAATTAACATCAAATGGTTCGGCGTTGATGGCCCGGCGACTTCGGTGAAATAGCGATCGCAGAGCGTGTACTGCTGCGCGTAGCGCCAGTAGTCCGGAATATTCGCCTGATCGTACTGCTCCTTAGCCGCGCCGGTCGCGCGCTTGAGCCACGACGCGTGGTCGTGCGGATGATCCGAGGATGGCGGATCCGAGGCGAGCGCCAGGCTTGAATCGCCATCGGCGCCAGGAAAGCGACCGAAGTAGTTATCGAAGGCATGGTTCTCCTTCACGATGATCACGACGTGCTGAATCGGGCCGGATGGTTTTGGCCCGGGCTTCGGCGCGGGCGAGGGCCTCGGTCGTGGCGCGGGCTTGCTCCTCATCGCGGCGCCAGTGTACTGGCTGATACCCCAAAAAATCGTTACGACTGCGGGCGTCGTTCATGGATTGGAGCGAAGTTGCCACCTGACGTGATCCGGCCGCGTCACGTATCGTTGACGCATGGAGAGGAAGGGGGAAGGCGCCGCCGCGATCGCCGCCAGGACGTTGACCGATCAGGAGCTCAGTCTCCTGGACGCGTACTGGCGCGCGGCAAATTACCTCTCCGTCGGGCAGATCTACCTGCTCGCCAATCCGTTGCTGCGCGAGCCGCTAAAGGTCAAGGACATCAAGCCGCGATTGCTCGGCCATTGGGGAACCACGCCGGGACTGAACTTTCTTTATGCCCACATCAACCGCGCGATCAAGGCTCGCGACCTGGACGCGATCTTCATCTGCGGCCCCGGCCACGGCGGTCCCGCGATGGTTGCCAACGCCTACCTCGAGGGAACCTACAGCGAGACCTATCCGGGCGTCACCCGGGATCTGGAGGGCCTGCAGAAGCTGTTCCGCCAGTTCTCGTTTCCGGGCGGCATCCCGAGCCACGCCGCGCCGGAAACTCCGGGATCGATTCATGAAGGTGGCGAGCTGGGCTATGCGCTGGTCCACGCCTATGGTGCCGCCTTCGATAACCCGCAGCTGAATGTCTTCTGCGTTATCGGGGACGGCGAGGCAGAGACCGGACCGCTGGCGGCGAGCTGGCATTCGAACAAGTTTCTGAATCCCGTCAGTGACGGCGCGGTGATTCCGATCCTGCACCTCAACGGGTACAAGATTGCAAATCCCACCGTGCTGGCACGCATCCCCGAGGACGAGCTGCGCGATCTGCTGGAGGGCTACGGCTACAGCCCGTACATGATCGCCGGTGACGACCCGATGGATATGCATCAACGATTTGCGGCGCTGCTCGACCGGGTGCTCGACCAGGTGCAGGAGATCCAGCAGTCGGCGCGCCGGCGCGGAACGACCGGCCGGCCACGCTGGCCGATGATCGTCTTCCGAACTCCGAAGGGATGGACGGGGCCAAAGGAAGTCGATGGCCTTCCGGTCGAAGGAACCTGGCGTGCGCACCAGGTGCCGGTCGACGACATGTCCAAGCCGGAGCATCTGCGCATCCTCGATCGCTGGCTGCACAGCTATCAGCCGGCGACGCTGTTCGATCAGAACGGGACGCTCATCCCCGAGCTGACCGCCCTGGCGCCAACCGGGCAGCGTCGCATGAGCGCGAATCCTCAGACCAACGGCGGGGAACTGTTACAGGAGCTTCGGCTACCCGATTTTCGCACTTACGCGATGAAGGTGGAACACCCTGGGACAACCTCCGATGAGGCGACCCGGGTGCTCGGAAGCTTCTTACGAGACGTGATCAAGCGCAACCCCCACAACTTTCGACTGATGGGGCCGGACGAGACGAATTCCAACCGTCTCAACGCGGTCTTCGACGTCACCAATCGCGATTGGATGGCGGAGACGCTGCCGACGGATGACCATCTCGCGCCGGATGGGCGGGTGATGGAAGTCCTGAGCGAACACCTCTGCCAGGGATGGCTGGAGGGCTACCTGCTGACCGGCCGGCACGGGCTGTTCAACTGTTATGAGGCGTTTACCCACATCGTCGACTCGATGTTCAACCAGCATGCGAAATGGCTGGAGACCACCAACCGGATTTCGTGGCGGCGGCCGGTGGCTTCCCTGAACTACCTGCTGAGCTCGCATGTCTGGCGGCAGGACCACAACGGATTTACGCATCAGGACCCCGGATTCATCGATGTCGTAGTCAACAAGAAGCCGCAGGTCGTTCGCGTCTACCTGGCGCCTGATACCAACTGCTTGCTGTCAATCGCTGACCATTGCCTGCGCAGCCGGCAGTACGTGAACGTGATCATCGCGGGAAAACAGCGGGCGTTGAACTATCTCTCGATCGACGACGCGATCGTCCACTGCACCCGCGGCATCGGGATCTGGGACTGGGCGAGCAACGACGACGGGGACCCGGATGTCGTGCTGGCGTGCGCGGGGGACATCCCGACGCTGGAAACGCTTGCCGCCACCGACCTCATCCGTAAGCACTTGCCGGACTTGAAGGTGCGGGTCGTGAACGTGGTCGATCTCATGAAGCTGCTGCCGAACAGCGAGCATCCCCATGGGCTGAGCGACGCCGAGTTCGACGCCCTGTTCACGACCAGCCGGCCAGTGATCTTCGCCTTCCACGGCTACCCCTGGTTGGTCCACCGCCTAGCGTACCGGCGTACGAACCACAACAACCTGCATGTGCGGGGCTATAAGGAAGAAGGCACAACGACGACGCCCTTCGACATGGTGATGATGAATGACCTCGATCGGTTTCATCTCGTGATGGACGTCATCGACCGCGTGCCAGGGTTGGGTTCGCGCGCCGGGCACGTGCGTCAGAAGATGCTGGACGAAAGACTGCGCCACCGGCAGTACACGCGCGATCACGGCGAGGATGAGCCCGACGTGCGGAACTGGACCTGGCCCTACTAGCGGCGGGCGCCCCAGCCCGCAGTGCGCGTCCTAGTCTTGAACGTCGGCTCGAGCTCGATCAAGGGCAGCATGGTCGATAGCCGCGATTCGACGGCGCTTGCCACCGCCGAGGAACCGCTCGGCGCGGACGCGACGCAGCGGCGCGGCCTCGAGGCCACGGCTCGACGGCTAATCGGACAGTTGCAAGCCAAAGGAGGTCGGGCTGAGGCCATCGGCCATCGCGTCGTGCACGGCGGCAGTCGGTTTCGTTCAGCGGTTCGCATCAGTCCCTCGGTCGTACGCGCGATCGATCAGTTGGCCGAGTTCGCGCCGCTCCACAACCGGCTGGCGGCAGACGGGATTCGGGCGGCTCAGGCGGCGTTGCCGAGCCTGCCGCAGGTGGCCGCTTTCGACACGGCGTTTCATGCGACCCTGGACGAGGCGCAATTCATGTATCCGGTGCCATGGAAGTGGCATCGCGAGTACGGCGTTCGCCGCTACGGCTTTCACGGACTTTCGGTGGAATGGTCCATACGCCAGGCGTCGCAGATGCTTGGCAGGCCGGCAGCCGCGCTCGCCCTGATCGTGGCGCACCTGGGCAGCGGGTGTTCGGTCACGGCCGTCCTCGATGGTCGCTCGGTCGCGACCTCGATGGGGCTGACGCCGATGGAGGGGCTGATGATGGGCACCCGTTCGGGATCGATCGACCCGGGCATCCTTCTATATATGTTGCGGACCCGTCGGGCGGGCTGGCGCGAGCTGGAAGCGGCGCTCGATCATCACTCGGGATTCGTGGCCGTCTCCGGCCGAAAGACTGGCATGCGTGAGCTGCAGACGGCTGCGCAGACCGGCAACCACCGAGCGAAGCTGGCGATCGAGATGTTCGTGGACCGTACCGCCGCCGGGATTGCCGCGATTTCGACTGCGCTGCCGCGGGTTGACGCGCTGATTTTCACGGGCGGTATCGGCGAGCATTCGGCACCTGTGCGCGAAGCGGTCGTCGAGCGGCTGGCGACCGTGACGATCGGCCGGGTGTTGACGATCAAAGCGCGTGAAGACGTTGTGGTCGCCAGCCAGGCGCAAGCGGTACTCGCGCGGTAGCTGGCCGACAGCGCTTTCGCCGGGAGCAGGAGCTACAATTCGGGCGACCGACGGATGTCCCGGCTGGCCGCAGGATAAGGAGGGGACAATGAACCGGTTGGATTGGCGGCGTCCGATTACGCGACGCAGCATCCTCAAGGGCGCAGGCGCATTCGGCTTGGCCGGACTCACCACTCCACTGCTGTCCACGATCGACTCGCTGGCGCGAGCGAAGGGGCCGACACCGCTGCAACATATCGTCGTCGATATGCAGGAGAATCGCTCCTTCGATCACTATTACGGGTTCGCCCCCTGGATTGGGTCGTACGGGGTACCCGGCGGTTACTCACAGCCCGATGGCAACGGCGGTTCAGTAAAGCCTTATCACTTCACAAGCCTGTCCACGCCAGACATCGGCCATTCCTGGAATGCCACGCACAGCGAGTGGGATCACGGGAAGATGGACGGCTTCTACACGACGGATGGCCTCAACTGCCTGGGCTACTACACGGCTGCCGACTTGTCCTTTTACTACAGTCTTCACGACAGCTTCGCGCTCTGCGTCAACTATTTCTGTTCGTTGCTCGGCCCAACCTGGCCCAATCGGTTCTACCTGGCGGCGGGGACCTCAGGGGGCATAACGACCAACGGTATCTGGGGGTACGGCGCCTTCGACTACCCCATCATCCTCGACTTGCTGGAAGACGCCGGCATCAGCTGGAAGGTCTACAACGTCTCCATGGACAGCATCCCGTTTGGCAACACGGACAATGTGTTTGTCTTCTGGCAACGGTGGGCGCACGACCAGCGCACGCGTGGAAGCAGGGGCGAGTACCTGAACGACCTGCAGCTCGGTCGTCTGCCGCAGGTGTCATTCATCATTCCCAGTTATGCCCGCGGCTGGGATGAACACCCGCCGGCCGATGTCTCGGTTGGCATGGGCATCCAGCAAGAACTGATCACCGCCCTGATGCAGTCGTCGGCGTGGCCCACGTCGGCGTATATCCACACTTACGACGAGGGCGGTGGATACTTTGAACACGTCGCGCCCAAGCAGTTGGACGCCTTCGGGCTGGGCATTCGAGTCCCGACGTGGGTGATCTCACCGTGGGCCAAGCCGGGTCACCTCGAGCCGACCGTCTACGAACACACCTCAATCCTCAAGTTCATCGAGACGGTGTTCGGGCTGCCGACGCTGGCATCCGTCAACCATCAGTTCGACGCTGTCACACCGGTGGGCTCGAACTATGAGGCGGCCGCAGCCGGCGCTTCGTCCGGACCTCCCGCTCCGCCACGGGATGGCAGCCATCAGATCGGCAACCTGATGGAGTGTTTCGCCTTCTGAACCTCGAGCCCTGACGAGCAGCGGTAGCGGCGCCCAGCAGGGGGACGCTTATCGTTGGGCCGCGACGGGCTCGACCGCGGCGTCGAGGGCACGACCGCGCATCGCACGCTGCATGTTGTCCTTGCCCTCGACGAGGATCCGGCGGATCGGGCCGGGCACCTGATCGCCGCCGAGGTATTCATCCGTGGCCATGACGGTTTCCTCGCCGACCAGGACGGTAGGGAACATCATGCGGCCGAAGGCGAGCGCGACCTCGATGTCGCGTTCTTTCCAGATGGCATTGAGTGCCCGGAAGTAGCGTGCGCCGTAGGGTTCGAGCAGGCGGCGCTGATCGAAGCGGGAGAAGCCGCCCATCACGGCGCGCATGGTCGCGAGTGGCAGGGCCTTGTCTTCCATCAGCGCCGCCCATACCATTTCCTTCGCCTCGGGCGTGGGTCGCGCGGCGCGGGCAGCCGCGGCGTGCCGCTGGCCTTCATCGGTAGGATCCCGCTTCAGCTCGGCATCGATCAGCCCGTCGTCGGCACCAACGCCGGCCAGCGCGCCGACGATCGCCCAGCGCAGGTCGGTATCAACCTTGAGTCCGGTGAACACTTTGATCCCGTCGAGCAAGCCGCGGACGATCGAGAGATGTTCTGGCGAACGAGCGGCACCGATGAAGGCATGGGCCCAGGCGAGCTGGAAGTCGCTCCCCGGTGCGGCCGCGTCGAGTGTCCGGAGCGAGTGCTGGGCAAGCATCTCCAGCGACGCACGCGCATTCGCCGGATCGCCATAAACCCAGATCGAGGAGGATGCCTGCCCGAGCAGGTCCTGGACGACCCCGATGTCGGTTTCCCCATGGATGTTGTTGAGGATCAGCGGCAGGTAGCGCCGCGCTGGAAGCTCGGCATCACGCAGCATGTCCCAGAGTGCGGCCCACACGAGCGCGCGTGCCAGCGGGTCCGAGAGCTCGGCAAGGTGCCCGGTCGCCGTGGTCAGTGAGCGCTCGTCCAGCCGGATCTTCGCATAGGTCAGGTCTCGGTCATTCAGCAGCAGTAGCTGGGCAGCCGGCTCACCGCTGAGCTCGGTGACGGGTGTCGTGGCCTCGACGACATCGAGCTCGACGCTTTTTCGGAGCTCGAGGTGACTCGAATTGCGGTCGTAAAGACCAACGGCCAGGCGGTGCGGGCGGATGGTGGGATGGTCAGGCGGCGCTTCCTGCCGGATGGCCAGCGAGGCCATGATGTCGCCGGGCGCGTCCGACTGCGGCCGCAGCGTGTTGAGGCCCGCCGTCTCCAGCCAGAGCCGCGACCAGGCCCTCAGGTCGCGACCGGACCCGGCCTCGATGTCGGACAGGAAGTCGGCCAGGGTGGCGTTGCCGTACTGCCGCTGCTTGATGTAGCGCTGCACGCCGCGCAGGAACGTTTCCTGGCCGACATACGCGACCAGCTGGCGGAGCACGCAGGCGCCCTTGTTATAGGTGATGGCGTCGAAGTTCAGGTAGACCGACTCGATGTCGGGGATGTCCGCCGAAATTGGATGGGTCGTGGGCAGCTGATCCTGCCGGCGAGCACCGGTCTTGTACTGATTCGCAAACGTGACCCAGCCGTTCTTGAAGCGCGTGGCTTCGACCTGCGAGAACACGGACATGAAGGTGGCAAAGCTCTCGTTCAGCCAGAGGTCGTCCCACCAGCGCATGGTAACGAGATCGCCGAACCACATGTGGGCCATCTCGTGGAGGATGACGTTGGCGCGGTCCTCGCGCGCCGCCTCGGTCACTTTCGAACGGAAGATGAACGATTCGTGGAAGGTGACCGCGCCGATGTTTTCCATAGCGCCGGCCGAGAACTCGGGCACGAAGAGCTGGTCGTACTTCTGAAACGGATACGGATACTTGTAGGCCTCGCCGTAGAAGTCGAGGCCCTGCTTGGTCAGGGTGAAGATCTCGTCCGGGTCCAGGTACTGGGCCAGCGACTGGCGGCAGAAGATGCCGAGATCGATGTCGCCGTGCCGGTCTCGCACGCCGTGGTACGGACCCGCGATGATCGCGGCCAGGTAGCTCGACATTTTGGGCGAGGCCCCGAAGGTCCAGCGCTTGATATTTTCCCGTCCGGCGAGCTGCTGGGCCTGCCCGGGATTATTGGAGACGACGACCCAATCACTGGGTGCCAGCACGCTGAAGGTGAAGCTGGCTTTGAGATCCGGTTGATCGAAGCAGGGGAACACGCGGTGGGCATTGAACGTCTCGAACTGGCTATGTAAATAGATCTTCTGGTCGACCGGGTCGCGGAATTTCGAAAGCCCGGAGCCGATGTTTTCGTACCGGCAGGTGCCGATGATATGCAGCTCGTTGGCTTCACGAAGATTTTTCAGGACGATCCGAGCCCCGTCGAACGCCTCACGTTCGACCTCTTCGCCGTTCAGTTCACAACTGTTGACCGACGGCGCCAGAAAATCGATGAACGAGTCCGTGCCAGGCTCATGGCAGAGGAAATGAATGGTCGCCTCGCAGGCGAACGTGTCCGAGTCCTGGGTGAGATCGAGTGAAATCTCGTAGAGCGGCGTATGAATCAACTCGGCACGGCGGCGCGCTTCGTCGCGGGTCAGGTTATTGGCCGGATGCACGCCTAGTAATGTACCTGCTGGCCTGGCTACTTCAACAGCAACCGCTGCATACGCCGGCCCGCGATGGCGAGTCCAACGAAGGCCAAGATCACGAGATAACTCGCGTCCACCAGCAGCCCGGGGCTGATGCTCCCGGTCGTGAGGCTGCGCACCAAGCTCACGCCGTGATAGAGGGGGCTGAATTGCACGACCGCCTGCAGCGGTCCAGGGTAGACGGTGATCGGATAGAACGTCGCCGAGAAGAGGAACAGCGGAATCATGACGATCAGCACGAGGTCGAAATCCTGCCAGGTCCGAACGAACGTGGAGGTTGCGGTGCCGACGGCGGCGAACGAGAAGCCAATCAGCATCGCGGCAGGTAGCGCAAGGAGCGCCCACCAGGACTTGATGAGGCCCAGGGCCGCCATGGCGACGAGAAATCCGAGCGCATAGAGCGAGCCGCGGAACAACGCCCAGGTGATCTCGCCGAGCGCTACGTCGGCCACGCCCAGTGGGGTGGCGAGCACGGCGTCGTAAAGCTTGCTGTATTTGAGCTTGAAGAAGAAATTGAATGCGGTCTCATAGACAGCGCCGTTCATGGCCGAGGTCGCCATCATCGCCGGCGCCACGAAGACGGCATAGGCAACCGGGCGGCCATTCAGCGTGATGCTCTGGCCGACAAGCGCGCCGACGCCGAAGCCGATGGCGAGGAGATAGAGGAGCGGCTCGAAAAAACCGGAGACCAGGAGCAACCAATGACGCCGGTACAGCACCGTGTTGTTCGACCAGGTGCGCCGCACGCCCAGCGGCCGGCAGCTGAATCCGGCGCCGCGTTATCAGGCTGGCGATCATTTCGACAGCCGACGGCGCATGGTGATGGTGGCCGCGACGAGGCCGATCGCGGCGTAGCCGAGTAGGACGAGCATGTCGATCGCGGCGGATGAGGCGACGTGGCCGGTTGTGAGGCCGCGCGCCAGTGTTACTGCGTGCGCCAGCGGCGTCAGCCAGGCAAGATCCTGCAACAACTTTGGGAGCTGGTGGATCGGAAAGAAGGCGCCACCAAGGAGAAACAGAGGCGTGATGAGGAAACGGCCGATGACCGAAAACGCGCTGTCTGTGTGCTGGGTGGCCGTGAAGGCGAGGATTGGGGCGCCGAACGCGAGACCGTTGACGATCGCGACGAGGATGGCGAGCGCCGCCAAGGGGCTGTGGATCAGGCCGAACAGGACCATGACGATGAAAAACGTGACAGCGGCCATCATCAGGCGAAACGCCATCCAGGTCAACTCGCCGGAGACGACATTGCCGATCGTTAGTGGCGTCGCCAGCATGCCATCGTAAGTCCGGAGCCACTGGATCTTCGCGAGGATGGGATAGGTCGCTTCGACGTAGGCCGTTTGCATGGTCGTGGCCGCCAGCAAGCCCGGCCCCAGGAACGCCACGTAAGTCACACCGTCAACCGTCCCTACCGGCCCACGGGAAATCAAGCTGCCAAGCCCGAAACCCATCGCGCCCAGAAAGAGCAGCGGCGAGATGAAAGAGACGAACATCGAGCCCTTCCAGGTGCGCCGGTAGAGCAGGGCGTGATGTTCGAGAAATCGAAGGAGGCCGGTCATCCGGCGCTCATTCGATCAGGCTGCGTCCGGTGAGGCGAAGAAACACGTCCTCGAGCGTGCTGCGCCTGATCAATGTGCTCTCGGGCCGAACCCCGCGGCCATGGAGGGCGGCCGCTGCCGCCTCGCCGTCGTGGGTGTAAAGCAAGACCCGATCGGGCAACAACTCAACGCGGTCCGCCACCCCTGCGAGCTTGCCGTCGAGCCCCGGTCGGGCGTCGATCGCGAAACGGAGTTCGAGCACCTCGCGCGTCGAGTATTCATCGATCAGGCGACGCGGCGATCCCTCGGCGACGATCCTCGCTTTGTCCATGATGACCAAGCGGTCGCAGAGTTGCTCGGCCTCGTCCATGTAGTGCGTTGTCAGGACAATGGTCACGCCCTGCTGCTTGAGGCGGTAGAGCCGATCCCACACCAGATGCCTCGCCTGCGGATCGAGGCCGGTCGTCGGCTCGTCGAGCAGCAGAAGCTCCGGCTCATTGACGAGCGCCCGCGCGATCGTCAGGCGCCGCTTCATGCCGCCGGACAGCGGCTCGACTTCGTCGTGGGCACGGTCGGTGAGCTGGACGAATTCGAGCAGCTCCCGAGTGCGCTGCCGGGCGAGCGCCCGAGGCATATCGAAGTAGCGGGCGTAGGTGTAGAGGTTTTCATCGACCCGTAACTCGGTGTCGAGGGTGTCGGCCTGCGGCACAACGCCGAGCCGGGCGCGAATGCGAGGCCCGTCGGTTACCGGATTCAAACCGAGGACGCTGAGCTCGCCAGCGGATGGCGCCGAAACGCAGTTGATCATGCGCATCGTCGAGGTCTTTCCTGCCCCGTTCGGCCCGAGGAAGCCAAACGCTTCGCCGCGCGCGACATCGAAGTCGATGCCGTTGACCGCGACCAGGGCGCCGAAGTGCTTGGTTAGCCCTCGGGCGTGAACCAGCGCTGCTGCATCGGTTGACGAGCGGACCATGGCGCAGGTTCGATACTACGGGCAGTCCCCACGCCGGCCCTCTCCCCAAGGGGAAGGGTGAGCTTGCCGGCAACGCGCGCCTCGTGATCGAGCAGCCATTGCTTGGTCGGAAGGCCACCCGCAAACCCGGTCAGGGCGCCGTTGGCGCCGATGACGCGATGGCAGGGCAGCACGATGCAGACCGGGTTCGCACGATTCGCGGCGCCCATCGCTCGGGCGGCCGTCGGAGCACCGAGCGCCCGGGCCTGCTGGCCGTAGCTGGTGGTCGCGCCGAACGGGATGTCGGCGAGCGCGCGCCATGCGGCAAGCTGAAAGCGGGTTCCTTCCAGATCAAGTGGGAGCTCGAAACGTTCGCGTGTGCCGGCAAAGTACTCATCGAGTTGGGTCGAAGCCTGTCGAAGAACGGGATGGTCGGGGTTGCGCAGGGTTCGCGCGGCGATCCCGGCGTTTTGCGACGTTTCTTTCGGCCAGAGGATTGCGCGAAGGCCGCGGTCGGACGCGATCAGCGTGAGCTCGCCGACGGGCGTGGGGTGCGTCGTGCTGTAGAGCGGAGCCGTGCGAGACATGGGCGTCCTCCTCAATGATCGGCCAACGTGGCCCAAAGTTGATGGGTTGCGTACGTCCGCCAGGGGCGCCAGGCTGACGCATGGTCGGCGATCGCGCTCGGGCTGGTGCCGAGCCCGAGTCGCGCGCCTGCCTTCCGAATGCCGAGGTCGCCGGGCAGGAACGTGTCCGGGTCGCCAAGTCCGCGCATCACGATGTAGCCCGCGGTCCATTCGCCGATGCCGGGCATGGTCAGCAACTGGTGGTAGACCTGCTGCCGATCTGCACCCGGGTCAAGCGCAAACGTGCCGGCCGCGAGCGTGCGGGCGAGCATCCGCATCGTTGCCTGACGCGTCGCAGGCACGCCCAGCGTCGAAAGATTCGCCTCGGCGATGCGCTCCGCAGTGGGGAAGAGATGGCTGAGCGTCGGGTCGGCGATCTTGACCACGTCGCCATGCGCGGTGACAAGCCTGGTCGCAAGCGTCCGCCCGGCTGCGAGCGAGACCTGCTGGCCGAGGATCGCCTGCATTGCGAGCTCCGTGCCGTCCACGGCACCGGGCGCGCGCAAGCCGGGGCGTTTCTTGACGTGCGTCGCGAGGCGACGGTCGCGTGCCAGCACCTCGACGACGCTCGCTGGATCGGCATCGAGGTCCAGCAAGCGCCGGCATTGGCGAACCGCGCTCGTCAGGTCGGTCATCGATTCCAACTGGAGCGTGCAGGCGATGTGGCCGTTCACCGGTTCAAGCGCCGCGATACCGGCACCGCGCGACAGCCGGAGTGTCCGTCGGTACCGATTGCCGTCCGTCTCGGAGATCCCAGGCAAGCTGCGCGCTTGCAACCATCGAAGCAGTGATGACCAATCGAACGGTGGCCGGTACGGGAGACGGAGCACCAGCGTGCCATGGGCGATGTCTCCGCGGCGCCGCCCTGTCCGGCGCAGCTCGGTCGGGGTGAGCGCGAACACCTCGCGGACGGTGTCATTGAACTGACGGACGCTATCGAAGCCGGCCGCGAACGCGACGTCCGTGAGCGCGAGGTCGGTCGTCTCGATCAAGGTGCGCGCGGTCTGGGCGCGCTGCGCGCGGGCGATCGCGAGCGGACCGGCGCCGAGCTGGCTCAGCATCAGGCGATGGAGATGGCGCTCGCTGACGGCGAGCCGTCGTGCCAGGCCGCGAACGCCCTCGCGATCGACGATGCCGTCCGCGATCAACCGCATCGCCCGGCCGACGAGATCCCCCCGCACGTTCCATTCGGGCGAGCCGGGCGACGCGTCCGGACGGCAGCGTTTGCAGGCGCGAAAGCCAGCGAGCTGAGCTGCTGCGGCCGTCGGATAGAACCGAACGTGCTCACGCTTCGGTCGCACCGGCGTCGGGCAACTCGGACGGCAGTAGATGCCGGTCGTGGTGACGGCCGTGATGAACCAGCCATCGAAGCGCGCGTCGCGGCTCTCAACCGCCCGGTAGCAGCGTTCGACGTCGAGCGGCTGGCTGGTCACAAACCCTATTGTGACCGCCGTTTCCGGATCGCGCTAGCGGGAATCGGACATTCAGGCTAGTGGCTGTACCGGCCGAGTCGCGGTGCGAGCGCAAGCGCCGCCAGCGCGGAGGCAAGTGAGAGAACCAGGGCACCGAGGAGGCCCGCGACGAGAGAAGCGTGCACGGCAAGGGCCATCGCGATGGAAGTTCCGCCGAGCGCCCCACCGAGCGCGAGCGCGAGGCGCTCGGCGACCTGCTGGGCGCTGACCGCTGCCCCTTCGCCGCCTGCCGGTGCTGCCCGCATGATGACGAGATACGCCGTTGGATAGGCGATGCCCATGCCGACGCCGGCCAGCAGCCAGGATGCGTACGCAACCGGCAGCGGCAGATCGGCCAGCGAGAGGATGATGCCCACGATCGCGAGCGCCAGAATCGCGGCGCCGACGCGCCCAAGCGAGCGCGCCGATATCCGGTTGACGGCGCGCGATTGCCACCAGTTGCCAGCCGACCAGCTGACGGTACCGAGCGTTACGACAATGCCGGCTTCTGTGAGCGAGCGCCCTCGGACCGCCGTCAGCATCAGTGGGATGAAATACTCCGCACCGATGAACGCGAAGATCAGGAAGAAAATCGTGAGGATCGCCGCAGGCATCCCAGCCGGCGGTGGCCAGCGACGTGGAGATGTCGCATCGGAACGTGCAGCTGGTTTGATGGCGCGAAGCCCGGGAAATGCGAGCGCGATCGCGACCACGATGAGCGGAAGAATCGAAAAAAATGCCCAGC
>Ga0209153_1000285_pt1 | contig 26133 bp, 25 predicted proteins | sample GraSoiAngelo_120_FD_185877 | JGI IMG/M metagenome (GOLD analysis project Ga0209153, IMG submission 185877) | Grasslands soil microbial communities from the Angelo Coastal Reserve, California, USA - 14_0919_09_20cm (SPAdes) (version 2) | ecosystem: Environmental > Terrestrial > Soil > Grasslands ... | reverse complement strand
CGCATCGACCAACCCGAGCGTAAGCCGCTCCGCGCCGGCCCATGCGATCATCGCGCCGTTGTCGGTGCAGAGCGCCGGCGGCGGAATGATCAGCGTGGTCTCGGCTTTTGCCGCGACATCCTGCAACGCGCCGCGGATCGCCTGATTGGCGGCGACGCCGCCGGCCGCGACCAGCGCACGCGGCGCGCCGAATTGCTCGTGAAACAATTTGAGGCCGACGCTCAAGCGGTCGGCGGTGGATTCGAGCACCGCCGCCTGAAAGCCCGCGCAGAGATCGCTGACGTCTCTTGCTTGCAGCGGCGCCAGCCGGCTCGCCTCGTAACGCACCGCGGTCTTCAATCCCGACAGCGAAAAATTGGCATCGGCGCGACCGAGCATCGGCCGCGGAAACGCAAAGCGCGCAGGGTCGCCGCCGGACGCGGCGCGTTCGACTTCAGGGCCGCCCGGATAAGGCAACCCAAGCATCTTCGCCACCTTGTCGAAGGCTTCGCCCATGGCGTCGTCGACGGTGGTGCCGAGTCGCACATATTGGCCGACGCCGACCACGGCGACGATCTGGGTGTGGCCGCCGGACGCAAGAAACAGGCAATAGGGAAACGCCAGCGCGCAGCTCAACCGCGGCGTCAGCGCATGCGCCTCGAGATGGTTCACCGCGATCAGGGGGGTATCATGCACCATCGCGATCGCCTTTGCGGTCGTCAGACCCACGATGACGCCGCCGATCAGACCGGGGCCGGCGGCAGCGGCCACCGCCGATAACTGCGCGAAGCCCGTGCCGGCATCCTTCATGGCGCGATCGACGATGCCATCGAGCAAGTCGACATGGGCGCGGGCCGCGATCTCCGGTACCACGCCGCCGAAGCGAACGTGCTCTTCGGTCTGCGAGTGCACCACATTGGACAAAATCCGCCCGGACCCGTCGCGCTGGCGCTCGACAACGGCGGCTGCGGTCTCATCGCAGGTGGTCTCGATCCCCAGCACCAGAATTGGCTTGTCGTTTTCCAATGCGAGCCCTTTTTTAATCTCTTGCGCTATCGGTGAAATCAGCGTTTTTCCTTCTCTCCGGTAGCATCATGGGGTCTTAAAGTGCAATCGCCCGTTGGCACGGAAACCCTGTCGGTGGAAGCGTGAAACATGGCAGTTCTCGTCACCCGCCCGCACCCCGATAGCGAGATCACCGCCGAGGGCCTGCGCGGGCGGGGATTTGAGGTTCTGCTGGCGCCGATGCTGCGGTTTGAGCCGGTGGCATTCCTGGACGATGCGGAAGTCGACTACGGCGCCGTCATCGCCACGTCAGCCAATGCACTGCGCGCGATCGAGCCGCAGCTAGCAGTGAGCCGGCTCACCAAGCTGCCCCTGTTTGCGGTCGGCGAACGCACCGCATCGCTCGCGCGCAAAGCCGGCTTCAGCACCGTGATCGTAGCCCAGGGCGATGCCGCGGGCCTGCGCGATCTCGTGCTCGAAAGCGTACGGGCGAGGGCGTTGAAGAAAGCAAGCGTGCTGCTCTATCTCGCCGGCGCGGATCTTTCGCGCGATCTCGCCGGCGAACTGGGCGAGCGCGGCTTTTCCGTCGTCACACAGACGACATACCGGATGATCCCGGTAGCCTCCCTGCCCCGCGCGGTCTGCGATGCCTTCGCGGGCAAGGCGGTCGAGGCGGTGTTGCATTATTCCCGGCGCAGCGCGCGCGCGTTCCTGGAGGCTGTGCGCGCCGACGGCGTCGAGATTTCGGCGCTGGCGATCCCGCACTGTTGCATCTCCCCCGCGGTCGCCACGATTTTAAGGGATGCCGGAGCAAACCAGGTCATGGTGGCGGCGTCGCCGGATGAAAAAGCCTTGTTTGAGGCGCTAGTGCGTGCTTTGCGATCCGGATTGGCGTAAGACGACGCGCCGAATCTGGTAATCCCAGCGCTTATCAACCAGGGAACCCCGCGATGGTCGATGACAGACCGGAAGACGTTGGATCGCCGCCGGATCCGGGCCGCGCCAAGCGGGCTCCGCCCACCATTGATCTTAAGGCAACCGAAGTATCCGGCGAGACCAAGAACGCCGCCGCCGATGCACCGGTGGAACCAGCGCCGCAAGACTCGCGCAATCAAGGCTCGTCCCATGGAGGGTCGTCCGAGGGGGCAACATCCGGAGGAGAATCTTCGGAGAGGCCGAAGGCCGCAGCCTCGGCCGCGCGTTCGCCCTCTATTTCTCCGTGGGTGATCGCGCCGATGTCCGGTGCGGTCGCAGCAGCCCTAGTGATCACGGTGGGCTGGATGCTCGGCTGGCCACAGGTTCAGGTTGCGCCCGCGGGGCCGCAAGTCAGTGCGTCCGCCATCGACGACCTCGCCGGGCGTGTGGCCGGCCTCGAATCCAAGGTCGGCAAACCGGGGACAGATTCCGCCGCTGCCGCACGATTCGACGCGCTGGAAAAGTCACTGGCCGCGTTGCGCGGCGACCTCGCAAGCCTTCGCACCCAATCGCAGAAGCTGGCGGCCGATGTTGGCAATGCAAGAGCGGTACCCGGCGAATCCGTCGCCGCGCTCGATCTCACCGCGCTCAACGAGCGCATCAGCCAGATCGAGCGCTTAAGCCGCACCCAGAGTGCCGAGATCGCGCGCGAGGGCGAGAAGATCGCCGAGAGCAAGCCCGCAGACGACGTGCCGCTGCGCCGTGTGGTCGCGGCAGCGCTGCTCGACGTCGCGGTTCAACAGGGCCATCCCTTCCCGGAGGTGCTGGCGGCGGCAAAATCGCTGGCGCCAAATCCGGATGCGCTGAAGCCGCTCGATAGCTTTGCGGCAACCGGCGTACCGAACCCGCCATTGCTGAGCCGCGAATTGTTGACGCTGGTGCCGAAACTGTCGCCGCCGGCGGAAACTTCGACCTCAGGCTCCGGCATCGTCGATCGCCTGCAGGCCGGCGCGTCGCGGCTGGTCCGCGTCGAGCGCACCGATGCGACCGGCAATGACCGCGGCGCCATTGTCGGCCGTGTCACCCAGGCAGCGCTGCGCAACGATCTTGCCGACGCGCGGCGGGAATTGAACGCGCTCTCGCAAGCCGACCGCGCGCCCGCACAAGCCTGGCTCGACAAGGCCGATGCGCGCGATGCTGCGCTGGCAGCCTCCCGTCAGTTCGCGACTGAGGCCATGACCGCGCTCGCCAAGCCAAGTCAATAGATTTGGCAATAGGATATCCATGATCCGGATTGTTCTGTTCCTGGTGTTGATCGCGCTCGCCGCGGCGGGCGCGGCCTGGGTGGCCGATCAGACCGGCGACGTCACGCTGTCATGGGGCGGCTGGCGGGTTGCGACCACACTGCCGGTGTTCGCGCTTATCTTGGGCATCGTCGTCGTCGCGGCGATGTTTGCCTGGTCGATCCTGGCCGCGCTGTGGCGCGCGCCGGCGCGGATGCGGCACTCCCGGCGCGAACGCCGCCATGCGCGCGGCCGCCATGCCATCACCCAAGGCTTGCTTGCGATCGGCCATGGCGATGCGGCCGCCGCCCGCCAGCACGCCGATGCGGCGCGGCGGCATGCGGGCGGCGATCCGCTGGCGATGCTGCTGCATGCGCAATCGGCGCAGCTCGACGGCGACCGCGAAGGCGCGCAGCGCGCCTTCCGCGCCATGGCCGAACGCGAAGACACAAGGCTACTCGGCCTGCGCGGCCTGTTCATCGAGGCCCAGCGCGCCGACGATCCGGTCGCCGCCGTCATGATCGCCGAAGAAGCGCTGAAGCTCGCACCGTCATCGTCCTGGGCATCGCACGCGGTGCTTGGATTCTGCTGCGCCAAGGGTGACTGGAGCGGCGCGCTGAGCATTCTGGACAACAACCAGTCGGCGGGCCTGATCGACAAGGCGACCTATCGCCGTCAACGCGGCGTGCTGTTAACGGCGCGCGCGCTGGAACTTGAGAAGGTCGATCGCGATCTGTCGCGCGAGAGCGCGAAGGAGGCGGTGAAGCTTGCGCCGACCCTGGTGCCGGCTGCGGTGCTGGCCGCCAAATATGAGAGCGAGGCGCATCAGGTGCGGCGCGCGATGCGGATCGTCGAAGCGGCCTGGCTTAGTCAACCCCATCCCGATCTCGCGGATGCCTATGCGCATGTGAGGCTAGGCGATTCCGCCCGCCAGCGGCTGGTGCGGCTCGAGACGCTCGCGGCCAAAGCACCCGGTCATATCGAAGGCGCGCTGGCGGTCGCGCGCGCCGCGATCGATGCCGCGGAATTCGCGCGCGCCCGCGCAGCGCTGGCGCCGTTTGTCGAGCGGCCGACGCAGCGCGTCGCGATGCTGATGGCGGAGATCGAACGCACCGAGCATGGCGACAGCGGGCGGACGCGGGCCTGGACTTTGCGCGCGGTTCGCGCGCTGCACGATCCGGTCTGGACTGCGGATGGCTATGTTTCCGATCGGTGGCGACCGGTGTCGCCGGTGTCCGGCCGGCTCGACGCATTTCAATGGCAGACACCGGTGGCGGCATTGCCATCGGATAAAAGTGCCACGATCGAATCTTCCCCGTTCGAGGAAGCAATGCTGGCGGCCCCAGTGCCGCGGCGTACCGAAAGTCAGGCCGCGCCGCCGCACGAGCCGTCGGGCGAGCTGACGCCGCCACCGGCGGCGCAGGACAACGCTCCACCCGCGGCCGCGGCCGAGGCAGCGCCGGCACCGTCCCCCAAGCCGGCACCGCCGCCATCCGAATCGCCGCAAGTCGCGGCGGCACCTTTGTTCCGTGCCCGCGCCGATCTCGGCAAAGCGAACGCTTCGCCGGTCCCGGCCGTGATCCCGATTATCCGGCCACCCGACGATCCAGGCATCGACGAGGAAGAGCCAAGCGATGAATTTGCGGAACAAATCGGCTCGCCGAAAGCGCAAGCCGGCGGCTGGCGCGGCTTCCTGTCCCGCTGGGGCGGGTGACCCCGTCATTTGGGGCCGGTCTACCTTGCCAATCCGGGTCGTGCCCGGTATCAGGTGCGCACGCGCTGAAGGCTCTTTGCCGGGCGCGCTTTCGGTTCGCCGCAATAGCTCAGCCGGTAGAGCACGTCATTCGTAATGACGGGGTCGGGGGTTCGAATCCCTCTTGCGGCACCATTTTCAAAAAATCCTTATCGAGCAAACTCGCGTAAAGTGTCTGCCGCCACGGCGCGCAACATTTTGCAGGACGTGGCGAACACGCTGCTGCACATGATAATCGGCGAGCGGCCGCAGGTAGTTTGATCGCGACAAGAGGACGATGTGACCACCGCCACGGATGCGCATCCATTTTCGCCCTGTTGCAAGGATCTGGCGACCGCGCTGTCGTTTCCGGCCGGACGTCACTTCTTTATCGAAGACGGCAAGCTGAAACTGCTGGTCGCCAAGACGCCGTTGCAAGGCGGCGGCGAGGCCGAGCTTGAAAACGCGGTGCGCTATTGCCCGTTTTGCGGCAAGCCGACCGAAGGCCTATTTACGAAGGCCCTTGCCTGATTCCTTGCCCGATGGCGTCGAACGGCTCCGCGTGATCCACCTCACATAACCGCCCGCCCAATTCCCTTAAATCCCCTGCCAGGCCTAATTGATCCAGCCAACAAGGGGAGACTTCACATGCGCAAATTCGTTCTGATCGCAGCAATGATCCTGGTGTCCGCAACGGCCGAGGCGGGACAGTCGCGCAGCTTGATCACGGCGTCGGCCGACGAGCCGGCTGCGACCCAAGCCAAGCCGGCCGAGACGACCAAATCAGCCGATACCGCGACGCCTGCCGCGACGACCGAGACCCCGAGATTCGTCGAACGTCCCGCCGCGGTCGACGCCAACACGCCCCCACTGGCCGATGGCTGCAAGCCGACCCCGCGGACTGCCAGGGCCGATCAGCCCCGGCACAAGAAGTATTGGACCGAAGCGCGCATCGTCGGCGAACTGCATCGTCACGGCATTTATTGGTAAGGCGCTCACTGTCGTGGCCGGGACGAAGCCCGGCCATGACAGCTAGTTGTTTCGGTCGCGGCTATTGCGAAACCGTCTGTACGATGCTCGAGACCGGGCGCGAACTCACCGCCGGTAGCTTCAGCTCCTTGGCCAGCGCCTCGTCATATTCGCTCAGCGTCTGCACCGGCATCTTGGCCTTGACCTGCACGACCTTGTAGCCGCCGGCTTTCAGCCGGCGCAGCAGCGTCGGCAACGCTTCCGCGGTGTGTTTCTGGAAATCGTGCATCAGGATGATGCCCTTGCCGGCCTTGTCGAGCTTTCCCATCACCGTCTGCACGATCTTGTCAGGGGTGCTGGTCTTCCGGAAGTCGAAGCTGTCGAGATCGCAGGAGAACATCGCGATGTTGCGCGTGCCGAGATAGGCCATCGTCGATGGGTTGTGCTCCAACTGAGGAAAGCGGAAGAACGGCGCAGGGCTGGTGCCGAGCGCGAGCTTGACTGCGCTAAAGCCCTTCTCGACCTCGTCCTTGGCCTGCTGCTCGGTCATCTTCTTGGAGTTCAGGTTGGCGTGCGACCAGGTGTGCGCGCCGACGGTGTGTCCAGCCGCCAAGACCTGCCGCAGGATTTCCGGATGATAGGTCGCGTGCTTGCCGATCGAGAAAAACAGCGCCTTGGTGCATTCGTCATCGAGGGCCTTGAGCACGGCGGGCGTATTGCCCGGCCACGGGCCGTCGTCGAAGGTCAATACGACCTCTTTGTCAGTGAGGAAATCGATTTGCTTGAAATGCTCGAAGCCGAAACCCGGTCCGCCTGATGTGTCGATCTCAACGACGCGGCTGACGCCGAGCGCATCCGGATTGGCGCAGGTCGATTTTGGCTGCGCCGGCCCGGGCGCGGCGAGCGCGGCAACCGGGGCGATGCCCGAGATCGAAGCCGTGACCGCGACGTCATCCTTGGCGGCAAGCTTGGCCGCGGCCGCCGGCAACGGCTCGGCCGGCCTGGCGGCGACGGTTTGAGGCGGGGCCGCGTCGGCCCGCGGCGCAGAGGTCCAGAACCACACTCCGGCGATGACAACCGCCGCGACAACACTGGCCAGCATCAGGCCCAACGCATTACGCATCGTTACTCTTTCCAAAAACGCAGGGAACGCGACTGACTCTGCTTGAGCATGACCTTTTCGGAAAACCAGTTCCCACTTTTCCGGATCATGCTCGGGATGCGCCACCTTCGCAGCCCAGCCATTCATGCAAAGGAAGTGTTAACGCCCCACCAACACGCCTGCGATTTGCAGAGGAATTTCAGGCAGATTACCTGTGTGACCGTTGTCACAATTGGCTGGCGTTGGTGACGCTCATCACAGTCCCAACCGGTGTTTGGGCGCATCTAACTCCCATCAGAAACGGGCCCGCTTGAGCGAGGCCAATGGGAGCCTAAAATGACCGCATCGTTCAGCCGCATTCTCCGTCAGGCCGGTTTGATCCTGGCTCTCGCCGCTTCGCTGTCCGCACTGTCGTCGCGGCAGAGCTTTGCCTTCAGCGCCGAGGCCCAGCAGATGTGCACCAGCGACGCGTTCCGCCTGTGCAGCTCCGAAATCCCCAACATCCCGAAGATCACCGCCTGCATGGTCAAGCACCGTTCTGAGCTGAGCAGCGGCTGCCGCTCGGTCATGGACCGCGACCTGACTGCCCAGAAGAAGAAGGTCGCGACCACGGACTCCGAGTGAACGAGTCTCCGAGTGATCGAGCGCCCTGCTTGCGGCGTGCTGAGCTGCGGACTAGAACCCGCTGGTCACATGGATTGCCGCATGTGTGCCAAAAAGGCGTAACAGATGATCAGGTTTCTCTTTGTGATTCCGCAGCTCGTGCCGCTGCTGGTGATGGCTTTTGCCGCGCAGGCGCAACAGGGGCATGACGCCTGCGCCCGCGACGTCTCACGCTTTTGCCGGGCGCACATGCATGAAAACGACCAGGTCGTGCTGGCGTGCCTAAAGCAAAACCGCGCCAGGCTGTCCAAAGCCTGCGATAAGGTCCTGACCGATCACGGGCAGTGACGCTCGCGCGATCACGTACTGCTGCCGGCAGCGGTCGCAACGACCGGCAACACCTCTGACGTGGCGCGATCAGGCGTATCTTCCTTCCAGCGCACCGATCCGAACGGACGCTCCAGCATGCGGCGGATCCGTATCGAATCAGGCCCGACGTGAAAGGCGATCGCGCTCTGATATAGTTCGCGCTCGGATTGGGTCGAGCGGTTGCGCTGGCGCAAGTAATCGAGCCAGGTCGGGCAATGATAGCGTTCGGTCCATAGCTCGGGATCGGCGATGTCGCGCGCGATCGACCAGCCATAGGCGCCGTTGCGCTGGCGGGAAAGCTGCACATCCTGCATCACATTGTGGAAGGCGCGGGCGTTGTCCTGCGCCACGCGATATTCGATCTCGACCACCAGCGGCCCGCTGCGGCCGGTCAGCGACAGCCGCACCTCGGGATCGGCGAGCACTTCGGCGTCTTCGTTGCGCGCGCCGACCCTGGGCATGCCGAGCCATAGCCCGAGCAGCGGCGAGGCCAGCATCAGGCCGGCGGAAACCAGAAGCGCTACTTCCACGCCGGCGATGTTGGTCAGGTGTCCCCAGCCCCAGCTCCCGATTGCAATGCCGCCGGCGATCGAGGCCTGGAATGCCGCGAGCGAGCGGCCCGCCACCCAGCGCGGGGCTGACAGCTGCACGCCGATGTTGAACAACGCGACCGCCAGCATCCACACCGCTCCCGCAATCACCAGGGCGGCGGCGGTAAGCACCGGCTCGCGGCTCAGCGCCACTGCGGCGATGGCGCCGGCCATCGACAGCGCACAGGCGCGGACCGCCGCCTCGCCGGAGAGCCGCCGGCGAATCTCGCCGATGTTCAACGCGCCGATCACCGCGCCCATCCCGAATGCGCCGAGCATGATGCCGTAGGTCTGCGCGCCGCCATGCAGGAGATCGCGCACCACCAGCGGCATCAGCGCCGAGACCGAGCCGCCGATCAGGCCGGTGACCAGCGTGCGCGCCAGCACGATCCGGATCGACGGCGAGTTCGCGATATAGCGCACGCCCGAGACAATGGCGCGGTTCAGACGCTCGCGCGGCAGGCGCGATGGCGCGCTGACGCGATTCCAGAGGAACAGCACGATGAGGAGCGGAATATAAAGCAGCGCGTTGGCCGCGAAGGCAGCAACGGCGCCGGCGGTGGCGACGACAATGCCGCCGATCGCCGGGCCGAAGCTGCGCGCGATGTTGTAGCTGATGCCGTTCAGCGCGACCGCCGACGGCAGGGTGTCGGCCGGCACTTGTTCTGAGACCGAGGATTGCCAGGCCGGTCCGAACAGCGCCATGCCGCTGCCGAACACGAAGCAAAACGCCAGCAGCGTGTTCGGCGTGATGAGGCCGAGCCACGCCAACGCCGTCAGCGCGGTTGCGCCCGAAAGCGAGATCGACAGCGAAGCCAGCGCCACGATGCGGCGGTCATACATGTCGGCGATGGCGCCGGCCGGCATCGAGATCAGCATCACCGGCAGCATCAGCGCGGTCTGCACCAGCGCGACCTTGTCGGCATCCGATGTCATCTGCGTCATCGCCCAGGCGGCGCCGACCGCCTGGATCAACAGGCCGAGATTGGAGAGCAGGCTCGCGAGCCAAATACGGCGGAACACGGCATGCCGCAGCGGCGCTGCCACGCCGTGGGCAGCGAACAACTGATGTTTCGGCTGGTCCGTCATGGGGGATCCGTTTGAATCGTCACTGCAAGAGCCTGATTGTTCAGACATGCCCGCGAAAATCCTGTCTTGTCCAGTGCTTACGTGAATATCGGTGATGCTACGGGGTTGGTAAGATGTCGAAAAATAAGGGGAGGGCGATCAGATGAGCCTGTCACGGCGAACGATCCTGAAGGGCGCAGGTACGCTACCTTTGGCGCTGGGCAACTTCGGTCGGAGCGCGGTGGCCCAAACCGCGCCCGCGGCGAATGCTGGGACCGAGATCCCGCCGATCCTGTTCGTGCACGGTAATGGCGATCATGCGGCACTCTGGATCACGACGCTGTGGCGGATGGAATCCAATGGGGTTCCACGCGACCGCATGTTCGCGATCGATTTCACCGATCCCTTAGCGCGCAGCGACGATAGCAAGCCGGAGCCCAACAAATCCTCCACTGAAGATCAGCGCCGCGAGCTTGGCGAAGCGATCAAGGAATTGAGACGCCGCACCGGGGCGTCGCGCGTCGCGCTGGTTGGCAATTCGCGCGGCGGCTATTCGATCCGCAGCTACATCAAGAATGGCGGGGCCGCGGACGTCAGCCATGCCGTGCTGTGCGGCGTACCCAACCACGGCGTCTTTGCGTGGGACGATAATCTCGGCAATGAGTTCAACGGCCGTGGTCCGTTCCTGCGCGGATTGAACGAAGGCGAGAGCGAGGTCACACCGGGGATCGCGTTCCTGACGCTTCGCAGCGACGGCCTGGACAAATATGCGCAAGCCGATGGTCGCATCCTTGGCAAGCCGGGCATACCGACCGGGATCACCGCGGAAGGCCCGGCGCTGAAGGGCGCCACCAATCTCGTGCTCAGTGCGATCGATCATCGCGAGACCGCGTTTCATCCGCGGGCATTCCGCGAGATCCATAAATTCATCGCCGGCCGCGAGCCGGACCGGATCGCGATTACGCCGGAAGCAGAGGTCAAGCTCAGCGGGCTCGCGACCGGTACGCCCGGCGGTGTTCAAACCAATCGTCCGGTGACGGGCGCCTCCGTGGAAGTGTATCGCGTCTCTCCCGATAGTGGCGAACGCATCGGCGGCGCGATCCACGCTTCGCGGACCGGCACCGAGGGACGCTGGGGTCCGGCCAGGGTCGATCCTTCCTGGTATATCGAGATCGTGCTGACATCTCCCGGCTCGCCCGCCACGCATTTATATCGCTCGCCGTTTCCACGCTCCTCGAATGTCGTCCATCTTCGGGCCGCCGGCCCGCTGCGACCAGCGGATGCGGACGCTGGCGCGATTGTGATCATGTCGCGGCCGCGAGGATATTTCGGCATTCCCAGAGATGTGGTGCTGTTCGACGGCAAGGAGCCGGCGGATGTGAAGGCCGGCGTGCCGACCGATTCGGTGACGACGCTGCGGATTTCGGCTGCGGAGGTTGGGCGTCAGGTGATCGGCCTGTTCAACGAGGAACGTATCGTCGCGCGAGCCTGGCCGGCTGCCGAAAACAGGATTGCGGTCGCGGAACTGACCTACTAGCTGTTTCGCAACCCTCTAGATATTTCCATCCCGTGGATCGCGAGGCCGCGAAGTGAGCACAGCCGAAACCTGCGATATTCCGGTTACGCGGCAGCCGCTGGTGCCGCCCAGCCCGCCGCGCGCGCCTGACAACATGACGGCCTTTGGCCGGATGGCGCTCATGCGTGACAGCGCGATCGCAACCTGGGGCCAGCGCGCCTACGAGGAGGACATCGTCAAGGGCCGCTTCTTCGGCCGCTCCAGCTTCATCGTGAATACGCCTGATGCCATCAGGCACGTGCTGATCGACAACTACGAGAACTACCGCCGCACGCCTGCGGGCTACCGGGTGCTGAAGCCGGTGCTCGGCGAGGGCCTTTTGATCGCGGAGGGCCGGGCCTGGAAACATCAGCGCAGGACGTTGTCGCCGGCCTTTACGCCGCGTGCCGTTGCGACGCTGATCCCGCACATGGTTGCGGTGACGGAGCAGACCATCGCGAAGATCAAGGCGGCGCACAGCAACGGGCCGGTCGATCTGCGCGAGATGATGCAGCGCATGACGCTCGAGATCGCCGGCCGCACCATGTTCTCGTTCGAGATGGAGCGTCACGGCACGACCTTGCGTGATTTCGTGATGGAATATGGCCGCAACCTGGCGCGGCCGCACCTGCTCGACCTGATGCTGCCGCTATCCTGGCCTAGCCCGCAGGATTTTGCGCGGGCGCGATTCCGCAAACGGTGGACGCGGTTTGTCGCCATCCTGATGGCGGAACGCCGCGCCGCCGGCAAGAATGACCGGGCCCCGCCGCGCGACCTGTTCGACCTGATGGGCGCGGCGCGCGATCCCGAAACGGGCAGCGCCTTCACCGACGCACAACTCGGCGACGAGGTGGCGACGATGATCCTTGCCGGTCACGAGACGACGGCCACCGCGCTGTTCTGGTCGCTTTATCTGCTGGCACTCGATCCCGTCACCCAGCAGCAAGTGGCAGTCGAAGCAAACGGCGCCAACGCCAACGGCGCGCTCGATATCGAGCAGTTGAAATTCACCCGCGCGGTGATCGATGAAACCATGCGGCTTTATCCACCGGCGTTCCTGGTTGCCCGCGCGGCCATTGCGCCCGACACCGTGGCGGGGCTGCCGGTCAGGAAGAATGACGTGATCCTGATCGCGCCGTGGCTTCTGCACCGGCACGAAAAACTCTGGCGCGACCCCAACGCCTTCATCCCGCAGCGCTTCATGCCGGGCGCGCCGCCGGCGGATCGCTTCGCCTATCTGCCATTCGGGGTGGGGCCGCGGATCTGCATCGGCGCGCATTTTGCGCTGGTGGAAGCAACCCTGGCGCTGGCCAAGTTGATCGGCGCATTCCGCATCGAACTGCTCGACAAGGAGCCGGTGGTACCAGTCGGCGTGGTGACCACCCAGCCGGACCGCTCGCCGATGTTTGCCGTCACATCGCGTTGATGGCATTGTAGGGAGGCGCAACCGATACCATCTAGGCGGAGCATGATCTTTTCGGAAAAACCGGCTTTTCCGGATCATGCTGTAGGCGTTCGGCATGAGCGACATCCAGGCCCAGATTTCCGTATTGAAGCAGACCGCCGATCCCGTGGTGGCCGATGCTATCATGCGGCTGATCGACGAGGGCGAGGACCACGAGCTCAACCGCATCAATCTGTTGGAATTTGCGAAGCGCTCCGGGCTTGACGAGGAGCGGGTGATTTCGGGCTTCCTGCACGCCGCGCGACTTGGCCTGTTCGATCTCACCTGGAACGTGCTTTGCCCCGGCTGCAGCGGCGTGCTGGATGCGCACGACACGCTGAAGTCGTTGCGTCCCGACGACTACCATTGCGGATTATGCTCCTGCGGCTATGAGCCTTCTGTCGACGAACAGGTCGAGGTTGCCTTCACCATCAGTCCCAAGGTTCGGCGGATAGCCGCCCACGATCCCAACACGCTGCCGCTGTGGGAATATTACAAGCAGGTCTTTTGGAGCTCGGGCATCGATCTCAACACGGACTCCTTTGCCGCGCTGACTGAGGAGGTGACGCTCGATGCGCTCGAGCTGCCCGCCGGTGAAAAGGCGGTGCTGTCGCTGCAGCTTCCGGCGCAGTTCATCATCGTGTTCGAGCCGGTGACGCACTCTGCGCATTTCATCGACGTTCAGGGCGAGCCGACCAAGGAGCGCCAGCAGCTCTCGCTGATCTTCAACAAAGCGCACCCGCCGACCGGGTCTATCACCTTGCGCCCGGGCCCGTTGCGCATTGCGCTCGACAACCAGTCCGGCGTGCGGACACTGCCCACCGTCTTCATCGCGGCGGCCGGGCTTCACGATCTGCTCGGCAGGCGCAGACCGTTCCTCACCGCCAAACGGATGCTGTCGAACCAGACCTTCCGCGACGTGTTCAAGGCCGACAATCTTCACTTCGATCAGCGGCTCAAGATCACCTCGCTGACCTTCCTGTTCACCGACCTCAAGGGCTCGACGGCGCTGTACGAGCGGGTCGGCGATCTCGCCGCATTCGACCTGGTGCGCGCGCATTTCCGGGCGCTGTTGGAAATCATCTCGTCCGAGAAGGGCGCCGTGGTGAAGACGATCGGCGATGCCGTAATGGCGACCTTCATCAAGCCGGAACACGCGATCGTCGCGGGGCTTCGGATGCGTGCCGCCATGGACGCACTGAACAAGCAGCGCCGCAGCAACGATCTCGTGGTCAAGATCGGCATCCATGAAGGCCCATGCCTTGCGGTCATGCTCAACGAACGGCAGGATTATTTCGGCCAGACCGTCAATATCGCCGCGCGCGTGCAAAGCCTCTCGACGTCGCAGGAGATCCACATCACCGGACCGGTGAACGATGCGCCGGCGGTCGCCGAAATCCTGGACAAGCGGGCGATCAAGCCGATCCAGAAGCAGGCGGCGCTGCGCGGCATTGCCGACAAGATGCTGGTCTACGAGATCCCCTGATTATTGCCGTCATTCCGGAATGGTGCGTCAGCACCATATCCGGAATCCCGAGATTCTCAGATGTGCAACGGCACATCAGAGTTCGATGCTCGCGCATCGTCCCGGAATGACGCGCTGGTTGCGCCAAGATTGCCGAAACGTAATGCAGTCGGCGAAACCGGACTGGATTGCGCCGATTGTTTTTCCAATCCATATATGGACGATGGGCCGCCGTCCCGGCGGATCAAATTGAACTCACTCGATTTCGGTAACATACGATGCTGGATGGACTGCGCCAATTCATAGCCGACGTTGTTTCCCCCCATGCCCATGACCATCGCACGTTCGACGACAGCGGATATCGGCTGGCGGCAACCGCGCTCCTGATCCACGTGATCTCGCTCGACGGTGAACCGTCCGATGCGGAGAGGCGCAAGCTTCACAGCCTGATCGAAAGCCGTTTTGGCTTGGATCCCGGCACCGCCGACCAATTGATCGCTTCGGCCACGCTGGTCGAGGGCGAGGCGGTCGACCTTTATCATTTCACCAGCGTCATCATGCGACAGGTCGACGAAGAGGGCAGGCTCCGCATCGTCGAGATGATGTGGGAACTGGTCTATACCGACGGTCAGGTCAGCGAGTTCGAGGACAATGTGGTTTGGCGCGCGGCCGACCTGCTCGCCGTTTCGTCACGCGACCGGATCGAGCTCAAGCATCGCGTTGCCGCCAGGCAAGGCGTGCCCGTTCCAGGAAGCTGAGTGGGCTGCCCCAAACATAACCAAATTTTAATGTGCTGACATCGGTCCCAACATGAAGTAAGCCCCCGGGGACGAGCGGCTGCGGACGTGGTCCCGCTGGTTTGCGCACGGCGGCATGCGTGCGGGTGAGTTGCAAGCTGATGCGAGCCTGTGCTCTCTCTCGTGCCTACGTTAGCAGAATATCCCCAAATTGATTTATGAGCATTGGATCGTGACCGAGCGCGTGACGCTGATTACCGGTGCCTCGGCAGGAATAGGCGCCGAGCTGGCACGCGTTTTTGCTGCGAACGGTCACCGCGTGGTTCTGGTGGCCCGGCGCGCCGATCGCCTGGCCGCGTTGGCCGGTGAGATCACGTCCGCCGGCGGCGCAGCGCCGATTGTGATTGCCTGCGACCTCGAACAGCCTGATGCCGGCGACAAGATTGCCGCCGTTCTCGCCACTGAGACGGTGGAGGTCCAATACCTCGTCAACAACGCCGGATTCGGCATTTTCGGCGAGGCGACCCGAAGAGATCGTGCCGAGCAGCTAGGCATCATCGCGGTCAACGTCCGCGCGCTTACGGATTTTTCGCTGCGGTTCGCAGACGATTTGATCAGGAATCGCGGCGGCATCCTCAATGTCGGCTCGATCGCCGGCTTTCTGCCGGGTCCGGGAATGGCAGTCTATTATGCCTCCAAGGCCTATGTGCTGTCGTTCAGCGAAGCGCTGCGCGCCGAGCTTGCTGCTCGCGGCGTTCGCGTGACCGTGCTCTGCCCCGGCCCGGTGCCGTCGGAATTTCAGGGACGGGCGGGGTTCGCGCCGGGGCTTGATTCCACGATCCTCAACGTCTCGGCGGCGCATGTCGCCAAGGCCGCCTATCGCGGGCTGATGGCCAACAAGCGCGTCGTGCTGCCGGGCCTCGGCATCAAGATCGTGCCGCTGCTGCTGCGGCTATTTCCCCGTGCCTTCATCCTTGCGGCGGTTGCCCGATTCCAGTTGCGCAAGCGCTGACGGCGGCGCCCGGGCGTTATTTGGCCCGTCATTTGCGTCCCAAGGTTACGAGTGTGGGCGAACTCACACGAAATTAACGGTCACTTGGGTAAGGTTTGAGCTCTGGTGGCGAAGCAAAGCCGATGCCGTCGCGGTTAAACATTGCTGGCGAAAACGTGCTCTCCTTCGATGCCGAAGGTAAGGCCGGCGCACCCTCGCGAACGGAGGCCCGGCCGGTTCTGGTCGTGCTGCATCAGGAAAATTCCACACCGGGCCGGGTTGGCAATGTTTTGCGCGCGCTGGGGCATCGGCTGGATGTCAGGCGGCCTCGGTTTGGCGATCAACTGCCCGAAACGCTCGACGACCACGCCGGCGCGGTCATTTTCGGCGGCCCGATGAGTGCCAATGATTCCGACCGCTACATCGCTGAGGAAATCGACTGGATCGAGATCCCGCTTCGGGAGCAGCGTCCATTTCTGGGCATTTGCCTGGGCGCGCAAATGCTCGCCCGGCAGCTCGGCGCGCCCGTTGCGCCGCACCCGGAAGGGGTGACTCAGATCGGTTACTACCCGATCCGTCCCACGGCGGCAGGGCTGGCGCTCTGCCCGGACTGGCCGGTTCAGGTTTATCATTGGCATCGTGAGGGGTTCGAGCTTCCGGCGAGGACCGAATTGCTGGCGGCGGGCGATGACTTCCCGGTTCAGGCGTTCCGGCTCGACCACGCATTCGGCTTGCAGTTTCATCCCGATGTGACCTACGCGATGATGCATTGCTGGACCACGCGCGGCCGAATGGATCTGCCGGGCGCGCGGCCGCGTCACCTGCATTTCCAAGATCGCGCGGTGCATGACGCTACCGAGCGTGCGTGGCTCAAGGATTTTATCGATGGCTGGCTCAAGCGCATGCCGCTCTCGATCATGTCGGAAGCCGCGGAATAGACGCGCATTGCGTTGGAGTTGATCTTAGCCTGCCGAGGCCCGTCTTCGCCCAAGCGGGCTACGCCGGGCACGCTTCGCCATCGGCCACCACGTGGCTGCGCCACGCTAGCCGAAGCGTATTAGACTGGAAATGGTGCTGACAGCCCGTCTTCGCCCAAGCGGGCTACGCCGGGCACGCTTCGCCATCGGCCACTACGTGGCTGCGCCACGCGTAGCCGAAGCGTATTAGACTGAAGATGGTGCTGACAGCCCGTCTTCGCCCAAGCGGGCTACGCCGGGCACGCTTCGCCACCGGCCACCACGTGGCTGCGCCACGCGTAGCCGAAGGCGAAGCGTGGTGGAGCCAGGCGGGATCGAACCGCCGACCTCGTCATTGCGAACGACGCGCTCTCCCAGCTGAGCTATGGCCCCTCCGCGGGCCGCCCGATCATAAAGCGGCGGCCAGCGATGGCGGCCATTTACAATCCGTGCCAAGGCCAAGTCAAGAACGGCGAAAAACGGGCGTTTTCAGCGCCATTTGCCGGGAAGTTCCCTTGTTTGCCGATGACGGAACCGATATCTAGCTGGAGGTCCGACCGAAGCCAGAGTTCATCAGCCATGCGTGCCGTTCTCGACATCGTTCTCATCGTTCTCGATCTGTATATCTGGCTGTTGATCGCTTCGGCGATCCTGTCCTGGCTGATCGCCTTCAACGTCGTCAACACCCGGAACCAGTTCGTCTCGGCGGTCGCGGAGTTCCTGTACCGGATCACCGAGCCGGCGCTGGCGCCGATCCGCTCCTTCATGCCCAATCTCGGTGGCCTCGATATCTCGCCGATCATTCTGATCCTGATCATCATGTTCATCGAACGGGTGATCACCTATTACATCTATCCCAGCGTCTTCTGACCGCATGCGGGCTTTGATGGACGCTTGATGGATCCTTGGCGCACTTCCACCGGGGGCATCAGTGTAGCCTTGCGCGTGACGCCGCGCGGCGGCCGCGACGATATCGACGGGGTCGTGACGCTCGCCGGTGGCCGCAGCGTGGTCAAGGTTCGGGTGCGCGCCGTTGCCGAAGGCGGCGAGGCCAACCGCGCCGTGACGGAGCTGCTTGCGAGGGCGCTACGACTGCCCAAGGCCAAGGTCCGGCTGCTCTCGGGTGCGACATCACGGATGAAGCAAATCGCCATCGACGGCGATCCTGCCAAGCTTGGCGAAGCGCTGCGCGTTCTGATTTCGAAGGACTAAAGATGACGGCCCGCATCATCGATGGAAAAGCCATTGCGTCAGAGCTTCGCGCCCGCGTCGCCGGCGAGGTCGCCCGCGTCAAGCGCGAGGCCGGCCTGACGCCCGGGCTCGCAGTGGTGCTGGTCGGCAACGATCCGGCCAGCGAAGTCTATGTCCGCAGCAAGCACACCCAGACCCAGGGAGCCGGCATGGCGTCGTTCGAGCACCGATTGCCGGCCGGTGTCGCCCAAGCCGATCTGCTGGCGTTGATCGCAAGTCTCAATCGCGATGCAAACGTGCATGGCATCCTGGTGCAATTGCCGCTGCCGAAATCGCTGGACGCGGAAACCATCATCAACGCCATCGATCCCGCCAAGGACGTCGATGGCCTGCATCCGAACAATGCGGGGCGGCTCGCCGGCGGCTTTAGCGCGCTCTCGCCCTGCACGCCACTCGGCTGCATCATCCTTACGAAGAGCGTGCATGCTTCGCTTGAAGGCATGAACGCGATCGTGATCGGGCGCTCTAATCTGGTCGGGCGGCCCCTGGTGCAATTGCTGCTTCATGAAAACGCCACCGTGACCATTGCGCATTCCCGCTCGCGCGATCTTGCACAGCTTACGGCGCGGTCCGATCTGGTGTATGCCGCGGTCGGCAAGGCTGAACTGGTGCGTGGCGACTGGATCAAGCCTGGCGCCACCGTGATCGATGTAGGCATCAACCGCTTAGCCTTGGCCGACGGCAAGACGCGCCTGGCCGGCGACGTCGCGTTTGCGGAAGCCGTGAAGGTCGCCGGCGCGATCACGCCGGTCCCGGGCGGCGTCGGCCCGATGACGGTGGCGTGCCTCCTGGTGAACACGCTGCGGGCAGCGTGCGCGATTCACGGACTGCCAAAGCCGTCGGTGTAGGTTCTCCCTCGCCCCGTTCTTACGGGGAGAGGGTCGGGGTGAGGGGCTCTCACCGCGAACAGCGAATGCGGGGTGAGTCCCCCTCACCTGGCGCTGCGCGCCGATCTCTCCCCGCAAGCGGGGCGAGGTTAAGAGAGAGCGCGCTCGCATGTACAATTACACTTCGGGAAATGACGACTACGCCGTCACTTCCCCTTCGCGCGCGCGATGGCTTCTTCGATCAGCCTGTGCGCGTCTTCAGCCGCGCCCCAGCGCAGCACCTTCACCCATTTGCCGTGTTCCAAATCCTTGTAGTGCTCGAAGAAGTGCTGGATTTGGGCCAGCGTGATGTCCGGCAGATCGCTGTAACGCTTCACCTTGTCGTAACGTTGCGTCAATTTCGATGACGGCACCGCGATGATCTTCTCATCACCGCCGGCCTCGTCCTCCATCAAGAGCACGCCGACCGGCCGTACGCTCATCACCGCGCCAGGCACGACGGCGCGGGTGTTGGCGACCAGCACATCGCAGGGATCGCCGTCGCCCGACAGCGTATGCGGGATGAAGCCGTAATTGCCGGGATAGCGCATGGCGGTATAGAGAAACCGGTCGACCACCAGCGTGCCGGCCTCCTTGTCCATCTCGTACTTGATCGGCTCGCCGCCCACCGGGACCTCGATGATGACGTTGACCTCGCGCGGCGGATCGATCCCGATCGGGATGGCATCAATGCGCATGGCTGGCTCCGTGAGGCTCTAAAGCTTAAGTGGAGGCCGGCGGGTCGCGGACCGGCAGCTAATTGGTCCAGGCGAACGCGACCTTGTCGAGCGATTTGGGCCCGAACTTCTCCGAACTGCGCGCGACCATCCGGCCGCCGAGCGCACGATAAAACTCCGTCGCCGGATCGTTGTCCGAGAGCGCCCACACCACCATACTCTTCAGCCCGCTCTGCAAAAGGTCGCGCCGTGCCGCGGTGAACAGCCGGCGGCCGAAGCCGAGACCCTGGAATTCCGGGCGCAGGTAGAGCTCGTAGATTTCACCTTCGAAATGCAGGCTGCGGGCGCGGTTGCGGCCGTAGTTGGCGTAGCCCGCGACCTTGTCGCCGAACACCAGCACGCTGACGCGGCTGCCCTTGCGGATGGCGCTGTCCCACCAGTGCGGGCCGCGGCGATTGATCAGCTTTTCCAGCTCGGCGCCGGGGATGATGCCCTGATAGGCTGAGCGCCAAGCCTCGTCATGAGTAGACGCAACCGCGACTGCGTCAGCAGCTTTGGCCGGCCGGACCTCGATTAGGGTTGTGCTCATGGAGCTAATCAAAGCAAGTCGGCGCGTCCGCTTCAAGGTCTATCCTTAATTATCGGTTAACGTGTGGACTTTTTGCATCAGTTTTGTGTTTCATTGTGCCGAAAGAGGACAGGAATCTGCTTTTGCCGCCATCCCGATGACGCGCGGAAGTGCAAAACCACGGTGGTCCTTCGCCGGCGCGAAATCCGGTTCACGGAAAAATGTGGGGATTTGATTCGCTGCTACCTTTTGACGATTCCGACGGCGAATCGGATTTCCGAATCGGATTCCTTGGAGCAGGCACTTGATCCGCTCGGCAAAGGCGCTTCTCGGGCTATTGGCTTTCGCCGGCCAGGCCGCGCTGGCGCAACCGCCGCTTGGCGCGCAAGGGCCTGAAGGGGAGCCCAATCGCGAGCAGCAATGGCGGGTGCCGACGCCCGATGCCGACATCTCGGCGCGGGCGGTGCTGTTTCGCCCGCCCGGCGACGGGCCGTTCCGCATCGCGTTGATCGCGCACGCCACGACGCAAAACGCTTTGCGTCGTGCGCAAATGTCGCAGCCGGAATACCGTGCGCTGGCGGCATTCCTGGTCGCGCGGGGTTTTGCGGTACTGGTGCCGGAACGCCTAGGGCACGGCGCTACCGGCGGAAAATACCTCGAGGACCAGGGCGGCTGCGACGATGCCGATTACGCCCATGCCGCGCGCGCGACCGCCGAGCAGATCGCGCTGCCGCTGGAATTTCTGCGCGCTCAATCGTTCATCCGCAAGGACGGCGCCGTCGTGCTCGGGCATTCGGCCGGCGGCTGGGGCGCGCTGGCGCTGGCGGGCGAAGATCCGGGCAGCGTTTCGGCCATCATCGCATTCGCGCCCGGCCGCGGCGGCCATGCCGATGATTTTCCGGGTCAAGTCTGCGCGGAGCACACGCTTTTGGTCTCGGTGGGCGCATTCGGCAAAGCCGCGCGGGTGCCGGTGACCTGGCTGGCGGCGGCCAACGACACCTACTTCTCTCCCGAACTCTCGCGGCGGCTTGCGGGAGCGTTCCGCCGTGGTGGCGGAAGAGTGGACTTTGAGGTGCTGCCGCCCTCGGGGAGCGAAGGTCATTGGCTGATCGAGACCGAGAGCGGGGTCAAGATCGCCAGCCCCGAACTCGATCGTGCGCTGATGCTCAAAACGCCGGGGGCGAAAAAGCGATGACGGCGCGTGCGGGAAGGCCATGGCCCGATGATGACGTGATTCTGTATGACGGCGTCTGCGTATTCTGCTCGCGCTGGGTTCGCTTCGTCGCGGCGCGCGATGTTCGTGCGCGGTTTCGCTTCACGGCGATCCAGTCGCCCTATGGCAACCGGCTGGCGCACGCCCTCGGCATCGATGCCAACGATCCCGATACCAACGCCGTCATTCATGGCGGTATCGCCTACTTCAAATCCGACGCCGCGCTGACGGTGCTGACTAACCTGCCGCGATGGCGATGGACGCGCATGTTGTTGGCGGCGCCAAAACCCTTGCGCGACGCGGTCTACAACCTCATCGCGTACAATCGCTACCGGATCTTCGGGAGGTATGAGACGTGCTTCGTGCCGGATGCGGCGCTGCGGGCGCGGGTGATGGAGTAGCCGACATCACCTGCTCTGAATGGCTTCTCTCGCCGCCCGCTCTCCCGAATCTCGCGCCCCGTGCGCTGTAGAGAAAAAATTCGGCGAGGTTGCTTCACCGGCAAAGAACAAGCGGCCATCGACGGGAGCTGCGAGCACCGCGCGTTTGCCCGCATGGCCGGGCAGGGCATGGGAGTAGGAGCCGCGCGCGAACGGATCGTGCGCCCAGCGCGATTCGGCAAGCGGCTTCAGTTTGCGGCGAACATCACTGCCAAGAAAGCCCACGATCTCGTCGATCGCCTGCGCCGCCAACGCGCCTTTGCCGGCGTCCTCGAGCTGTCGCGCAAAGCGGCCACCGAAAAAGCCCTCGATGCAGGGCTGGCCAAACGGGCGCAGATGATAGGTGCCCATCGCGTTGCGCATGGTGGCGCCGCGCAGATTACCGTCTTTCGGAAAGCCGCTCGGCTCGCTCAGCGCCAGCATCACCTTGTCGTCCACACCGAGCGGGAGGCCGCCCGCCGCGTCGATTTTCGCCGGCAGCGAGGGATGACAACGAAGTGTCTCGTCCGCGATCAGATTTGAGGGCACGGTGACGATCACCTTGCTCGCGACCAGCGAGCCCCGCGACGTCTCAATCCGCACGCGCTTGCCCGAATGATCGATCAGCGTCACCTGCGTGTTCAGCGCCAGTGGGCAGGGCGCGCCATAGGCCGCCATCAGCGCGCCATAGCCGCGCCGCACCCGCCAGTTGATCTCCGTGTCTTCATAGGCATGGATATCGATGATCGAAACCGAATCGAGTTCGGAGCCGTTGACGTAAGTCGAGATCACATCGATCATCGGGTTCCAGCGGTTGCCTGGCTCGAGATACAGACTGGCGGCGCTGTCGCGGCCGCGTTTTGCGGCCTGCTCGGCGCGGTCGTGGAAGGCTTCGAGCGCCTTGATGAATTCGGCGCGCTCTTTCTGCGGGAAGACGTCGCCGAAGGTCTGCTCGCGCCACGGTGGGTGGCTCTTGTCGATTTCAAAATTGAGCTGCTCGGCGATTCCGACAAAGGAATTTTTATCTGCTGAATGCAGCCAGCCGCAGCCGACATCGAAGATGACGTCAGGCGAGGCCTTGATGGTGTAGCCGCGCCCGCCGACACGGTCGCGCGCTTCCAGCACGATCGCCGAGAGGCCGGAATCCTTCAGCGCGTTGGCGGCGCCGAGGCCTGCGGCGCCCGCACCGATGATGGCGACATCGACTTCGGAGGGGAGGGACATACTTTCGGCTTTAGCACGTTCATTATTGGGCTTGAAGCCAACCCAGCTAATGGTGTCATCATCCGCGAAAGCGGATGATCCAGTACGCCGCGCCGTCTCGGTTTATCTCAGGCGCCGGCGATTACTGGATCGCCCGCCTCCGCGGGGCATGACAGTGCGGTGGCTTACGCCACCGCTTCCTTGGCCTTCACCGCGCGTTTGCGCTCGTTGGCGTCGAGGAACTTCTTGCGCAGCCGGATCGACTTCGGCGTGACTTCGACCAGCTCGTCGTCCTCGATATAAGCGAGCGCCTTTTCCAAGGTCATCTTGATCGGCGGCGTCAGCCGCACCGCCTCGTCCTTTGAGGTAGTGCGGATGTTGGTGAGCTGCTTGCCCTTGAGCACGTTGATCTCAAGGTCGTTGTCGCGGGTATGCTCACCGACGATCATGCCCTTGTAGACCTTCCAGCCGGGCTCGATCATCATCGGGCCGCGATCTTCCAATTTGAACATTGCGTAGGCCACGGCCTCGCCCTGATCGTTGGAGATCAAGACGCCGTTGCGGCGGCCCTGAATATCCCCCTTGAAGGATGCGTAGCCATGGAACAGGCGGTTCATGATCGCGGTGCCACGGGTGTCGGTGAGGAGTTCGCCCTGATAGCCGATCAGGCCGCGGGTGGGCGCGTAAAACACCAGCCGCAACCGATGACCACCGGAGGGGCGCATCTCGATCATCTCGGCCTTGCGCTCGCTCATCTTCTGCACCACGACGCCGGAATGCTCTTCGTCGACGTCGATCACGACTTCCTCGATCGGCTCCTGCCACTGACCGGTGGCCTCGTCCTTTTTCAGGACGACGCGCGGCCGCGACACCGAAAGTTCAAAGCCCTCGCGGCGCATGGTCTCGATCAGGATTGCGAGCTGCAATTCGCCGCGGCCTGAGACTTCCATGGAGTCCTTGTCGGAGGCCTCGGTGACGCGCAGCGCGACGTTGCCTTCGGCCTCGCGCAAGAGCCGGTCGCGAATCATGCGGCTGGTCACCTTGTCGCCTTCGGTGCCGGCGAGCGGCGAGTTGTTAACGATGAACGACATCGATACCGTCGGCGGGTCGATCGGCTGCGCCTGCAAAGGCGTATCGACGGAGGGATCGCAGAAGGTGTCGGCCACCGTACCCTTGGTGAGGCCGGCAATGGCGACGATGTCGCCGGCTTCGGCCTCCTCCAGCGGAGTACGTTCGATGCCGCGGAACGCGAGGATTTTTGTCAGCCGCCCCTGTTCGATGATCTTGCCGTCGGCGTGAAGCACTTTAACGGCCTGGTTGGGCTTGATGCTGCCTGAGGTGATGCGGCCGGTGATGATGCGGCCCAAATAAGGATTGGCTTCCAGAATGGTGCCGATCATGCGGAACGGTCCGTCCTCGACGGTTGGCGGCGCGACATGGCGCAGGATCAGGTCGAACAGTGGTTGCATGCCGGCGTCCTTTGGACCGTCCGGGCTATCTGCCATCCAACCCTGCTTGGCGGAACCGTAGAGGATCGGAAAATCGAGCTGCTCCTCGGATGCATCGAGCGCCGCAAACAAGTCGAACACCTCGTTGATCACTTCAGTGGGCCGTGCGTCGGGACGGTCGACCTTGTTGATGACGACGATCGGCTTTAAGCCCACCTTGAGCGCCTTCGACACCACGAACTTGGTTTGCGGCAGCGGGCCTTCGGCGGCGTCCACCAGCACCAGTGCACCATCCACCATGTTGAGGATGCGCTCGACCTCGCCGCCGAAATCGGCGTGGCCCGGGGTGTCGACGATATTGATGCGGGTGTCCTTCCACTGCACCGAGGCCGCCTTGGCGAGAATGGTGATGCCGCGCTCGCGCTCGAGGTCATTGGAATCCATGGCGCGCTCGACCACGCGCTGGTTCTCGCGATAGGTGCCGGATTGCTGCAGCAGGCGATCGACCAGCGTGGTCTTGCCGTGGTCGACGTGGGCGATAATGGCGACGTTACGAAGGTTCATGGTTCTTCTTCTGGTCGTGCAATGCTTAAGCGCGATCTCGCCGGAAAGCCGGGACCCTGTTTCCGCGTCACGCTCAAAAAACTGAATTCGCGGGGGGCGCGCATGCCCCAAAAAGGAAGCCCGGCCAAGAGGACCGGGCACACCTTACGCGTTGCACCGCAATATAGTCAGAAATCGCCAAAAAACAATGGCTTGTTTCGCGCTTGGTTAGCCGAATTTGGTCTTCGAGTGCGGCTTGGTCCGCTGTGGGAGCTCGTCCGCGGGATAGACCCCGCGCAGCACTTCCTCGAAGTGGTTTTTCACCGAATCGTCGCAAAGACAGGCACGCGCCTGCAATGCCTCACGGTTGCGCACCAGGATTGAGCCACGGCGGGTCTCCACGACCCCTTCCCTCTTGAAGGTCTGGATGACGCGGCTGGCGTAGCTGCGGCCGACCCCAAGCAGGATCGCGAGCTGCTCATGCGTGAGCGGCACGATGGTGTCGCCCTCGGTACGCTCCATCGCCGAGATGATCCATTTCGCCGTGCGCTGCTCGATCGAATGGATCGCATTGCAGGCCGTCGACTGAAACATCTGGGCGAGCATGCAGTCGGCATAGCGCGCGAACACGCTACGCAGCGAGGTCGATTTTGTTTTCGCCGCTTCCAGCTTGCCGACATGCAGGCGCACAAACGGTCCGCCGAATTTGACGATGATGCGGGTATAGGCTGGCAGAAATCCCTGGCTGACGATGCCACCGATGGCGCCTTCGCGGCCGACCAGAATGGTTTCGACATCGCGGCCGTCTTCGCTGGGAACCAGATAGGACGCAAGCGACGGTCCGCAGGGAAAGTGGACGATCTCGACGTCGTCGCCGGGATTGTAGAGCAGGTCGCCAGGCGCAGCCTCCTGCCGGGCGAGATCGGGCGCAATCAGTGCAAAATCGCTTGTGCTGAGCCGCCGCAACAGATTGTTACAGGGGCGCCCATTGTTGTCCGGTCCATTTCCGGCCCGTGCATCCATCGAAAAGTGCCCCACGCGTCGGGACAATATCAGGCCATCTCAGAATCAGGCCATCGCAGACCGTTGTGGTCACTAGTGCACAGACAACCCAGTCGCGACGTGATGGTTTCGTGGTTGGAACACCGCGGGAGGCCCGCGCCAAAGTTGGGTTCCGGTATT
>Ga0209153_1000284_pt1 | contig 26266 bp, 25 predicted proteins | sample GraSoiAngelo_120_FD_185877 | JGI IMG/M metagenome (GOLD analysis project Ga0209153, IMG submission 185877) | Grasslands soil microbial communities from the Angelo Coastal Reserve, California, USA - 14_0919_09_20cm (SPAdes) (version 2) | ecosystem: Environmental > Terrestrial > Soil > Grasslands ... | reverse complement strand
CATGCCTGGCAATGAAGACACCCCCGGCCTTGTGATCGGCGCGACGCTCGCGCGCGATCCGCCCGGCGATGTCCTTGTGTTGCGGCCTGGTCTCTCGATCGAGGATTTCAGGCGCGCGGGCGGTCAGGGTTTCAAGATCGGCACCAACGCGGTGCGCCGCGCGGCCTACGCGCGAAGGCTGTTTCCGGATGTCGAAATCATCCACTATCGCGGCGCCGCCGATACGCGCGTGCGCAAGCTCGACAATGCCGAACTGCAGCGCCTTCCCGATGGCGGCGCGGTCGGCCCAGCCGATGCGCTGATCATGGCGCGCTCCGGCCTTGAGCGCGTCGGCCTCGCGGGTCGCATCGCCTATGAGTTTCCGGTTTGCGATATGCTGCCGGCGGTGGGGCAGGGCATCGTCGCGGTGGAATGCGGCACGCAGGACTGGCACACCCGGGAGAGGTTGGCGTCGATCGACGATCCAGCCGCGCATCGATGCGCCGATGCCGAGCGCGAGGTGCTGTGGGTGCTCAATGGCCATTGCAACTCGCCGATCGCGGGATTTGCCGTCATCGAGGGCGGAGAGATGTCGCTGACCGCCTCGGTCCTGGACGAAGCCGGTGCGCTGTTCATCGAGGCATCCAGATCAGGTCCTGCGGATCGCCCGCGTGAACTCGGCCGCGCCGTCGCGCTGGAGCTGCTCGCCAAGGGCGCGGCCGACATCATCGAGCGCAGCCGCCCGGCGTGATCCCTCCATGGCGTGAAGCGCAGCCCCGTGCCTTGAAGCGTCCACATTGCCGATGGAGAAGCGGCCGTGCATAGTGCTGGCTTCGTGAGCAATGGACTCCTGGGGGACGATGACGCCTCGTGCAATCGGCAGAGTGACCGCGGGCTTTCTGCTGCTGGCCGCGCCCGCGATGGCCGCCGAAGCGCCGGCCGAACTGATCTCCAGCTACCGCCTCAAGCATGGCGAGGTCCGCGTCGTGCGCGATGCAACCCTCGATCGAATCGCGCTGGAGCAGGCGCGAGCGATGGCGGCGAAGGACAATCTAAGTCATGAGGTGCTCGGCTCGTTCACCACGCGGATCGCGCCGGCGCGTGCGGGGCGCGCCGCCGAGAACATTGCCTATGGCTATGAGAGTTTCGACAAGACGCTCGGTCAGTGGATCGACTCCTCCGGGCACCGCAGGAACTTGCTGTTGCACAATGCCTCGCGCGTCGGAATTGCGAGCGCCAAGGATGCAAGCGGCAAGCGCACCTACTGGGCCATGGTGATCGCGGGCGATTACGAGCCGAAGCCGGGCAAGGGCAAGAAAGACATCAAGGGAGACAGGGAGCCGCTTGTTGCTGTGAAACGTGATGCCGCTCCCTCCGGCCGAGCGAAATCCAGCGACTGCCATATCAAGCTGCTCAGCCTTTGCATTTGAGGCGGACCGTGAACCCGGAAGCGCCATAGGGTGCTGCGTGTCGCACAGGCTTGCAGTTGTTCCGTTGTCACCAAAATTTACCCGCCTACCGGAACCTTCGCGCGCGGCGGAGGTAGGTTTTCACAACAGCAAGGGTCCTCGTCCATGCGCAGCATCCGCTGGCTCGCCGTCGTCCCGTTCCTCGCTCTCATCGTCGGCCCGTTCTTCGTCAATCGGGCGGCCCCGCTTATCCTGGGCCTGCCGTTCTTGCTCGCCTGGATCGTGGCGTGGATCCTGCTCACCTCCCTTATCATGGCCGTGATCTATGCGGCCGATCCCGCCAACCGGGAGGGCGAGCCATGAACGGCGCGCTGCCCTTCATTGCCGCCGCCGCGCTGCTGGCGCTCGCGCTTGGCTTTCTCGCCCGCCGCGGCAAGGATATGAACCTCGAGCAGTGGACGGTGGGCGGACGCGGCTTCGGCGCGATCTTCGTGTTCCTGTTGCTCGCCGGAGAGATCTACACCACCTTCACCTTCCTCGGCGGCAGCGGCTTCGCTTACGGCAAGGGCGCGCCGGCCTATTACATTCTCTGCTACGGCACGCTCGCCTATGTGCTCTCCTATTTCATGCTTCCGCCGATCTGGCGCTATGCCAAGGAGAACCGGCTCTACTCGCAGTCGGACTTCTTCGTGCGCAAATACGACAGTGCGACGCTTGGCGTCATCGTCGCGCTCGTCGACATCGCGGCGCTGATCCCCTACCTCGTGCTCCAGTTCAAGGGGCTCGGCATCATCGTCGAAATCGCAGGCTACGGCGCGATCTCCTCCACCCTCGCGATCTGGATCGGCGCCGTCGTCGTCGCCGCCTACGTGATGGTGTCGGGCGTGCACGGCTCGGCCTGGACCTCGGTCGCCAAGGACATCTTGATCCTCGCCATTGTGATCTTCCTCGGCATCTATCTGCCTTTTCATTATTACGGCGGGGGATCGATGTTCGCGGCGATCGACCAGGCCAAGCCCGGCTTCACCGTGCTGCCGCCGCACGGCGAGAGCCTGTGGTGGTTCTCCTCGACCGTGCTGCTCACTGCGCTGGGCTTCTACATGTGGCCGCACACTTTCGGCTCGATCTACACCGCCAAGAGCGCCACGGTGATCCGCAAGAACGCGATCGTGCTGCCGCTTTATCAGCTGATCCTGCTATTCGTGTTTTTCGTCGGCTTCGCGGCCACGCTGCAGGTTCCCGGGCTCACCGGACCGGACATCGACCTCGCGCTATTCAAGCTGTCAGTGAAGACGTTCGATCCCTGGTTCGTCGGCGCGATAGGCGCGACCGGCGTGCTCACCGCGCTGGTGCCAGGCTCGATGATCCTGATCACCGCCGCGACCTTGATCGCGAACAATCTCTACCGCGCCGTCGACCCCTCGGCCGACGATCGGCAGGTATCACGGCTCGCGAAGCTCCTGGTGCCGTTAGTGGCGGTGGTTGCGGTGTTCTTCACTCTGAAGGGCGGCGAGACCATCGTGGCCCTTCTGCTCATGGGCTACAGCCTGGTGACCCAGCTGTTTCCCTCGCTGGTGCTCAGTCTCGCGCACCGCAATATCGCCACGCGCGAGGGCGCCGCGGCTGGCATCATCGCCGGCGTCGCCACAGTCGCCGCCGTCAGCCTGACTGGCGCGAATTTCCACACACTGCCGTGGCTGCCGGCGCAGGTCCAGGATCTCAACATCGGCATCGTCGCGCTGGCGGTGAATTTCATAGTGCTGATCGTGGTCAGCCTGGCGATGCGGCTCGCCGCGGCGCCGGCGCACGCGGCCGCGGAATAGGCCCAAGACGGTTATTCGATCACTTCGTTGGCGATCGCAAGCAGCGTCGGTGGAGCGCACTACGATTCAACCTCAATAAGAGAAGGGTATCCCATGGGTGAACGAATCGACGGACCCGTCAGCGCCCAACAAGCCGGCTTTGCGGGTGTCACCCGCAAGGTTCTCGAACGTCTTCCATTGCCCGGCGGTAACCGGGAGCTTGTCGTGGTTGAGGTGACCTATCCGCCCGGTGGCGTAGCCCCGCTTCACCGGCATCCCGTTGGGGGAGCGGTCTACATCGTCGAGGGCGTTGCCGAGTCCGCCTATGGCTGCGATGATCCGCGACAGTATCGAGCTGGCGAGACCTTGCAGGATCGGGCCGATATTCCACACACCCTCTTTCGCAATTGTGACTCGGAGCGGCCACTCCGCTTTCTGACCATCTACGTACTCGAACCAGGACGCTCCTACACAATGGAGCCATGAGGTGAAGGCGGGCAAACACGATAAAGGATGCAGTCGATTTCGAAGAGGTGCGGGAAATGCCCGGTATTGTTCGGGACAAACGCGCTTAAAGCAAATCCATTGGACTGATAGAAGTTCAGCGCCTCCATGGCCGTCGGTATGCCCTTGTAAATCGGATCAAATGACAGCTCGCTTTGAATGCCAACAAATCTCTGCAGGCGATTTCCCGCGCTTCGTGCGACAGCAAGGTCGCTGCCCTGAGTGTCCATTTTCAGGAATGGTCGTTTGAACCCGATGAGTTTCAGGTACTTGTCGAACTGATCTGCGAGCGTGGAGGCTGGGATCTTGATCGTTTGAACCGTTGCTGAAGGCTGTTCAAACAGCTTGTGGCCGGCGGGCCGGTTCATGGAGCTGAATTGACTGTCTGCTGCGACGTTGAAATCCACGGGTCCAGCAATCTCGTTGAGGACCGTCTGCTCAATAAACCAAGTCGGGTTAGCTCTCTTTCTCAGGCTGTTTGCCAAGTCCGGGACCGGCTCGAAAGAAATGACGGGTCCCTTATAGCCGCATCGCGTGCGGATCATGTCGGCGTATTGACCAGCGTTCGCACCAACGTCAAATACGCAGTCAATTTCAAAATGCTCGAAAAAGCGCGTGAGGTGTTCTTGTTCGACTAGCGTTGGCAAAGTCCCGCGCCTTACCACGCGCGCGTCAAGTGTATATTCGAGAAGATCGGCCAATTGTCGCTTCAGTCGCATTCCGAAACCTTAGCCTCCAGGCGCATGAAGTATTGGAAACGTCGATATGTTCCTTGCGGAAACGATAGATTTTGTGGCACTCGTCGAACTTGGCTACACTTCTTCGAACGCGTCGTCAGCTCGTAGGGCGGATCATGATCCGCCGTTTCGCCCACGCGGATCACCATCGGAAATCTCGGTCTGGTTCGGGTTGGGGGCGTTTGAGAAAATTGTAGCAGAGTCAGTGAAAGAGAGAGCATGGCGCGCAACATTCTGATCCTTGGAGCCTCGTACGGCTCTTTGTTGGGGACAAAGCTGGTGATGGCGGGTCACAACGTGACTCTGGTTTGTCGGAAGAAGACGGCAGAACTCATCAATCGCGACGGTACCGAAGTTCGTATCAAGCTGCGCGACGAAGCGATGCACCGGGCGATCTCCTCACGCGACCTGCCTGGGACCTTGGACGCGGTTACGCCCGGTGACATCGACGTTTCCCGTTATGACCTGGTTGGTCTTGCCATGCAGGAGCCACAATACGCCAATCATACGATCCGGGTCCTGATGGTCAAAATCGCCGAGGCGAGACTGCCTTGTCTTTCAATCATGAATATGCCGCCCTTGCCCTATCTCAAACGGATCCCGGAGCTGGCGGACATGGATCTGGAGGAGGCTTATACCAATGCCCAGGTATGGGAACGCTTCACGCCGGGCCTGGTGACGCTCTGCTCGCCTGATCCGCAAGCGTTCCGTCCGCCGGAAGAGGCGGCGAACGTGCTTCACGTCGGCTTGCCGACAAACTTCAAGGCGGCGACATTTGCGGATGCGCAACATAACGAACTGCTTCGGGAGCTGGAAGCCGACATCGACGCGGTGACGTTGGATGGCCGCGACGTTCCAGTGAAACTCAAAGTATTCGATTCGCTGTTCGTCCCTCTGGCCAAATGGTCGATGCTGTTGACCGGAAATTACCGCTGCATCACGCGCCATGAGCCGCAGTCGATCCGCGACGCGGTGCACGATGATCTGGAACTCTCGCAGTCGATCTATGAGCATGTCGACGCCATCGCCCGGCGTCTCGGCGCCGAGGCAAAGGATCAGGTTCCTTTCGAGAAATATGCCAAAGCAGCAGAAAGCCTCCTCAAACCCTCATCGGCGGCCCGCGCGGTATCCGCTGGAGCGCCTTTCATCGAGCGGGTCGACCTGCTGGTGAAATTGATCTCGCATCAGGTTGGCATGCCCAATGCCGAGATCGACGGTACGGTCGACGTCGTAGATCAGAAACTGAATGAGAGGATCGTGGCGGGCGGGGCCGGCTCGTCGTGACATGCTCCATCGCAGCGAGAATGGCGTACCGGCACGATTCCAGCGTGCAACCTTCTGGTCCGCATGACCCGTCGGTCATCGGATCGGCAGCGCGTAGGGCGGATCATGATCCGCCATCGTGGCGATCAACACGGCGGATCACGATCCGCCCTACGGACCTACGGACCTTAGCGACCGCTATCCGCTAGCCCCGATACTCCCGCACGCGCTTGAGCATCCGCTCGACATGGGCGATCGGGGTTTCCGGCAGGATGCCGTGGCCGAGATTGAAAATCAGCCGGCCGCTCGCATAATTCGCCAGCACGTCATCGATGGCGCGATCGAGTGCCGCGCCGCCTGCGATCAGCGCCAGCGGATCGAGATTGCCTTGCACAGCCACTTTGGTTTGGACCCGCTCGCGGATCAAAGACGGCTCCGCTGCCCAGTCAATGCTGACCGCGTCGACGCCGGTCGTATCGACATAAGATGGCAGCAGCGCGCCGGCGCCGCGGGGAAACCCGATGATCCTTGCGTGCGGAATTTTTTCGCGCACGCCTTCGACGATCCGCCGGGTCGGCTCGATCGACCAGCGCGCAAATTCCCGTGGCGGCAGCACGCCGGCCCAAGTATCGAAAATCTGCAATGCATCGGCGCCGGCCTGCAATTGGCCGAGCAGATATCGAATCGAGTTTTCGATCAACGTGTCGATGATCTTGGCGAACGCCTCCGGGTGGGAGTAGGCCATCATCCGCGCCGGCGCCTGATCCGGCGTGCCTTGGCCTGCGACCATGTAGGTCGCGACCGTCCACGGCGCGCCGCAGAAACCGATCAGCGCAATCCCGGGATCGAGCTCGCGACGCACGCAGCGCAGCGCCTCATAGACCGGTTCGAGTTTGGTGAAGTCGGCCTCGGCTGCGAGGGAGGCGACCTTGTCCGGTGTATTCAAGGGATCGAGCCGCGGGCCTTCGCCGATCTCGAAGCGGACCGCGCGGCCGAGCGCATAAGGGATGACGAGAATATCGGAGAAGATGATCGCGGCATCGAAATCGAAGCGGCGGATCGGCTGCAGCGTGACTTCGGCGGCGAGTTCCGGCTTGAAGCACACATCGAGAAAGCCGCCGGCTTTCGCCCGCACGTCGCGGTACTCCGGCAGATAACGGCCGGCCTGCCGCATCATCCAGATCGGGGGCACCTTCTGCCGATGGCCGGCGAGCACTTCGAGAAATGGCTTGGCGACGGATTTCCGGGTCAATCGAACTTCCTGCAATTCGGGCGGGCTTCACCTCCTGTTACATGCCGGTGCGGTCAAGTCCAAGGCAAGATAGGGAACTCTCCGGAATCCGTCGCGTTATCAGTGAAGGAGGAGCCCATATGGTTGAGAAAAATGGCTGAGAGGAAGCTCGCTGAGAAGAAATCGGCCGCGAAGAAGACGGCTGGGAAATTCAACCCTTCCGCGCCCGACAAGCATGCCGACGATCCCCGCGCGGCGGCCTTGGCCGATGCCGAAATGCACGCAAGGTTGGAGGCCGGCCTGATCGACAGTTTTCCGGCGTCCGATCCCGCAAGCGCCGCCCAGCCGTCGCCGACCAGGCACGACCGCCGCAAGGGTGCACCCTCCAAGCGCGCTGGCGAGCGGGAGGGCGAAACGCTTTGGCGCAAGGTCAAGGCGGTGTTCCGCTAGGTCGCAATCGCTGACGTCAACCGGGAATTCAACGAGACTGTGAACCTTCAATAATGCGGCGGCGGCTCGTTGGCCGGCCCCGGTGCGTTGGCTTCGGCCTCTCGCAGGCGATCGTTCAGATTGGCGAGCTGGCGGGTAAGCGCATCGATCTTATGCCACTGCGCGGTGATGGTCTGGTTGAGGGTTTCGATGGTGACGTCCTGAAACGTCAGTCGGGCTTCAAGCGCATCGATGCGATCGCTGAGTTCCTGCACCTCACTCATGGGATGGTCGTTCCATTGGGCGTTCGCATAAGGCGTGACCAAGCGCGACGCGCGCGTCGAACACGAAACATTCACCGCGCCAGCGGCTTTCGGCTGCCGGCATTTCTTCGAGGTATTTGAGGATGCCGCCCTTGAGATGATAGACCTCGGCAAAGCCGCGCGCCAAAAGCAGCGCGCTGGCCTTCTCGCAGCGGATGCCGCCGGTGCAGAACATCGCGATCTTCCGGTGCTTCACCGGATCCAGTGTTTGCGCGGCAAACTCCTTGAATTGCCCAAAGCGCTTGATGCCGGGATCGAGTGCGCCTTCGAATGTGCCCATCGCCACTTCGAACGAATTACGGGTGTCGATCACGAGCGTATCCGGGGCTGCGATCAGCGTGTTCCATTGGGTCGGCTCCACATAGATCCCGACGTGCCGGATCGGATCGGCCGCGGCATCGCCAAGGGTGACGATCTCCTTCTTGAGCCGGACTTTCAGCCGTTCAAACGGCATCACGGCGGCCCACGAGAATTTCAGCTCGAGATGGTCGAGCCTGCCGCCGAACAGGACGCCGCGCTGCAATTCCTCGACCAGCGCATCAATGGCATCAGCTTGTCCGGCCAGCGTGCCGTTGATGCCCTCATGGGCCAACAGCACGCTGCCCTTCAACGAAAGACGCGCGCAGAGCGCGCGCAGCGGCTCGCGCAAGGCGCGAAAATCCGGCAGTGCGGCGAATTGATAGAAGGCGGCGACTTTGAGGGGCATGGCGAGGGTTTATCAGGCAGATGGGGGAAGAGGAAACTACCAATGACACGGGGGTGCGCCGCGACGGCTCTCTCTGGCATGCCAGCCATTGCCCTGCCCGGCATGAATGTGTCATGTAGCTCCGCTTCAGCAAAAACAACGACAAATGAGCAATTTGGCATGAGGAATTTCCATTTCGCCGGCCGCTCCACGGTCCATGCGGAGAACGCCATGGTGGCGACGTCGCACCCGCTGGCAGCTCTGACCGCGATCGAAGTGCTGCGCGCGGGCGGCACCGCCGCCGACGCCGCGGTCGCGGCCTGCGCGCTGCTCGGCGTCATCGAGCCGCAATCGACCGGGATCGGCGGCGATTGCTTCGCGCTGATCCAACCCAAGGGCGAGGGCAAGATATCTGCCTATAATGGCTCAGGCCGCGCGCCAATGGCGGCCAAGGCGGCGTGGTATCTCGAGCGCGACATCCACGCGATCCCGCTGACCTCGGCGCATGCGGTCTCTATTCCCGGCGCGATCGATGCCTGGCAAACGATTTTGCGCGACCACGGCAAGTTCGGCCTCGACACCTTGCTGCAGCCTGCGATCAAGGCCGCGGAAGAGGGCTACGTGGTGGCGCCGCGCATCGCTTTCGACTGGAAGAACCAGTTCGACAAGTTGAAAAAGGGCACCAACACCGAGCGCTATCTCCTGCCGCACGGCAGGCCCGCGGTCGCGGGCGACGTGATCCACCAGCGGGAGCTCGGCAAGACGCTGCGCGCGATCGCCAAGGATGGCCGCGACGCGTTCTACACCGGCGCCATCGCCGAGGACATGGTCGAGACGCTGCGCGGCATCGGCGGATTGCATACGCTGGACGACTTCGCCGCACACAGCACCGAGATTACCTCGCCGATCGGCACGATGTATAAAGGCTTCGACGTCTGGCAGTGCCCGCCGAACGGGCCCGGCATCACCATGCTGGTGATGCTCAACATCCTGTCGCGCTTCGATCTCACGAAGTTCCCGGCCCTCAGCGTCGAGCGGTTTCATCTCGAAGCCGAGGCGGCGCGTATCGCTTACATGATGCGCGAAGAGCATGTCGGCGATCCCCGTCAGGTCGAGGTCGACGTCGGCAGGATCCTGGCCAAGGAATTCGGCGACGAGCACGTCGGCAGGATCCGGATGGACGCCCTGCTCGATCTGCCCAACGTGGCGCCGCCGATGCATCCGTCGACCGTATACGTCAGCGTCGTCGACAAGCATCGCAACGTCTGTTCGTTCATCAACTCGATCGCGCACTCCTTCGGCTCGGCGATCGTCTCCAACAAGACCGGCATCCTCTTGCAGAATCGCGCTGGCGGTTTCCGCATCCAGCCCGGTCATCCCAACTGCATCGCTCCCGGCAAGCGCCCGCTGCATACGATCATTCCGTCGCTGGTCACGAAGGCGGGCCGCGCGGTGATGCCGTTCGGCGTCATGGGCGGTCAGTATCAGCCGGTCGGTCAGGTACACGTGCTGACCAATATGCTCGATTACGGCTGCGACGTGCAGGAGGCGATCGACATGCCGCGCGGCCTGCATTACGAGGGCGTCTACCAACTCGAGGACAGCGTGCCGGCCGATATCGTCGCCGGCCTGCAAAAGCTTGGGCATAAGACCACGCGCGTGATTGGGCCGCTCGGCGGCGCTCAGGCGATCTGGATCGATTGGGAAAAGGGCACGCTGACCGGTGGCTCCGATCCGCGCAAGGACGGCTGCGCGCTCGGCTATTGACGAGGTCGCGCGAAGGAACCCGGCCGCGCTCCTCTGTTCCATCAGCGAAAGTTTACAACAGAAAAGGACGCGGCCGCTGCGTCAGCTCGATCGGATCGGAACCAGGCCTCGTCCCTGTTGTTAGGACGGCGAGGTGCGCAAGGGGTTGCGCCGCCTCGCTCCAGCGGCGGAGGCCGTTCATGTCCGACAAAACCAATTCCACCACACGATCCGGTTTCGACCGCCGAATGTTCCTGGCGGGCGCTGCGGGAAGCGCGGTCGTCCCGCTGACGGCGCGCGCGGCAGGGCCGGCGCCAAACGCGGCGGCTGCGCCGGATCCTTCGTTGCCGGTCGACGTCACCTTGCGCGTCAATGGCGACAGCCGTCTGCTCACGATCGATGCGCGCACCACCGTGCTGGATGCGCTGCGCGAACATATCGGCTTGACTGGAAGCAAAAAGGGCTGCGATCACGGCCAATGCGGCGCCTGCACGGTTCTCATCGATGACCGGCGAGCGATATCCTGCCTGACGCTCGCGCTCGCCGCCGAGGGCCGCGACATCACCACCGTCGAAGGCCTTGCCAAAGGCGACAAGCTGCATCCGATGCAGCAGGCCTTCATCGAGCAGGACGCCTTCCAATGCGGCTACTGCACGCCCGGGCAAATCATGTCGGCGATTGCCTGCGTGAAGGAGGGGCACGCCAACAGCGAAGCGGACATTCGCGAATACATGAGCGGCAACATCTGCCGCTGCGCCGCCTATCCGAACATTGTTGCGGCCGTGAAGCAGGCCGCGCCTGAAATCCTGAAAGGCTAGCGCCGCATGCGATCGTTTACCTATCAACGGGTCACCGACCCTTCCGCCGCCATCCAGGCTTTGGCCATGGCAGTCGCGAACAACAACCCGCCAACCGAGGCGACCGCGCAGCCGCTCGCCGGCGGCACCACGCTGATCGATCTGATGAAGTTGGATGTGATGCGGCCGCGCACGGTCGTCGACATCAATCCGCTCGCAAGCACGTGGTCGGCGATCAATCTCGATGGCGGCAATTTGCGGCTCGGCGCGCTGGCGCGGATGTCGGACGTCGCAGCCAATCCGGAAATCCAGCGCAACTATCCGGTGATTGCCGATTCGCTCCGGCTCGCCGCCAGTCCGCAGCTTCGAAACATGGCGACGCTGGGCGGCAATGTCCTGCAGCGCACACGATGCACTTATTTTCGCGACATCAGCTACGCCAACTGCAACAAGCGCGATCCGGGTTCCGGCTGCGCCGCGCTCGACGGATTTAACCGCATGCACGCGGTGCTCGGAACTTCCGAGCAATGCATCGCCACCTATCCCGGCGATTTCGCGCAAGCCCTGATTGCGCTCGATGCTACGGTGGAGATTACCGGCAAATCGGGCGTCCGCAACATTCCGTTCGCGCAACTCCACAAGCCGCCCGACGATTCCCCGCAAATTGAGACGACGCTCGCCCCGGGCGAATTAATTTCCGCCTTCACCGTTTCCGGGCGCTGGCCACGCTCGGTCTATCTGAAAGCGCGTGACCGGCAGTCCTATGAATTCGCGCTGTCGTCGGCGGCGGTGGCGCTCGACGTGCAGGACGGCGTTATCAGCGATGCCCGCGTTGCGCTCGGCGGCCTCGCCACCGTGCCCTGGCGGGCGCGTGAGGCGGAAGCGCTGATCAAGGGACAGAAATTCGACGAGGCGCTGGCGCAGCGCGTGGCAGACGCGGCGTTGGCAGGTGCGCAGGGGCGACGGCACAACGCCTTCAAAATCGCGCTCGGCAAGCGCGTGGTGGCTCGCGCGCTGCACCAGGCGGCAACGATGGAGATTTGACCATGTCGATTGCAGCTCCCGAGCCGAAAGCCAATATGGGCCAGCCCGTTCCGCGCTACGACGCCGTCGCCAAGGTGACCGGCATGGCCAAATATGCGGCGGACATGCCGCTGGCCAATCCCGCCTATGCCTACCTCGTGACCAGTGCGATCGCCAAAGGCCGCATCGACAGCTTCGAGTTGACGGAAGCCAGGAACATCCGCGGCGTGATCGACATCGTGACGCACGAAAACGCGGAGAAGCTGAAGGACGTAAAGCTCTTCAGCGAAGGCGGCTACATGTCCACCACGGTTCAGCCGTTGAAATCCGCCGACGTCGCGCATGACGGCCAGATCATCGCCGTGGTGCTGGCAGATACCTTCGAGGCCGGGCGCGAAGCCGCCCATCGCGTCAAGGTGAACTATCGGCCGGCCACGCCGAGCACAACGTTCGATTCGCCGGGAACGACCTCCGGCCCCGCCAAGGGACAGGCCTCCCGGTTCAAGGAAGACCCGAAGGTCGGCGATTTTGCGAAGGCCTTCGATGAGGCCGAGGTCAAAATCACCGCTTCCTATGAAACGCCGACGCAACACCACAACCCGATGGAGCTGTTTGCCACCAGTTGCGTCTGGACCGGCGACAATCTGACGATCTACGAGCCGAGCCAATATGTCTACGGCCTCAAGAATGGCGTCGCCGCGCAACTCGGCATCGATGCCGACAAGGTGCGGGTGATCAATTACTATGTCGGTGGTGCCTTTGGCTCCAAGGGCTCGACGACACCGCGCACCGCCATCATGGCGAGCCTCGCGCGGCGCCTGAACCGCCCGGTCAAACTGGTCCCGACCCGCGACCAGGGCTTTACCATTGCAACCTATCGCGCCGAGACCCGGCACCAGATCCAGATTGGCGCCAACCGCGACGGCAAGCTCGTCGCGCTTCGGCACGAGGGCGCCGAAGTTTCGTCACGGCCTGATGCGTATGTGGTAGGCGGCACCAAGACCACGACCCGGCTCTATGCCTGTCCGAATGTCGACAGCCTGGTGTCGATCGTGCACGCGGACCGCAACACGCCGGGCTTCATGCGCTCGCCGCCGGAAGTGCCGTATCTGTTCGCGCTCGAAAGCGCCATGGATGAGTTGGCTGTCAAGCTGAACATGGACCCGATCGAGCTGCGCCGCGTCAATGACACCATGAAAGAGCCGATCGGCGGCAAGCCCTATACCTCGCGCTCGCTGATGGCCTGTTTCGACGAAGGCGCCAGGGCCTTCGGATGGTCGCAGCGATCGGCGGCGCCGAAATCGATGACGGACGGCGATTGGCTGGTCGGTTATGGCTGCGCCACCACCTGTTATCCGACGCAGATGGCGCCGGCTGCGGCGCGGGTCCGCCTGCAGCGCGACGGGCGCGTCCGGGTCGAGATTGCCGGACACGAAATCGGCAACGGCGCCTATACCGTGATTGGCCAGGCTGCGGCCGAGAAGCTCGGCGTGCCCTTTGAGAACGTCTCGGTTCACATCGGCGACAGCGATCTGCCGCCCGCGCCGGTCGCCGGCGGCTCCAACTCGACCGCCAGCACCTGCTCGGCGGTGATGATGGTCTGCGACCAGATCAGGCAGCGCCTGTTCAGGGCGTTGATGCCAAATGAAAGCGTGATCGATAAGGCCAAAGAGACGGTCGGTATGGGCCAGACCCCTGTCGCCGAGTCCGCCAACAGCGGCCGTCCGCTCGACCGCGAGAAGGCATTCGACGCGCTCGGCGTCAGCGTGGTCGAGGAATATGGCGAGTGGAAGCCCGAAGATGCGCCGAAGGATTCCTTCCGCGCAATGCAACAGGGGCAGGTGCGGATCGTCGGCGGCAGCGCGATGAGCGACAAGATCGCCTATGCCTTCGGCGCCGAATTCGTCGAAGTCCGGATTGACAAGTGGACCCACGAAATCCGCATCCCTCGACTGGTCGGCGCCTTCGCCGCGGGCCACATCATGAACCCGCGGACCGCGCGCAGCCAGCTGATGGGCGGGCTGATCTGGGGCATGTCCTCGGCGCTGTTGGAGGCGACCGAGCTCGACCCGCGCTATGGGCGCTACGTCAATGACAATCTCGCCGACTATCTGCTGCCGGTAAATGCTGATGTGCAAGACGTCGAGGTGATCATGCTGTCGGAACAGGACGATCATATCAATCCGGCCGGCGTCAAGGGGCTGGGCGAACTCGCCAATGTCGGCACCAATGCCGCGGTCTGCAACGCGATCTTCCACGCCACCGGCCAGCGCATCCGCAAATTGCCGGTGCGGCTGGAGAATCTGGAAGTTTAACAGGTAGCAAGGTCGCGGGGTAGCAACGTCCGTCCTGTTGCGCTAAACACCCTTCCTCTTTTCAAGGGAAAGGTGTCTCGGATGCGATGTCTTCAGCGCGCAAAAATCTCTGTTCTCTTGGCCATTGTGATTGCAATGGCAGCCACAGCATCCGCGAATGTATCCACCCCAGCAGCCGCGCAGCCGGCAGGAAAACCCATGACCACAGCTTCGGGATTGCAGATCATAGACACCAAGGACGGCACCGGCGCGTCGCCGAAACCCGGCCAGACCTGTGTGATGCATTATACCGGCTGGCTTTACGAGAACGGCCAGAAGGGCAAGAAATTCGACTCTTCCGTCGATCGCAACGAACCGTTCGAATTTCCGATCGGGCAGCACCGAGTGATCGCCGGCTGGGACGAAGGCGTTGCCTCCATGAAGGTCGGCGGCAAGCGCACGCTGATCATCCCACCCACGCTGGGTTACGGCGCGCGCGGCGCCGGCGGCGTAATTCCGCCGAACGCGACGCTGATGTTCGATGTCGAACTATTGGCGGTGAAGTAGGCGCTAATTAGGTAGAGCAAGTAGCTCAAGCCGCGAGGAGGGGACGTCATGAAGGTTTCCATCCTCGACGATTATTTCGACACGCTGCGCACGCTGGAATGTTTTGGTAAGCTTGCGGGGCATGACGTCACGATCTGGAACGATCACGTTCAGGATGTCGATGCGTTGGCGGAGCGCCTGCGCGACACCGAAGCGCTGGTGCTGATCCGCGAGCGGACGCAAATCCGCACGCCGCAGCTGGAACGGCTGCCAAAACTGAGGCTGATCAGCCAGCGCAGCGTCTATCCGCACATCGATATCGATACCTGCACCCGGCTCGGCATCATCGTCTCTTCGAGCCAGCATGCGGACACGCCGTCCTATGCCACTGCTGAATTCACCTGGGGCCTAATCCTGGCGGCGATGCGCGCGATCCCGCAGCAGATGGCGGCACTGAAGGCCGGTCAATGGCAGATCGGCGTCGGCCACACCCTGCGCGGCAAGACGCTCGGCATCTATGGCTATGGCCGGATCGGCGCCGTCGTCGCCGGCTACGGCAGGGCGTTCGGCATGAAGGTCGTGATATGGGCGCGCGAGAGGGCGCTGGCCAAGGCGCGCGCCGATGGCTACGAGACCGCGGCCAGCAAGGCTGAATTTTTCGAGACCTGCGACGTGCTGTCGCTGCATATGCGCCTGGTCGATGCGACACGCGGCATCGTCAAGGCGGACGATCTCGCGCGCATGAAACCGTCGTCGCTGTTGGTCAATACCAGCCGCGCGGCCTTGATCGAGCCGAACGCGCTGGTGAACGCGCTGCGCGCCGGGCGGCCCGGCATGGCGGCGGTCGACGTCTATGAGAAGGAACCGCTGCGCGATATCAACGATCCGCTGCTGCGGATGGACAACGTGGTCTGCACACCGCATATCGGCTATGTTTTCGCGCGACGAATACGAAATCCAGTTCACTGATATTTTTGATCAGATTGTCGCCTACGCCGCCGGCACGCCGATCAATGTGGTTAATCCTGATGTGCTCGGCAGCGCGGCTTTAAGAAAACCACCACCGAAAGCTGCTCCATGACAGGTCACCACGATCACACCCATTCGCATCACGCGCACGATGACGACGAGATGCAGCGCTGGAAGCACGATGGCGTCCGCGTCATTCCCGGCGATCAGCTCGATCCCAATGTGCCGTCGACGCCCGGCATGGACCGCAAGGCAGCGATCAATTTTGCCCGGGCTGGCGCGCAAAAACTTTGGGCCGGTACCGTAACCATCAAGCCCGATGCCAAGACCGGCGCGCATCACCACGGCCATCTCGAAAGCATCATCTATGTGGTGAAGGGGAGGGCGCGGATGCGCTGGGGCGAGCATCTGCAATTTGCCGCCGAAGCCGGCCCCGGCGATTTCATCTTCGTTCCACCCTATGTGCCCCATCAGGAGATCAACGCCAGCCGCGACGAGGTGCTGGAATGCGTGCTCGTACGCAGCGATGGCCAGGCGGTTGCCATCAATCTCGACATCGAGCCGGTGGAGAAGCCGGAGACCGTGCTGTGGGTCGACCCGATGCACCGCGATCCTGCGGAGCAAAAGTGACTGCGGCGGCAGGCTGCGCGTCTGCACCGTTATTGGCTGCGGGTCTGCCGGTCAACCCGTGCCAATACAATGGCCAGGGTTGCAAACATCATCGTAACGGCGATGGCGACCATAACGCGATCGAGCGTTATTGGTCTTCTCCGTGACTAGCGAAGAAGAATCTAGCCGTGCCGAGCGCGCTTTGAGCTGGATCAAATTCTGATCGTCCCCGGCGGTGCGCGCGAGCCCCCGGGGGACGGGGTTGGCGTTATGCGAACACGCTATGATCGATCGGCCCGTTCGGCACCACATAGCCGTAGCGCATGTTGGACGGCTCCGCTCCAGCCTTCTGATACGCAGCCTTCATCATCGCAAAGCGATCGCCCTTGAGCTCGAGCATCGCCTTCTTCGGCTGGACGTTGTAGAGCCGCGCGTTGTTGTCGCCGAAGATCGCGGTCTTGACCGGACCGTCGGCGGGGCCCAGCGGCGCGAAGCCGAATTTTTTCTGCATCTCCTCGGGGATTTCCAGCCGCCGCAGGCCCTCAATCTGCCATTGCGGTGCGCCGGTCCACAACGCATCGGTGCCCCAGCAGACGTGGTCGACGCCGAGCCCCTTGACCAGCGTGCCCATCAGCGCTGCGCAGACATTGGGCTCCGCCACCAGCGTGGTCGCGAACAATTGCCCGACGTCGCCATAGACATTGCTGACACCATATTGCGCGGGAATGTCGGCAAGATCGCTGGTCCAGGCGATCCGCCCGGTGCGATTGAATTCGGCCAGCGCTACCTTCGGATCGCCGCCGACATGGCGGTAAGCGGAGTGGTAGATCACGAAATTGAGCTGCGGCCAGTCTTTTGCCGCCTGGCCGACATCCGCGACGTCGGCAAAGCCGCGCAGATTGGGATACTGCTTTTCTATACCCGGCGGAAACAGTCCCTTGTGCACGCAGACATTCTTGATGCCCGCCTTCACCATCTTCTCATAGCCCTTGTAGGCGACCTTCTCGTCGTCAAGCCGCCAGGGATAACGGCTGATGTCCTTGTGGGTGTTGTCGCCGATGGTGTAGCCCTTGCAGGATTGCGGCTTGAGTGCGAGGCCGGCGTCGAGCTTATCGAGCCAGCCCGGTTGCCCCGGCGTGAAGATCATGTGACAGAACACCCGTCGCGAGCCGGCCTCGTCGTTGATCTTCTTGCGCGCGTCCGCCATCTGCTCATTGGTCAGGAACCAATCCTGCTCGATGTCGGAAGGGGCGGAAGAGATCAGCGCGATCTTGGTGTCAGAGTCCAGGAACATCTCTTTTTTGTAGTTGTTGAACTTCAGATCATCGATGGTCTGCTCGTGGTCGCTGAGCTCCTTGTTCCAGCCGGCCTTGCCGACCGCCTTGCGCATGTCGAGGAAGGTGGTGATGCGGCTATCGTCGCGCAGGAAATGCGTGTGCATGTCCATGATGAACTGGTCTTTGAGGGCGCTGGCGCGCTCCTGCGCCATCGCGGGCGTCGCGGCTTCGGCTTTTGTCACATCAAACAGCGGCCCGTAGACCTCGTTCATTGCCACGAAGGAAGCGGCCATTCCCGCCGCGGTCTGGAAGAACCGGCGACGATTGAGCCCCTGCTTGCCGCCGAGATCATCGGCCATCGCCAACAGCCGTGCCTCGACCTCGCGCTGCCGCTCGTTCTGCGGATCGGGATAGAATTCATCGCTTGCGACGATCTGGGTCGGGATCGGCGTCCGGTATTGACAAAGTTCGGACGGCATCAGCGCGGCAAGTTCTTCCTCTGTCAGATTGCTGCTCACGGCTATTTCTCCCTGGCTGCCGGAATTTTTTCCGGTTCGGACCTCGTGAGACTAGACCCGCTTCTCTTGCATGTCAGCCCACTCCATCCGACATCGTGGAATGTGCGGTGCACACTAGCTTTCAAACCTCCGCGACTGCTGCTAAATTTTATTTATCGGTCGAAAACTAACGAAAACGCCGAGGGAAACCGCATGACTCCAAGCACCGTGACTCCATCCGGGAATCCGCTGGCGCGTCGCGCCATCATCAAGGGCGCCGGCCTCGGCCTGATCGCGGGAGCGCTCGCAGATCGGCTGCCGGCAAAAGCGGCAATGGAGGGCGGTGATATCTGGAGCCGCGAATACTGGGCCAAGAAGGGCGACGTGCCGTTGTGGATGTTTCGCAAGCGGGTAGGGGCCCCGAAGAAGGGCGAAGCGCCGCGGCCGGTTTTGTTCTTCGTGCACGGCTCGTCCGTCACCTCGCGGGCGTTCGACCTCAACGTGCCGGGCAAAGGCGAATATTCCGTCATGAACGAATTCGCCCGCAACGGCTTCGATTGCTGGACCATGGATCACGAGAACTACGGCAAGTCGGGGCGCACCTCGGGCAATTCAGACATCGCCAGCGGTGTCGAGGATCTGAAGGCGGCGGTTAAAGTCGTCGCGCAAGAAACCGGGCGCGAAAAATTCCATTTCCTCGGCGAGTCCTCCGGCGCGCTGCGCGCCGGCGCCTATGCCATGGTGGCGCCCGAGCGCATTGATCGATTGGTGTTCGCAGCCTTCACCTACAAGGGCGAGGGCTCACCGACCCTGACCAAGCGCGCCGAGCAGCTCGACTATTATCGCTCGCACAACATGCGCAAACGCGACCGCGATATGATCCGATCGATCGCCACCCGCGACAAGCCCGGCACCAGCGACGTTGCGGCCATCGAGGCGCTGGCGGACGTCGAAATGCAGTTCGGCGACCAGATCCCGACTGGCACCTACCTCGACATGACCGCCAATCTGCCGGTGGTGCATCCCGAAAAGGTGCTGGCGCCGGTACTGCTGGTGCGCGGCGAATATGACGGGATCGCCACCGTTGCCGACCTTGAGGATTTTTACAATCAGCTCCCGAACGGCGATCGCCAGTTCGTGATCCTGCCGGGAACCGCACACTCGGTTACGCTCGCCATCAACCGCCAGCTGTTCTGGCACGTGACCCGGGCGTTCCTGACCATGCCGACGCCGATCGCGACGTGAGAGGCAACGTCTTGCTCGAAAAGCCTGCAATGATGGCGCCGGTACAAGAATAGACCATTGAGGACGGCTTGATTTTGCAATTTGCCTTGGTTGTCAAAAATCGAGCTTGCCTTGAACGGCTTCTATACCTGCCTTGGCGCAGGTTTCATCGGCATCGCCTCCCGGCGCACCCGACACTCCAACCGCACCGACCAGCAAACCGCCTGACTCGACGATCAGCCCCCAGCGATAATCACAGCGCCCGGAAGGTTGCGAATGCCCGCCTGCATCATGCCGGGCTGACTGATGGCAAACAGGCTACTCGTGCTGTTGCGGAAAGTCGCCGCGGTCCAGGCTTTGCCGGAAGCAGTTGGAGGCGTGTGAGGACCAGCGTAGCGATCACGTAGTACCACCTGAATCACGCCGGCGCGATCGACAACCGCGACCGCGACCTGATAGCCGCGTTGCTGACAGTCAGCGAGCGCGGCTTGGGCAAGTTCCAAGGCAACCTTGGGAGCCAAGGATTTGTGAGTTACGAGCGATTCCTCCGCGCGCGTTTCAGCGGCACCCGCAAGAGCGTAGATTGACAACACCACGGCCAGAAATCGAGCGATCATAGCGGGATTCCGTTTGACTGTGAGAATGGCGCCGATGCTAAGGTAAGGTTTCTCGTGCCGACGACCAACCACTCGTTTCCCAATACCGACGATTTCTGCCACCCGCGGTCCGATGGGAAGGACGGGATAGTCCCCGCCCGCTACGCCTCGAATCGCTTTTTTGTGAAGAAGGGCCAACAGACGCTGGCGTTCTGTCACTTGTTCACAACGACCATTAGCGGCTTGTCTTTGGCAGCTCTGCTGTGCACCACCAGCGCCTTAGCCATTGTGCTGATACTCTCATTGCGCGCGACGTGGACGAGATCGGCTGTAATTATCCCCGCTTCGCCGGCCTTCAACGACGCCTTCCCCGCTCCTTCGATTTCCACGACGAGGCTTCCCTCGATCACATGCAGTAGTTCTTGCGCACCTGGATGCATGTGCCATGGAGCGGCAGTGCTGGGCCCGAAGTCGACAACACTGACGACGGTCTCCTGGACCGCCTGGCCTTGGCCCTCCAAATCTTTTCGCAGGATCTGGATCAGCTGCGGCCCTGCCTGGCCCTGTGCCCACGCGATCTTCGACATCAACGGGGCTGTTACAACGATTCCGGAGAGGTGAAGCAATTCACGGCGGATGAGTTCCACATCTTCCTCCTGAATTGGCGACTTTCGGTCACGCATGTTTGTTCGTGTTTCGCATTCGAGGGTGAACCCCGCGCATGAGGGTAAATTCCCCGGGAGCCAATACCGCCACGCGGCTACCGAAGAGCGAGTGGCTATCCTCGGCACCAATTCTCATGAAATCAGCGGCGCCAAGGAGCCGCGACGGAGAAGTCTTGGTCTGGTCAATGATCATGTCTCATGGTGGAGCCTCGGTCCTTGCAGTCGAACCGATCAGGGAATATCTGTCGGTTGGGGTAATGCAGGCACCCCATCAGACGCTCGCCGTCCAAGTTCTGCGCAATACTCGTTGTGTCGAGGAAATTGCGCATGGATCGAGCTTTCCAATTGGTCCCTCCAGGTCCCCCAATCCAACGAAATACGCAGCTTCCGGCTGAGAGTGCGCGCGCCTCCGGACAAGCAGACGATCAAGTTCTGCTTCGAGTGGATTCGATCAACAAGCAATATGCTGATGAAGTGGTGCTCGCGGACGTCGCGTTCGGCATCCAGGCAGGCGAGATCATCGGCATCATCGGTCCGAACGGCGCCGGCAAGACAACCCTGCTTGAGGTCCTCGCGGGCATTGTCCCTGCAGAATCCAGCGATGTTCAATGGCTCGGCAGACCGTTGCCGCCGTCGCGCCGACGAGAAGCCATCTTCTACCTGCCCGATGGCGTGCGGCCTTATCAAGACCAAGTGGTCACTCGGGTTTTGTCGTTCTTTGCCGATGTCTATCGAAGACCGGCCGACGAGGTTACGCGTACAATTGAAGCAGTAAGTTTGACGCCGGTTCTTAACAAGCGCGTAAATTCGCTGTCGAAGGGCTACGGCCGAAGGCTGATCTTGGCGCTAGGACTGCTAACGCCGCACCCGCTGCTTCTCATGGACGAGCCGTTCGATGGTTTCGATCTTCGGCAGACTAGCGAGATCGTCGGCGTGCTGCGCGAAGAGGTCTCCAAGGGCCGGACGCTTGCCCTTGCAATCCACCAATTGTTGGACGCTGAGCGAGTCTGCGACCGCTTCATTCTTCTTGCCGATGGCCATGTTCGCGGCGCGGGAACGCTGAATGATCTTCGCGAACGAACAGGCCTCACGAGTGGAAGCCTGGAGGATATGTTTCTTGCCCTCACCTGAGACGTTCCAGATTCCAAAGGCTCCACTACGGCCGCTACTCGTCAAGGAGCTATGGGAGATCCTCGGCGGCCGGGCGTTGTGGACGATGCTGGTCCTGACGTGTCCTCTGGTCGGCTACAGCTTCTTCCAGGCTGTTTCGCTATATGGCGAGGCGAGCGCGGCCGGACTGCAATCGCCGGTCCTTGCGAGCAGTCTGTCGCCATTGGACGGCATTTTGGTGCCCACGCTTGGGGCTTCCTACGTCGCCGTCACGCTCTTATTTCCTTTTGTCGCAATTCGCGCGCTTGGCCTGGAGAAGGAATCGGGAGCACTGCGTCTTCTCGTCCAGATGCCTTATCGCTCTTCTACCTTGATTGCAGCGAAGCTGGCGGCGGTTCTTGCAGCCGGGGTGTTTTCAAGCATCCCCGCATTTTCGGCGCTGGTTATTTGGCGACTGTTTGGTGGGCACTTGTCCGCTCCGGAAACGTTGAACCTTCTTTTTGGACACCTGCTCTATGGCTTGCTTGTCGGAGCCATCGCATTGTTTGCTGCGTCGGTTTCCGAAAGTGCGGCGACGGCGGCTATCGTTACGCTTGCGTTCACGATCGGCTCGTGGGTGCTGGATTTTACCGTAGCCGGTCATCCCGGCCTTCTCGAATCGGTCGCAAGTCTGTCGCTGACCCAGGTGTTGCACACCTTCGAGCAGGGACAGTTGTCACTTGGTCTCGTCGCGGGAATTGGTACGGCCGTGTGCGGTTTCGCGGCGCTCGCGACCGTTTGGCTGCCGCCGGGCGTTCATGTCCGCAATAAGCTCGTTTACTCAATAGCGTGCGTCCTTGCGGTGGCGATCGTTCTTGGCTTGGCGACCCAGATCAGGTTCTCGATCGATGTCACCGAGGATCAGCGCAATTCGTTTCCAGTGGCCGACCAGCGCGTGCTCGCATCATTGGCGGGGCCGCTGGTCGTGAGGGTGCATTTGGCGCCCGAAGACCCCCGATATGCTGATCTGCAGCGCAACGTGCTCGCGAAACTGGAACGGGTGCTGCCGAATATTTCCGTCGGTCTAGCGGGCGGACGGCAAAGTGTCGGGACCAATGCCGGCGATGATCGCTATGGCGAGGTCGAATACAACTACGACGGTCGATCAGACATCAGCCGCTCGACCAGTCCTCGCGAGATTCTCCCCCTGTTGTACGGTCTTGCGGGCGTCAGTCGCCCTGCACCAGCCCCGGGAGGTGACTATCCGGGCTATCCGCTGGTTATCCGTGGAGAGGTCGCTCTTCTCTGGTTTTTTGGTGGGCTTCCGCTCTGTATCGCGCTCGGTTGGTGGTGGAGCCGCCGTCTCCCAATAGACTACCGTAAGCTCCAAAAGGAGGAATAGTCATGAACATCAGTAAAAGCATCAGAGCCGTTACTGGCTCGGCTCTTGGGCTCGCGCTGTTGGTATTACCCGCCGCTGCGCAGCAGCCGACAAAGATCGACTTTTCCAGTGAGACAGTTGGTGCGGATCCAAAGTCACTTGTAGCCGTCGTTGGCGTTTGGCGGATCGAAAGCGAAGGCGGGAAAAACGTCCTGGCCGTGGACGGCAGGCAATGGAAAGAGGGGCAATCCTCCGCCGGCATCGCCGACAAGGCGAGAGCGCTTTACGGCGAGCGCTATGCCGAGTTTCTCGATCGGGTTCAGGCCTATGCCTACTTCCCCTACACGGTCGCCAAAGACGTGCAGGATTTTCGAGGCGGTGAGATCACGGTGCGGTTCGAGGGATTGTCGGGCCGCATCGATCAGGGGGCCGGCATATTATTCAATCTGAAGCCGAATGGCGACTACCTGGCACTTCGCGCGAACTGTCTCGAGAACAATCTTGTTCTCTGGAAATTCGAAAAAGGCAAAAGATCATCGGTAGCCTGGGTTCGGAATGTGCCGACCGCCAGCAAGCGATGGCATGACCTCAAAGTCCGGATAACCGGCACCAAGGTTGAAGGTTATCTCGATGGCAAGCTCTATCTGGAGCACACACTTTCCTATGCCGTGTCCGGTCGGATTGGTCTTTGGTCAAAAGCGGACAGCTACATGCACTTCTCGGACTACACGGTGACTTCGGCCGATTGACCTGCCAGCACCAGCGGTGAACGGGTCGCTTGGCAAGGCGACCGGCTTTGTTCCCTGGACGATAGGCCTCCGGCAGCGCAAGCCGCTCTAAATCCGCGGTCCAATCCAGAATCCGCACGAGTTTGTGACGCGCCGTACCGGACGATTGTTCCCTCTTGCGTCCGAACCGGGGACTCACTAAAAACCGCTACGGGGAAATGCAGACTCCCCGTTAGACGGTTCGCGTCCAAGCTCTGCGCATCACTCGACTAGTCGAGGAGATTGCGCATGGACGATCGTAACCGCTCGATTCCCCCAGATATCCTTTATGCACAGCTCGGCTCCGAAGCGGCGCCGATTATTGTCGATGTGCGGCGGGACGCCGACTTTGCTGGCGCCGAGAGGCTCGTGGCCGACGCGTTTCACCGCTCGCCGGACGCCGTCGAACAGTGGCGAACGGAGTTGCCGAGCGGGCGCCAGGTCGTCACCTACTGCAGCCACGGACGCGACGTCAGCCAAGGCGTCGCCGCCGCATTGCGCCTGATGGGAGTGGAGGCGAATTTTCTGGAAGGCGGCCTCGGCAATTGGATCGAGCAGGGACTGCCGACGCGCCGCAACATCGGCGCCAGTCCCAGCAAGTGGGTGACGCGGGAACGCCCGAAGATCGACCGAATTGCCTGCCCGTGGCTGATCCGTCGCTTCATCGATCCCCGTGCAGAATTCATCTACGTTCCGAAGGACCAGGTTGTTGCCGTTGCGCTCCAGACGGGTGGAACGCCCTACGACATCGATGGGGTGGAATTCACGCACGAGGGTGAGCGCTGCTCGTTCGATACCATCCTGCGCATCTACGACATTAATGACGCGGCGCTCGATCATCTGGCGACGATCGTCCGGGGCGCCGACACCTCGCGGCACGATCTAAGCCCTCAATGCGGTGGCCTGTTTGCGATCTCCCTCGGCCTCTCGGCCAACTTCCCGGATGACCATGAAATGCTCAAGCACGGCATGGTCATGTACGACGCGCTGTTCACGTGGTGCCGCTCTCTGCAAGCCGAGACGCATAATTGGCCCGCGCGCGCCGTCGGAGCTTGATGATGCCGCAGCGAAGCTACTCGACATCGAGACGTCCAAGCATTTCTCGGGTGCTGCTGGTTGCTGCGTGTGCCACGTGCCTGGAATTGGGCGCAACCGGCCTTTACGCCGCAACCAGCCTCGACTTCGCAACGAAGAGCACTGGAGCGGCGCTGGGTGGATTCGATCTGTCGCAGGGGCATTGGGCGACAGTTAGTGACGCCACCGCTGCAGCCGGCCTTGCGATCGAACAATCGGGCGCACCGACGGCCGGGGAAGGTTTTCCGCTCGCAATCTACGAGTCTGTACCACTCAAGAACGCGCAGATCAGCCTTCGCCTCAATGCAGTCGGCGGCAAGTCGGATCAGGGTGGCGGGGTCGCGATGCGGCTGAGCAGCCTGCAAGACTACTATCTCATCCAGGTGGATGCGATGAGGGATCGGGTTCTCTTCTCGCGCGTGAGCAACGGCGCGTCCGAGGAGATCGTGGGCGTCGATGCGGATATAGCTTCGCACAGTTGGCATACGCTGACGGTTCGGGCTGAGGACGACGAATTCGTCGTCTCACTCGACGGGAGTTGGGTATTCACCGCGTTCGATAAAACGCTTTCGCAGGCGGGCCGCATCGCACTGTGGACCAAGGGCGACAGCGTCACGCGATTTGACCGGATCGAGATCGCGCCGTTGCCATGAGTCCGCAATGAGCCAGCCGTCTGCCGCGTTCATCTTTCGGGGCTGTCAACACAAGGAGGATCCCATGACGATCACAACCGAGCGCCGAAGCTTTATTCAGGGAGCGGGAATAGTTGCCGCCGCTGCATCAACGGCAACGCTGGCAGCGAGCCCTGCATTCGCCCAAAGCAGCCAACCAAGCGGAGTCAAAACGATGCCTTATCAAGCAAAACCGCTGTCGCTTGATCCCAAGTCGATCAAGGGCATCTCGGAAAAGGTTCTCGTGAGCCACTATGAAAATAACTACGTTGGCGCCGTCAAGCGCCTCAACGCGATCGGCGTGCAATTGGCGGAGCTTGATTTCGCCAAGGCGCCGAATTTCATGATCAACGGCTTGAAGCGTGAAGAGTTGGTAGCTGCCAATTCGATGATCCTGCATGAGATCTATTTCGATGGGCTCGGCAGTGGTGCGGCTCCGAGCGGCGCGCTGGCGGAGGCTATAGCCCGCGATTTCGGCAGCCTCGATCGCTGGCACTCGGAATTTGCCGCGATGGGCAAGGCGGAAGGCGGCGGCTCCGGCTGGGTGATCCTGTCCTACTCGCCGCGCGACAAACGCCTCGTCAATCAATGGGCGGCCGACCACACCACGACGCTGGCCGGCGGCCGGCCGGTGCTGGTGCTCGACATGTACGAGCACGCCTATCACATGGACTATGGT
>Ga0209153_1000281_pt1 | contig 26459 bp, 23 predicted proteins | sample GraSoiAngelo_120_FD_185877 | JGI IMG/M metagenome (GOLD analysis project Ga0209153, IMG submission 185877) | Grasslands soil microbial communities from the Angelo Coastal Reserve, California, USA - 14_0919_09_20cm (SPAdes) (version 2) | ecosystem: Environmental > Terrestrial > Soil > Grasslands ... | reverse complement strand
GGTCCAGTCGACCCTGGAGAAAGGTGCGGGCCAGACCACGCTCGAGTTCAAGATTTCGCTGCTGCGGCCGATAACCCCGGAGACGGGGGCGATCAAGGCAGAGGGAATCGTGTTGAACCGGGGCCGCCGGGTTGGCACCGCCGAAGGGCGGATCACGGACAGCAAAGGGCGGTTGCTCGCCCACGGCACGACCACATGCTTGATCTTTCAGAGCTGAAGACGTCGCCACCACGACAAAAAGGTGCAGTGGTCGATCGTTCGAGGATCGATATGGACCGCATCGCCTGCTACCGCGCGATCTCGACCCGCGACGTCCGCTTCGACGGGCGGTTGTTCGTGGGCGTCAAAACCACCGGCATCTATTGTCGGCCAATCTGCCCGGCGCGAACTCCGAAATTCGAGAACGTGTCGTTCTTTTCTTCCGCGGCCGCCGCGCAGGAAGCGGGCTTCCGACCTTGCCTGCGCTGCCGGCCGGAAGTCTCGCCGGAGCTCGCGTTCTGGCGCGGCACCTCCAATACCGTGTCGCGCGCGCTTGCCTTGATCGAAGCCGGCGGCCTCGATGACGACGATGTCGAGGGCCTCGCCAATCGGCTCGGCATCGGTGGGAGGCAATTGCGGCGGCTGTTTCAAAGGCATCTCGGGGCCTCGCCGGTCACGGTGGCGCAGACGCGGCGCGTCCTGCTTGCCAAGCAATTGATCCACGAGACGTCGTTGCCGATGGCCGAGGTGGCGCTGGCTTCGGGCTTCAACAGCGTGCGCCGCTTCAACGAGACCTTCCGGAAATTGTTCGCCCGCCCGCCGGCAGCCCTGCGCCATCTCCGTGGCAAGGCGAAACGCGAAACGGGTTTCCTGTCGGTCCGTCTTGCCTACCGGCCGCCCTACGACTGGGACGCGATGCTAGCCTTTCTCGCTGCGCGCGCCATTCCCGGGCTCGAGACGATCTCAGGCCGGAGCTACAAGCGCAGCATCGCCTTCGGTGGAAATAGCGGCGTGGTCACAGTCACGCCGGCGGACAGCCATCGCGTCGACGTCGCCATTCGCTTTCCCGACCTGGCCGCGCTGCCGCAGATCATCGTCCGGGTACGCCGCGTATTCGATCTTGCCGCCGATCCCGACACCATCGGGGCGCATCTTGCGCTTGACCCGATGCTCGCGCCGCTGGTCGCGTCCCGGCCGGGCCTGCGGGTGCCCGGCGCATGGGACGGCTTTGAACTCGCACTGCGCGCGATCCTCGGCCAGCAGATCACCGTTCCGGCGGCCACAAAATTGTTGGGCAGGCTGGTGCAGCAACACGGCGAACCGCTGCCGAAGGCGATGAGAGACGGTGAGGGTCTCAGCCATCTGTTTCCATCGCCCGCCGTGGTCGCAGCGGCCGATCTTGCAGCGCTCGGCATGCCGGCTGCGCGGGCGAGAGCGGTAACGTCGCTCGCACAAGCAATCGCTGCCGATCCGGCGATGTTCAGCCGTGGCGCGAGCCTGGAAGAAGCCATCGCCAAATTGCGGTTGCTGCCTGGGATCGGCGAATGGACCGCGCAATACATCGCCATGCGCGAGCTGCGGGAGCCCGACGCATTTCCCGCCGCCGACATCGGCTTGCTGCGCGCCATGGCTGCGGCCGATGGTAGGCGTCCGTCGCCGGCCGAATTGTTGTTGCGCGCGGAGCGCTGGCGGCCGTGGCGCGCCTACGCGGCGCTGCATCTGTGGGCGGCAGGTCCCGCGCTCGCAGCGTCATCCGGAAAAATCCAAAGGCGCGAACATGAGCGCGAAGCGGCCTGAGACATTTTCGCTCGATCGGCTGCAGACGCCGATCGGCACGGCGATGCTGGTGACCGACGCCGACGGCGTGCTGCGCGCGTTCGACTGGGAGGATTATACCTCGCGGATGAACGAGCTGTTACGATTGCAATATGGTACGGTCGTCTTGCAGGACGCCCGTGCGCCCGATGCGACCACGGCAGCGCTGTCGGCGTATTTCGAAGGCGAACTCGCTGCCCTGAGCACTGTCAGATGGCGCGTTGCGGGTACGCCATTCCAGCGCAAGGTCTGGACCGCGCTATCGAAGATTCCGCCGGGCACGACCATGACCTACGGCGCACTCGCGGCCCAGCTGGGCATGCCCGGGGCGATGCGTGCGGTCGGCCATGCCAACGGTTCGAACCCGCTCAGCGTCGTGGTTCCCTGCCATCGCCTGATCGGCGCCGATGGTTCGCTGGTCAACTATGGTGGCGGGGTCGAGCGCAAGCGCTGGCTGCTCGCGCATGAGGGCGTGGACCTGACACCAGCGCCACAACGAGGCGCGCCGGCTTAAGAGAATGGTCGGGTCCGTTAATCGCCAGACCGGTTACCGCGATCCCGCTAGCGTCTCCATCGCAAACATGGAGACGACCAATGACCAACGAAGAAGTTCAGGACTTCGTGACGCGCTTTGCGGCGGCCTGGGCGGCGCGGGACGGCAACGCGTTTCTCGAACTCTGGCACCCCGAAGGGACACTGCACACTCCGCTGGTGAACCGGCCGGTTGCGGGAAACGAACTTGCGCGCTTGCTGGAAGTGCAGACCGCCGCGGCACCGGACTTCGTCTGGCAACTGCTGGACTGGACCTCGCGCGGCGACGTCGTGATCGTCGAATGGCAGACCACCCGCAACGTCCATGGCGAACGCTTCAGCTGGCGCGGCGTCGACAAATTCCGCATCAAGTGCGGCAAGATCATCGAGGAGCGCGTCTATAGCGACACCGCGCCGCTGCGCGCGTTTCGTTCCGGCGAAAAACTGGAGCCGATCACCACGATGTGACAGGGACGGCCGCGCTTCAGGCTGCGGCCGCGTCGTCAGTGGCGAGCAAATGGATCAGCGCGCTCTTGATCGCGGCCTGTCGAGTGGGGGCATTGATCTGCGCACCCAACAGGTCGGTGACGTAAAACACGTCGCGGGCGCGCTCGCCGAAGGTCGCGACATGGGCGGAGGCGATATTGAGGTTGAGCTTCGAGATCGCGGTGGTGAGCTGATACAACAGACCTGGGCGGTCGAGGCCGGAAACCTCGATCACGGTGTAACGGTCCGACCACTGGTTGTTGACGGTCACTTCCGGCTCGACCACGAATGGCCGTACCTTGCCGCGGCTGGCGGCGCGCCGCGCCATCGCTTCCGGAAGGCGCAATTTGCCTTCCAGCACGTCCTCGATCATCTCGCCGATCCGCGTGGCGCGGCGTCCCTCGTCTTCGTCGCGCTCGTATTCCCTTGATATCGCGATCGTGTCGAGCGCACGGCCGTCTGTCGTGGTGTAGATCTGCGCATCGACGATGTTGGCGCCGGCGGAAGCGCAGGCGCCGGCGATGATCGACAGCAGCCAGGGATGGTCGGTTGCCAGGATGGTCAGTTCGGTGACGCCGCGCATCTCGTCAAAACCGACATTGATCGCGAGCTTGTGGCCGGCCTGTTCGGCTTGCCGCAGGAAGCGGGCGTGGCGGATCTTGCGCGGCAATTCGACTTTGAGCCAGTAGGCCGGATAGTGCCGCGCGATATAGGCGTTGAGCTCGGGCTCCGGCCATTCGGTGAAGGCGGCGCGGAATTCCGATTGCGCGACCGTAATGCGTTGCGCCCGGTTCACTTCCGAGAAGCCGCCGGTCAACACCGGCTCGGTTTCGTAATACAGCGTGCGCAGAAGCTGCGCCTTCCAGCCGTTCCACACCCCGGGGCCGACGCCGCGGATGTCGGCGGTAGTCAGGATCGTCAACAGCTTCATCTGCTCGACCGACTGCACCACGGCCGCGAAATTCTCGATCGTCCTGCGGTCCGAGAGATCGCGCGATTGCGCTACCGTCGACATCGTCAGGTGCTGCTCGATCAGCCAGGCGACCAGCTCGGTGTCGGCGGTGGAAAAGCCGAGCCGCGGGCACAGCCGCCGCGCCACCTTGGCCCCCGCAATCGAATGATCCTCCGGGCGGCCCTTGGCGATATCGTGCAACAGCGTGCTGATGTAGACCACCGGGCGATGCTCGGGGCGTATCTTGCGCATCAGATCGCTCGCAACGGTGAACTCTTCGTTGCCGCCGCGCTCGATGTCCTGCAGGAAGCCGACGCAGCGGATCAGGTGTTCGTCCACGGTGTAGTGGTGGTACATGTTGAACTGCATCATCGACACGATCTTGCCGAAGGCGCGGATGAAGTGACCGAGCACGCCGGTCTCGTTCATCCGCCGCAGCACGGTCTCGGCGTCGTTCGAGGTCAGGATCTCCATGAACAGGCGGTTGGCTTCGGGATTTTCGCGCAGTTGCGTGTTGACCAGTTTCAGCGAGCGCGTCACCGTGCGCATCGCGTCGGGGTGGAACGCCAGGTTGTTCTTCTGCGCCAGGCGAAAGATCCGGATCATATTGACCGGATCGTGCTTGAGCACATCGGGCGCGGCGAGATTGATGCGGTTGTTGTCGACGATGAAATCGTCGCTTTCGGGCACCCGCCGCCGCGCCGTACTTGGCCGCAACCGCGCCATCATGCGACTCAGCACCGGCGCGGGCTTCGCCTGCTGGTCCTCGAGCTTCGCGCACAGGATCGCGGTGAGGTCGCCGACGTCTTTGGCGACCAGGAAGTAGTGCTTCATGAAGCGTTCGACATCCTGCATGCCGGGATGGCTGGTATAGCCGAGCCGGATCGCGATCTCGCGCTGCATGTCGAACGACAGCCGCTCCTCGGCGCGGCCGGAGAAGAAATGGATGTTGCAGCGCACCGACCACAGGAAATCGGCGCAACGGCGGAAGGTGCGGTACTCCTGCGCGTCGAACACGCCGCGCTCCAGCAGTTCGTCGGTCTCGCGCACGCGGTAGACGTATTTCGCGATCCAGAACAGCGTGTGCAGATCGCGCAAGCCGCCCTTGCCGTCCTTGACGTTGGGTTCGACCAGATAGCGCGACTGCCCGGCGCGGCGATGACGCTCCTCGCGCTCGGCCAATTTGGCGGTGACGAATTCGGCGGCGGTGCCCTGGACGACTTCCTTGTCGAAACGGGCGACCAGTTCGTCGTAGAGCGGCTTGTCGCCGGTGAGGAAGCGCGTCTCCAGCACCGCGGTGCGGATCGTCATGTCGCCGCGTGCCTGCCGGATCGATTCATCGACCGAGCGCGTGGCATGGCCAACCTTTAAGCCCATGTCCCACAGGCAATAGAGGATAGCCTCGGCAACCTGCTCGCCCCAGGCGGTCTGCTTGTAGGGCAGGATGAACAATAGATCGATATCGGATTCCGGCGCCATCAGGCCGCGGCCATAGCCGCCGGTGGCAACCACCGCCATACGTTCGGCGCCGGAGGGGATCGGCGAGCGGTAGAGATGGCGGGTCGCCGCGGAAAACAGGATGCGGATGATTTCGTCCTGCACGAAGCACAGCCGCTCGGCACAGCGCCGCCCGTGGCGGTCTTTCAGCAGCACGGTCTGCGCGGTGTCGCGCGCCGCGATCAGTTCGGCCTTGAACAGTTGCGCGACGCTGGCGCGAAAAACATCCTCGCGGCCTGAATGTTTTTCGGCGAGCGCGTCGACCGCGGCGGCAATCCGCGCGCTGTCGAAACGTTCGTCCGCTTCAGGGCGGACCTCTTTCACGACGCTGTCCATAGTGCTTCCGATAAAGGACGTGGACCGCGCTGTCACGGGACATTCGGAAGGCAGCAGCGAATCCATGCTGGATTCACTGTATTTTGAGCAAGGCTCTTCTCGACGCAGGCTGTTCCGCCGCAGCTATTTTCTCGTTGACGTGACTTATTAACTCCTTGAGAAAACACAAGGTTTTTGGAGGACGGATATGCCTGGAATCTCACGGCGGACTTTGGTTGCGGCGATGGCGGCGTCCATGCTGTCGCCTGGCGCGGCGGTTGCGGCCGATGCGCTCAAGGAAATTCGCATCGACTGGGCGACGTACAATCCGGTGTCGATGGTGTTGAAGCAGAAGGGACTCCTGGAAAAGGAATTCGCCAAGGACGGGATTGGCATCGTGTGGGTGCAATCGGCTGGTTCCAACAAGGCGCTTGAGTTCCTCAACGCCGGCTCGATCGATTTCGGTTCGACCGCGGGCTCGGCGGCGCTGGTCGCCAGGATCAACGGCAATCCGATCAAGTCGATCTATGTCTATTCGCGCCCGGAATGGACCGCATTGGTGACGACCAAGGATTCCAACATCGCAACCGTCGCCGATCTCAGGGGTAAGCGCGTCGCGGTGACGCGCGGCACTGATCCGCACATCTTCCTGGTGCGTGCGCTGCTCGGCGCGGGCTTGAGCGAGAAGGACATCACCCCGGTGCTGTTGCAGCACGCCGACGGCAAGACCGCGCTGATCCGCGGCGATGTCGACGCCTGGGCGGGGCTCGATCCGATGATGGCGCAGGCCGAAATCGAGGAGGGCGCCAAGTTGTTCTTCAGGAAGCCCGACGCCAACACCTGGGGTATCCTCAATGTCCGCGAGCAGTTTTTGAAGGACTATCCGGACATTGTTCGTCGCGTGCTCGCGACTTACGAAGAGGCGCGCAAATATTCGCTTAGCCATTACGACGATCTGAAGAAGACGTTTATCGCGGCGACAAAACTGCCGGACAGCGTTGTCGACAAACAGCTCAAGGAGCGTACCGAGTTGACGCACAGCCGGATCGGCGCGCCGCAGCGCGAGTCGATTTTGGCGGCCGGTGTAGCGCTGCAGCAGGCCAGCGTCATCGAGGCCAAGGTGGACGTCAAGGCCGCGCTGGATTCGCTGATCGACGATCAGGTTCCGCTGCCGACGAATTGAACCGCTTCCCAACGTTGTCATGCCCGGCCTTGCCGGCTTCGCTAAAGCTACGCCGGCCGAGCGAGTTCGCGGCCCGGCGAAGCCTTGGCGTAGCGGGGTGCCGGGCATCCACATCCTTCGTGCCTATGTAAGGAAAGACGTGGATGGCCGGGTCAAGCCCGGCCATGACGGATCTGGAGAGTTCACGTCGTTCCATTCGCCGCCTTGCAATCTCCATCGGGAAGCGTCTTGCTATGGCTATGACTGTCGATCTGCCGGCGCTGGAGCGAACCGAGTCGGTTGAGAGCCCGGCGCCGGCCGGCCGCCTGCGCCGCTATGCGCGGCCGGCGCTCGGGCTGTTGCTGCCAGTTGGGCTCGCGCTGATCTGGGAGTTCATCGTCTGGCGCGGCTGGTCCAACGGGCGGCTGCTGCCGCCGCCGACGCGTGTCTTTGCGACCATTGTCGAACTCGGCCGCAGCGGCGAGCTGACGCGCCACATCGCGGCGACGCTGTCGCGGATGGCCGCAGGCTTCGGCCTCGGCGTGATCGCGGGCACGCTGCTGGGCGCCATCTCGGGCTATTGGGCATTGGCGCGGCGGCTGCTCGATCCGACGGTGCAGGCGCTGCGCGCGATACCGTCGCTGGCCTGGGTGCCGCTGTTCATTCTGTGGCTCGGCATTTTCGAAACCTCGAAGGTCGCGCTGATCGCGGCCGGCGTGTTCTTCCCGGTCTATCTCGGCGTGATGGGCGCGATCCTGTCGGTCGATCGCAAGATCGTCGAGGTCGGCCGCATCTTCCGCCTTTCCGGTCCGGCGATGATCCGGCGCATCCTTTTGCCCGCCGTGTTGCCGGCTTACGTGGTCGCGCTGCGGGTCGGGCTCGGGCTGGGGTGGATGTTCGTCGTCGCCGCCGAACTCATGGGCGCTTCCGAGGGCCTCGGCTATCTGCTGCTTGACGGCCAACAGCTCGGCAAGCCCGCGCACATTTTGGCTGCGATCGTGATCTTCGCCATTCTCGGCAAGGCCACCGATTGGCTGATCGAGATCGCGAGCGCGCCGTTCCTGCGTTGGCAGGACGCGTTCCGTCAAATCGGAGCGACCTGATGCTGATCCTCGATCGCATCGGCAAGATCTATCCCAACGGCGTCAACGCGCTGGAGCGGTTCTCCGCCGAGATCAGGCTTGGCGAAATCGTCGCCGTCATCGGCGGCTCCGGCTGCGGAAAATCGACGCTGCTGCGCGCCATCGCGGGCCTCGACCGCGCCACCTCGGGATCGGTCACGCTCGACGACGTCACGATCTCAGCGCCGCACGCCGAGATCGGCGTCATCTTTCAGGAGCCGCGGCTTTTGCCTTGGCTCAGCGTCGCCGACAATATCGGCTTTGGCCTGTCGGATCTTCCGGCGGAGGTTCGCCGCGAGAAGGTTGCGCGCGCTCTCGCCAGGGTCGGCCTCACCGACAAGGCCGATGCCTGGCCGCGCGAATTGTCCGGCGGGCAGGCGCAACGGGTGGCCATCGCACGCGCGCTGGTGCCGCAGCCGGAAGTGCTGCTGCTGGATGAGCCGTTCTCCGCGCTGGACGCGTTCACGCGGCGCGATCTGCAGGACCATCTGTTGGACCTCTGGGCCGATACGCGGCCGACGCTGGTCCTGGTGACGCACGATGTCGATGAAGCCGTAGTGCTTGCCGATCGCGTGCTGGTAATGCGGCCGCGGCCGGGCCGGCTGTTTGCGGAGATCACGATCAATCTGGCGCGGCCGCGCGACCGCAATTCGCCGCTGTTCGCCAATTTCAAGCGCCGGGTGCTGACCGCCCTCGACCGCTCGCTCGACCGCAGCGAGCCCGACCGCGACGCGAAATCGACCACCGGCGAAGCGATGTGGTGGTGACAAGGGCGCGATTCCGCACTACATCCGGCCCCAAGATCATGATCCAATTAGGTTGAATCGGATCATGATCTCATCTTTTTGCTTGAGCATGATCTTTTTCAGAAAACCGGTTCCCACTTTTCCGCATCATGCTCTAGAACCATTCGGGAGAACAACATGGACGCCGCCGAACTCCGCGCCACCCAGGCCCCGATCAAGGAACGCTACAAGTCCGATCCCGCGGCCGCCATCATCACGCTGAAAGCCAAGGGCTCAATCGAGAACGAAGGCATCGCGTGCAAGGTCGAGACCGGCCGCGCGCTGGCGGTGGCCGGCCTGCATCCGGCGTCCGGCGGTTCGGGGTTGGAGCTGTGCTCGGGCGACATGCTGCTCGAAGCGCTCGTCGCCTGCGCCGGCGTGACCTTGAAGTCGGTGGCGACCGCGATCGAGGTACCGCTGAAGACCGGTAACGTCATTGCCGAAGGCGATCTCGATTTCCGCGGCACGCTTGGCGTCGACAAGGAGGCGCCGGTCGGCTTTGCCGAGATTCGCCTGCGTTTCGAGGTCGAAACCGACGCGCCGCAGGAGAGGCTCGATCTGCTCTCAAAGCTCACCGAACGCTATTGCGTAGTCTACCAGACCATCAAGAGCGGCCCGAAGGTTTCGGTGAGCATGAAGCGGGTATGAGGAATCCCTCCGTCATCCCGGCCAAGCGAAGCGCGAGCCGGGACCCATAACCACCGATGTCAATGTTGGTTCAAGCTGGTGCTGCTTGCTCGTGCGGCAGCAGACGCCGGTGGTTATGGATCCCGGGCCTTCGCCGGGATGACGAAGAGTTGGGACGACGAGTAGAATGTCCCCCGAACTCACCTTCCCGCTGACGCTCGGCTTGCGCATGGCGATCACCGCTGCCTTCGTGGTGTCGGCGTCGGTTATCACCGAGCGTTCGGGCCCGGCGCTCGGCGCGCTGGTCGCGACCCTGCCGATTTCGGCGGGTCCGTCTTACGTGTTCCTCGCGCTTGATCATGATGCGGCGTTCATCGCGCAAGGCGCGCTGGCAAGCCTGCCGACCAACGCCGCGACGATCTTCTTGGGGCTGACCTATGTCGTGCTGGCACAGCGCCGCAGCGCGCTTGTCAGTTGCTCTGCCGCAGTGGCGGTATGGATTGCTCTCGCCCTGATGGCGCGGACGGTGCACTGGTCGCTCGCGGGTGGCTTGCTCGTCAACGCGATCGCGTTCGCGATCTGCGTTCCGCTGTTGCAGCGTTTCCGCCATGTGAAGATGCCGCTCGTCACGCGGCGCTGGTACGACATCCCGCTGCGCGCCTCGCTGGTTGCGACTTTGGTGGCCACTGTCGTCACGCTGTCAGGTTGGGTCGGGCCCGTGATCAGCGGTATCCTCGCGCTGTTTCCGGTGGTGTTCACCAGCATGATGCTGATCCTGCATCCGCGGATCGGCGGGCCGCCGACCGCGGCGGTGATCGCCAACAGCGGCTGGGGCCTGATGGGATTTGGCCTTGCGATCGCCGTACTGCGTGTTGGAGTGCTTCACTTCGGCTCCGCGACCGGACTAAGCCTCGCGCTGTTGACCGGCATGGGGTGGAATCTCGCCTTGTGGTGGAACGGTCGGCGGAAGGCTGCACGGGTGAAGCAGCCGTAGCCCGGATGAGCGCAGCGATATCCGGGGGGGCGACTTTCCCGGATATCGCTGCGCTCATCCGGGCTACGAATTCTTCGGCAGTTTCGCCTTCAGTGCGTAGAGCGCTTCCAGAGCCTCGCGCGGCGACATCTCGTCCGGATGCAGGGCCTTGACGGCTTCAACTAATTTTTCCGCTTCGCTCGCTGGTGCGGGCTCGGCGCCGGCGCGCGAGGGTACCGCGAACAGCGGCAGGTCGTCAGCCAAAGCCCGCGCGGTCTGGCCGCGGTCCTGCGCCTCGAGTTTGGCGAGCACCGATTTGGCGCGGGCGATCACCGGCGGCGGCAGGCCGGCAAGCTTGGCCACCTGGATGCCGTAGGAACGGTCGGCCGAGCCGGGCAGCACCTCGTGCAGGAACACCACGTCGCCCTGCCATTCCTTGACGCGCACAGTGGCGTTGAACATCCGCGTCAGTTTTGCCGACAGCGCGGTCAGCTCGTGGTAGTGAGTGGCGAACAGCGTGCGGCAACGGTTGCTCTCGTGCAAATGCTCGATCGCCGCCCAGGCGATCGACAACCCGTCGAAGGTCGCGGTGCCCCGCCCAATTTCATCCAGGATCACCAGCGAGCGTTCGCTGGCCTGGTTGAGGATGACGGCCGTCTCCACCATCTCGACCATGAAGGTGGAACGGCCGCGCGCCAGGTCATCGGCGGCACCGACCCGCGAGAACAGCCGGTCGACGATGCCGATCCGGGCGCGCGCCGCCGGCACATAGCTTCCGATCTGCGCCAGCAGCGCGATCAGTGCATTCTGGCGCAGGAAAGTCGATTTGCCGGCCATGTTCGGACCGGTGATCAGCCAGATCTGGCCTGCCCCCGCCCTACCCTCCCCCGCAAGCGGCGGAGGGTAGGGTGGGGGTACCGGGGAAAGATCGCAGGCGTTGGCGATGAAGGGCTGGCCGTTGCGCTTCAGCGCCTGTTCGACCACGGGATGCCGGCCGCCTTCGATGGCAAAGCCCAGGGAAGCATCGACCTCGGGCCGCACGTAATGGTCGTCGACTGCCAGCTTGGCGAGCGCAGTCGCGACGTCGAGCCGCGCAAAGGCAAGCGCCGCGTTGCGGAGATCGTCGCTGGTGGCCAGCGCGTTTGCGGCGAGCCGCTCGAAGATCTCCAGCTCCAGGCCGAGCGCGCGATCGCCTGCGTTGGCGATCCTGGCTTCGATCTCGCCGAGTTCTGCCGTGGTGAAGCGGATTTGTCCTGCCAGCGTCTGGCGATGGATGAAGGTCGCGTTCATGGGCGGCGCCATCAATTTGTCGCCGTGCTGCGCGGTCACCTCGACGAAATAGCCGAGCACATTGTTGTGCCGGATTTTCAAGCCCCGAATGCCGGTGTCATCGGCGTAGCGCGCCTGCATCGCCGCGACGACGAGGCGCGAGGCGTCCCGCAAATTGCGGGCCTCATCCAGCGCGGCCTCATAGCCTTCGCGCACGAAGCCGCCGTCGCGCTTGATCAGCGGCAGCGGGTCCGAAAGCGCGCGCTCGAACTCGCGCGCCAATTCGCGTGAAGGCTTGCGCAGCGCCGCCATGACGTCGGTGATTTCCTGCGGCGGACGGTCAAGCTGGTCGAGCCTGCTCAGCGCCTGATCGGCCGCGATGATGCCGTCGCGTAGTCCTGCGAGATCGCGCGGGCCGCCGCGCCCGACCGATAATCGCGCCAGCGCGCGCGACATGTCGGGCGCGCCGCGCAGGATGCTGCGGATATCCTCGCGCGTCGCGCTGTCGGCGACGAAAGCACTGACGGCATCGAGCCGCCGCGCGATTCCCGCGGCTTCGGTCAGCGGCGCCGCCAGCCGTTGGGCGAGGAGCCGCGATCCTGCCGGCGTCACGGTGCAATCGATGGCATCGAGCAGCGAGCCGCGCCGCTCGCCGGTAAGCGTGCGCGTCAGTTCGAGATTGGCGCGGGTCGCGGGATCGATCGCCATCGTGGTGCCGGCGGCCTCGCGTGCCGGCGGCGACAGCGGCGGGCGTTTGCCGACTTGCGTGCGATCGATATAGGTGACGGCGGCGGCCGCAGCGGTCGCTTCCAGCCGCGACATCGCGGAAAGCCCGTCCATGGTCGCGACCGCAAAATAATCGCACAGCCGCCGTTCGGCGGTCGCACTATCGAAGACATCGCGGGTCAGCGGCGTCACCGCCGGCAATTCGCGCAACAGAGGACCGAACTCCGGATCGCCGTAGAGCGCGTCGGTGACGATGGCCTCATTGGGATTGATGCGCGACAGCGTCGCTGCAAGTTCGCCGCCGGCGCATTCGGTGACCATGAATTCCGAGGTTGAGATGTCGATCCAGGCAAGGCCGATGCGGTCGCCGCCGCTTGATGCCCGCGCCCTCGCAATCGCCAGCAGATAATTGTTGGCTCTCGCGTCCAGCAGCGTATCTTCGGTGAGCGTGCCGGGGGTGACCAGCCGCACCACGTCGCGCCGTACCACGCTCTTGTTGCCGCGGGCGCGCGCCGCCGCTGGGTCTTCCATCTGCTCGCACACCGCAACGCGGTGGCCTTGCGCGATCAGGCGATGCAGATAGTCGTCGGAGCGCTCGACCGGCACGCCGCACATCGGGATATCCATGCCCTGATGCTTGCCGCGCTTGGTCAGCATGATGCCAAGCGCCTTTGAGGCGATTTCGGCGTCCTCGAAGAACAATTCGTAGAAGTCGCCCATCCGGTAGAACAGCAGCAGGCCCGGATTGGCGGCCTTGATCTCGAGGTATTGTTCCATCATCGGCGTGACGCGCGCCGCTGTCTCGGCAGGCTCCGCGGCGTCGGGCGGCACGGGAATGGATGGCTGGATTTTCATCGGCTTTTGCAAACTACAAAACTTTGGCCCCGGGTCCTATTCCTTTGCCGTGGCAAGCCGCGTTTTCCACGCCCCAGGCGGGCCGTCATGCAGCCGAGCGGGCATATCCGCCCTCACGCGAATGCGCCAGCCGAAACGCAAGCCATCAATTGACCTGCCGCGAGGCCGCTCCTAAAACCCGTTATAAATTCGGTTATTCAACGTGGGAAAAACGCGGCGTTCGGGAGGAAATCAATGGGTGATGTATTTGTCTGCGATGCCGTGAGGACGCCGATCGGCCGCTTCGGCGGTTCGCTTGCCAAGGTGCGCACCGATGATCTCGCCGCGACCCCGATCAAGGCGCTGCTGGCGCGGCATCCCGATCTCGACTGGTCGGACGTCGATGAGGTCTTTTTCGGCTGCGCCAACCAGGCCGGTGAGGACAACCGCAACGTAGCGCGGATGGCGCTGTTGTTGGCGGGCCTGCCGGAGACGGTTCCCGGCCAGACGCTCAACCGGCTCTGCGCTTCCGGCCTCGATGCCGTCGGCGCGGCGGGCCGCGCGATCCGCGCCGGCGAGATCGATTTCGCGATTGCCGGCGGCGTCGAATCGATGACGCGGGCGCCGTTCGTCATGGGCAAGGCAGCCGAGGCGTTTTCGCGCTCAGCCGAGATGTTCGATACCACCATCGGCTGGCGCTTCATCAACCCCGTGCTGAAAGCGCAATACGGCGTCGACGCGATGCCGGAGACCGGCGAGAACGTCGCGGAGGAATTCCAGGTCTCGCGCGCCGACCAGGATGCGTTCGCGATCCGCTCACAGCAGCGCGCGGGAGCGGCGATCGCGTCGGGCTATTTTGCCGAGGAGATCACGCCGGTCTCGGCGCCCGGCGGCAAGGCGGGGCCCATCACCGTCGACAAGGACGAGCATCCGCGCCCGGAAACCACGCTCGAGGGCTTGGCAAAGCTGAGGCCGATCGTGCGCAATCCCGGCACGGTGACGGCCGGCAATGCCTCCGGCGTCAATGACGGCGCTGCCGCGATGATCCTGGCGTCCGAGCGGGCTGTGAAGAAGCACGGCCTGACGCCGCGGGCGCGCATTCTCGGATTGGCGTCGGCCGCCGTGCCGCCGCGCATCATGGGCATCGGCCCGGTGCCGGCGACGCGCAAATTGATGGAACGGCTGGGCCTCAAGATCAGCGATTTCGATTTGATCGAGCTCAATGAAGCCTTCGCTTCGCAGGGTATCGCTTGCCTGCGACAGTTGAGCGTCAAGGAAGATGCCGATTTCGTCAATCCGCATGGCGGCGCGATCGCGCTCGGTCACCCGCTTGGCATGAGCGGCGCGCGGCTTGCGCTGACGGCGGTGCATGGCATGGAGAAGCATCGTGGCAAGCGCGCGCTCGCCACCATGTGCGTCGGCGTCGGCCAGGGCGTCGCCATGGCGATCGAGAGGTTGAATTGACGATTGCCCAGACCGTCATTGCGAGCGCAGCGAAGCAATCCACAGCGCGGCAAATCAACTCTGGATTGCTTCGTCGCTGACGCTCCTCGCAATGACGGGGATGTCTCGGAGGACCTGAAGATGACCCTTATCTATCCCACGGCCAGCAACGCGGCGCATCCGGCGCGGCTGTCGCCGGCGTATCGCAGCACCATCAAGCGTTCGCCGCAAAAGCCGCTGATCCCGATGCGCCACACGCTGTCGGAACTGACCGGACCGGTCTACGGGCACGAGACGGTGCGCGCAAATGACAGCGATCTCACCACCCAGCACGGCGGCGAGCCGCTCGGCGAGCGCATCATCGTGCACGGGCATGTGCTCGATGAAGACGGCCGCGGCGTGCCGAACACGCTCCTCGAAATCTGGCAGGCCAATGCCTGCGGCCGCTATATCCACGTCGTCGACCAGCATCCGGCGCCGCTCGATCCGAATTTCACCGGCGCTGGCCGCGCGCAGTCGGACAGCGAGGGATACTACAAATTCGTCACCATCAAGCCTGGCGCCTATCCCTGGGGCAACCACCACAACGCCTGGCGGCCGGCGCACATCCATTTCTCGGTGTTCGGCCATTCCTTTGTCTCGCGGCTGGTGACGCAGATGTATTTTCCGGGCGATCCGCTGTTTGCCTTCGATCCGATCTTCAATTCGGTGACCGACGAGAAGGCAAGGCTGCGGATGATTTCCTCCTTCGACCTGGAAAACACCAAGCCGGAATGGGCGCTGTGCTATCGCTTTGACATCGTGCTGCGTGGGCGCAATGCCACGCCGATGGAGACCAAATAGTGCAAGACGCGAGCAAAGAAGCGACCAAAGGGGTCACGCCCTCGCAGACGGTCGGTCCGTACTTCGCCTACGGGCTCACGCCCTCAGGCAAATATGCCTGGAACGATGCTTTCTCCAACAACCTCGTGACCCCCGATACGTCAGGCGATCGCATCAGGGTCGGGGGGAGGGTGTTCGACGGCGACGGCCAGCCGGTGCCGGATTGCATGCTCGAGATATGGCAGGCCGATGCGCAGGGCCGCTTTGCCGATCCGCAGGACAAGCGCGCCCTGCCCAATTCGACGTTCCGTGGCTTTGGCCGCTGCGGCACCGACGCCCATGGCGCCTATTGGTTCGACACCATCAAGCCGGGGCAGGTCGCCGATCCCGACGGCAAGCCGCAGGCACCGCATATCGTGCTCGCGGTCTACGCGCGCGGCATGCTGCTGCATCTCTATACCCGGATCTATTTCGACGGCGAGACGGCGAACGCGGCCGATCCCGTGCTGGCGCTGGTGCCCGCCGACCGGCGCACCACATTGATCGCAACGCGCAAGCAAGGTGCGGCGAACGTCTATCATTTCGACGTGCACCTGCAGGGCGACAACGAGACGGTGTTCTTCGACGTGTGAGCTGCTTAACCTCTCCCCGTTCTTTATGGGGAGAGGTCGGATCGCGTTTGCGATCCGGGTGAGGGGCGAGGCAACAAGTCTGACAGGCTCGTACATGTCGGAAGACTGCGTCTGCCAGAGTGCCTCGCCCCTCACCCGAAGCCTTCGCTGCGCTTCAGCTTCGACCTCTCCCCGTAAAGAACGGGGAGAGGTTAAGAGTAACGGCTACGCTATTCCATCACCGCGTGCTCGGGTCCCGCCGCCTGCTTGCGCAGCGCGGCCTTGGTCGAGCCGATCATGATCGCCAGCGGAATCGAGACCAGGATAAACAGCATCACCAATTGGTAATCCTGCGAGAACGCGATGATCTGCGCCTGCAGAGCGACCATCACATCCGCCATGGCGCGGCCCTGGTCGGTGTTCATGTTGATGATGCCGGTCACGTCGGGCATCTGCATCGCATGGTTGAACGGATTGATGTGCTCGGAGAGGACCGCATAGACGCGGCGCGATCCCTCCGTCAGTTGCGCGATGACCACGGAAATGCCGATCGAGCTCGCGACATTGCGCATCAAGGTCAGCATCGAGGTGCCGTCGGTGCGCAACTGGTTGGGGAGGGTGAGGAACGCCACCGTGGAGAGCGGCACGAACACCAGGCCAAAGCCGAAACCCTGGATAATGCTCCAGCTGACGATCTCAGGCACCCCGGTCTGATCGGTCCAGCCGGTCATGTAGAACAGCGACAACGCGGTCAGGCCAAGGCCGGAGACGATCAGCGTGCGTGCCTCGATATAGCGCATCAGGCGACCGACCAGCATCATAGCGACGAAAGTGCCGCAGCCGCGGCTCGCGAGCAGCACGCCCGCGGTGATGATCGGGTAGCCGATCACGTTTTGCAAATAGGGCGAGGCCAGCGCCATGGTCGAGTACAGCACGAGACCCATGACGGCCATGAAGATGCAGCCGGTGACGAAATTCTTGTCCTTGAACAGCGCAAACTGGATGAACGGCTTTGCGGTCGTGAACGAATGCGCGAAGAAATAATAGAAGCCGACGGCGGATATGATGAATTCCGCAACGATCTCGTTGGATTCCAGCCAGCCGAGCTGTTCGCCACGGTCGAGCGCGAGCTGCAGCGAGCCGATGGCGACCGCGAGCGCCGCGAAGCCGAACCAGTCGAAACGCAAATTGAGGTCCTTCCGGGTCTCGTCCATGAACACCATCAGGCCGAGCACGGTGAAGAAGCCGAACGGCAAATTGACGAAGAACACCCAGTGCCAGGAATAGGTCTCGGTCAGCCAGGCGCCGAGCGAAGGTCCCATGATCGGGCCCATCATCACGCCCATGCCCCAGATCGACATCGCTTTCGCCCGCTCATGCAGCGCGTAGGAATCGAGCATGACCGCTTGCGACAGCGGCACCAGCGCCGCGCCGAACACGCCCTGCAGCAGGCGGAACAGCACCATCTGGTCGATGTCCTGGGCGAGCCCGCACAGCACCGAAGCAATGGTGAAGCCGCCTGAGCACAGGATGAAGATCCGCTTGCGCCCGAAACGGTTGGCGATCCAGCCCACCGGCGCGGTCATGATCGCGGCCGCGACGATGTAGGAGGTCAAGACCCAATTGATCTGGTCCTGCGACGCCGACAGGGTGCCCTGCATATACGGCAGCGCGACATTGGCGATCGTGGTGTCGAGCGCCTGCATGATGGTCGCGGTCATGGCGCAGATCGTCACCATGTTCCGGCGCAGGCCGGGAGCCAAGGGAACCGATGCCGGACCGGCCACGACCGTCAGTCCTGGTTTGCGGCCGCCGGCGACAAGCCGAGCAGCGCGGCAAGCGAGCGGCGATGGCCGGTGTCGATGGTGGCATAAACGCTCATGCCGGCCTTCAGCTTGCCGACGAACTTGTCATTCTTGTCGAAATAGATCCGCACCGGCACGCGCTGCACCACCTTGACGAAGTTACCGGTGGCGTTCTGCGGCGGCAGGATCGCAAACTGCGCGCCGGTGCCGGGCGAGAGCGAGCCGACATAGCCCTTGAACACGTGGTTGGGGAAGGCATCGACGTCGAGCGTGACCGGCTGGCCGATCGCGACATAAGTGAAATCGGATTCTTTCGGATTGGCGTCGACCCACGGGTTTGCCACGTCGATGACGGAAAACACCGGCGTGCCGGCGGCGATGAAGCGACCGAGCTGAATCTGATCGACCTGGGTTGCGACGCCAGCCATCGGCGCGCGCATCACGGTGTGATCGAGATTGCGCTGCGCCATGGCGAGAGCCGCCTTGGCCTGGGCGTAGGGCGGAAATTGCTCCAGCGGCAAGTCGGGATTGCCGAGCAACTGGCCTTTCGCATTGGAAAGCTGCTGCCTGACGAATTGCGCTTGCGCGCCGGCGGTGACCAGGCTGGTGGCCGAATTGTCGAGGTCGAGTTGGGAGCCGACATTGTTCTTGACCAGCGCCTGTTTGCGATCGACGTCGCGCTGCTTCAAGTCGACGCCCTGCTGCGCCAGGTCGAGCATCTGGCCGTAGATTTTGACGTTGGCGATGAGATTGTCATAGGTGGTCTTGGCCTGCTCGAGCTGTGCCTTGGCCTGGTCGACCGCGAGGCGGAACGGCTCCGGGTCGATCGTAAACAGCACGTCGCCTTCGTTGACATGCTGGCCTTCCTTGACCACGACCTTGTCGACCTTGCCGGAAATGTCCGGCGTGATCAGAACCTTCTGCGCGCCGACATAGGCGTCGTCGGTGGTCACGTAGCGGCCACCATTGAGATAGAACGCCAATCCGGCGATGACGGCGGCGATCGGCAGCACCACGAGCAGCAGAAAGCGGCGATAGCGCCGCATGCCGGCCATCAAGCGCCGCCGCGGCTCCGCGGCGATCTTGATCCGCGGCTTGGCCTGTGGACTTGTCTTTTGTTCAGGCGGAAATTTCAGTACCGGATCAGCCATAACGCTGCTCTTTCTTCGGCGGCTCCGCCGGCGTCTTTTGAATGGCGTTGCGCACGTTTTCCTTGACCGTTTCGAGCTGGGCGAGCAGGCGATGCGCATCGGCAGGGTTGATGCCTTCGAGTGCGGTCGCCGTCAGCTCCGAGCGCAGCCCGCTCAATTTTCCCAGCAATTGCCGGCCGGCCTTGCGCAAATAGAGGCGATTGACGCGGCGGTCGGTATCGTCACCGCGGCGTTCGATCCAGCTGCTGTCGCAAAGCTTGTCGATCAGCCGCGTCAGCGTGATCGGCTGCATCTCCATCTGCTCGGCGAGTTCCGACTGTTTCATGCCCTCGTTGCGTTCCACCTTGGCGAGTACCGCCCATTGGGCGCGCGTAATGCCAAAGCGCGCGGCCTCCTTGTCGGCGTAGGCGCGCACCAGGCGCTGCACTTCGCCGAGCGTAAACAGAAAGTTCATATCTACCGAACCGCGCATCTGTGTTGCCCCCATCTTCCTAAGCTTTCGGTCTGCTCCATAAGCTTTAGATATAATAAGCTAGCTTATTAATTTTTGATGGCAAGTCCATAGAAGGCTGCCCCGCTCCCAGAACATGGCTGGAACGAGTTCCGACCGGGCTATGGGATAGCGACGCAAGATGCTACAAATCGCCACGATGACCTCTTTGAAGCCCGCTTTTCCAGCACCCGGTCATGATCACGGCCGTTGCACCGCGGACGCCTTGATGCATGCCGAGCGGGTCTGCAAGGCAAGGGCGCAGAAGCTGACGCCGATCCGCCGCCAGGTGTTGCAGGCATTGCTGTCCAGCCACCGCCCGCTCGGCGCCTACGAGGTGATCGACGATCTCGCGAAATCGATGCCGCGGCCGGCGCCGATCACGGTCTACCGCGCGCTCGAGTTCCTGATGGCGAACGGCCTCGTGCACCGCATCGAGAGCCGCAATGCGTTTCTCGCCTGCGCGCACGACCACGACGCAGCCGCGATGGTGGCGTTCCTGATCTGCGAGCGCTGCGGCTCGGTCGGCGAGATTCCGGCCGTGCCGGTGGCGCAAAGCCTGAACTCGGCGGCGCGCGCCACCGGTTTTGCACCCAAATTATCCGTGGTCGAAATCACCGGCACCTGCGCGCACTGCCAGAGTGCATCATCGAACTAATAACAACACGGCGGCAAAGCCGGCATCGGGGAGATATGTCATCTGATCGATTGAGTGCTTCCGGGCGGCCGCTCAGTGCGGGGGCCGTCGCGCTGATGCTGATGTTGTGCCTGTCCTGGGGCTTCAACCAGATCGCGGTCAAGCTGGTGCTGCCGGATGTGCCGCCGATGCTGCAGGCGCTGAGCCGCTCGATTGGGGCGCTGCCGGTCCTGCTCATCATCGGTTGGGTGCGCGGCGTCAGATTGTTCGCGCGCGACGGCACTTTGTGGCCGGGACTAAGCGCGGGTGTGATCTTCGGCATTGAATTTGTACTGATCTATCGCGGCCTGCTGTTGACCTCGGCCTCGCGCGCGGTGGTATTTCTCTACACCGCGCCGTTCTTTGTGGCACTCGGTTCCTATCTGTTTGTCGGCGAGCGGCTGCGCGCGTCGCAATGGGGAGGGCTCGGCTTAAGCTTTGCCGGCGTCGCGCTCGCGATCGGCGTTCCCCAGGCCAATGTCGATGCCAATGTGCTGCTGGGCGATCTCCTGATCGTCGGCGGGGGCGCGCTGTGGGCGGCGACGACGCTACTGGTGAAGGCGACCGCGCTGATCAAGGCGCCCGCGGAGAAGGGCCTCGGCTACCAGGTCGCGCTGTCGATCCCGATCCTTGGGCTGGCCGCCTGGATCACGGGCGAAAAGATCACCCACGTCCCTCACGTCTTGTCGCTGTCGCTGTTGGCCTATCAAGCATTCTGGGTGGTCGGGCTGACCTTCACGCTGTGGTTTGCGCTGGTGAAGGCCTATTCCGCCAGCAAGTTGTCGGCCTTCACCTTCATCACGCCGTTGTTCGGCGTGGTGGCGAGCTACTTCATCATGCACGATACATTGACGCCGGTCTTCGGCGCCGCGGCGCTACTCGTGATCGCCGGGCTCTATCTTGTGAACCGGCCCGAGATGACCGGGCCGAAGGTCGTTCCCGATCCCAATGTGCCGGCGTGATCGAACAACCTAACCCGTCTCGATCGGCAGCGATTCGTCTTTCGCCCACTCGCTCATTGAAGCGTCATAGAGGGTAAGATCGTCGTAACCGAGCCGGCGCAGCATGAACAGATCGATGGTGGCCGAGATGCCGCCGCCGCAATAAGCGACTACGCGCTTGTCCCTTGTGATGCCTTGCGCCGCGAATTTCGCTTCTGCATCGGCGAGCGGGACGAATGCCTTGGTCTGCGGGTCGACCAGCGTCGCGGCGGAAACATTGACACTGCCGGGAATGCGGCCGGGCCTTCCGTAACGGCTCGGCTCCAGTCCCCGGTGCAGTTGCGGGTTGAGCGCGTTGACGACGACGGTGTTGCGATCGGTGGTGGCAGCAAGGACGTCGTGCTTGCCGACGAAATATCCTGGTCGTGGGTTCGCGGTAAACGTCGCCGGCGGATAGCCTTTCGCGGAGCCGGTCTCGAGCGCGCGGCCCTCGGCCTTCCATTTGTCGAGGCCGCCGTCGAGCACGGACGCGTTCTCAAAGCCCAGCGACTGAAGCATCCACCAGAATCGGGTCGCCCACATGGCCGAGCCGATCGAATACAAAACCACACGGCTGCCCGTTCCAATGCCGTGCCGGCCGAAGGCGGCCTCGAGCCGGGCGACCTCTGGCATCATGAAGTGAAGCGTCGTGTTCGGTTGCGAGAACTCGCCTTGCAAATCGAGAAAATCCGCACCCGGAATGTGGCCGGCCTCGAACGTATGCTTGCCGGGCACGGCGATATAGGGAACGCCACTGCCTTCGGGCTGGTATTCGAGATAGGTGGTGCAATCGAACAGCCGAAGCTCCGGCTGGCCGAGCACGCCGGCGAGTTCCGCGGTGGTGATGAGCCCGTGGTGACTTGCCATCGGCCGTCCTCCCTAACTTGTCGTTATGGCATGCCATCAAGCATGAAAGGAATCCGGCCAGGCAAAGCCAGCCCTTTAATCTCCCGGATTGAAGTCCAATATAGCGGGTACGCAGCTTGCGCCGGAGGCCCTGGAGCGCTCGTGGTAGAGTATTGAATTAACTGGATAAAAGTGCGATGCGACGGCCATCAAGTGCCATTTTCGCGTCCCCAAACCGCCCCCTTGGTGAATGTCACCAAAACCTGATATTCGGTTGACCCATGAACAAGCCCGAAAAGCCGTTACCCGACGACGTCGCCGGCCCCAGCGCCCGGCGTAAGACCACGCAAGTCATGGTCGGCAGTGTCGCCGTCGGCGGCGGCGCGCCAATCGTCGTGCAGTCAATGACCAATACCGACACCGCCGATGTCGAAGGCACGGTGGCGCAGGTCGCAGCCCTTTCGCGCGCCGGCTCCGAATTGGTGCGCATCACGGTCGATCGCGAGGAGGCCGCCGCCGCCGTTCCCCATATCCGCGACGGCTTGCGCAAGCGCGGCATCACCACGCCCTTGATCGGCGATTTCCATTACATCGGCCACAAGCTGCTCGCCGAATATCCGGCCTGCGCGGAAGCGCTCGACAAATACCGCATCAATCCCGGCAATGTCGGTTTCAAGAACAAGCGCGACACCCAGTTTGCCGACATCATCGAGATCGCCAACAAAAACGACAAGCCGGTGCGCATCGGCGCCAATTGGGGTTCGCTCGATCAGGAATTGCTCACCAAGCTGATGGAAGAGAATGCGGCCTCGCCGAGCCCGCGCGACGCGCGCGCGGTGACGCGCGAAGCGATGGTGCAGTCGGCGCTGTTGTCGGCGGCGCGGGCGCAAGAGCTCGGGATGCCCAAGAACAAGATGATCCTGTCGGCCAAAGTCTCCGCGGTGCAGGATCTGATCGCCGTCTATCAGGAACTCGCCGCGCGTTCGGATTACGCGATTCATCTCGGCCTCACCGAAGCCGGGATGGGCTCGAAGGGCATCGTGGCGTCTGCGGCCGCGCTCGGCATCCTGCTGCAGGACGGCATCGGCGACACCATCCGGATTTCGTTGACGCCCGAGCCCGGCGGCGATCGCACGCTGGAAGTGCAGGTCGCACAGGAACTGCTGCAGACGATGGGCTTCCGTACCTTCGTGCCGCTGGTCGCGGCATGCCCCGGTTGCGGCCGCACCACTTCGACCACGTTCCAGGAATTGGCGCGCTCGATCCAGGATTTCATCCGCGACGAGATGCCAGCCTGGAAGACGCAGTATCCGGGGGTGGAGACGCTGAACGTCGCGGTGATGGGCTGCATCGTCAACGGCCCCGGCGAATCCAAGCACGCCAATATCGGCATCTCGCTGCCCGGCACCGGCGAAGCGCCGGCAGCCCCCGTGTTCGTCGACGGCAAGAAATTCCGTACCCTGCGCGGGCCCACCATTGCCGCCGATTTCAAGGCGCTGGTGATCGATTACATCGACCAGCGTTACGGTTCCGGCAGTAAGCCGACGGCCGCCGAATAAACCGTAGCCCGGATGGAGCGCCAGCGAAATCCGGGGCCGTCCCTGCAAAATCCTCAGGCCAATCCCGGATTGCGCTTCGCTGCATCCGGGCTACGATGATCTCAATCAACAATGATTGGGAGGCCACGCATGTCTTCGCTGTCTGGCAAGCAGGGACCGCGCTATCGGCACATCATCGACGAAGGCGAGCCCTACGAGACCATCGGCGTTGAAAAGCTCACCCCGATCATCGGCGCGGAGGTTTCCGGCGTCGATATCGGCAGGCTGGTCTCCGACGATAAGCGTTCCAATCGCCAGATGGACGAAATCCATCGCGCGCTCGCCGAAAACCTCGTGATCTTCTTCCGCGACCAGCACATCAGCCCCGAGCAGCATCTCGCCTTCGGCCGCAAGTTCGGGGAATTGCACATCCATCCCGCCGCGCCGCATGAGGGCGGCGATCCCGCGCTGATGAAGATCTATGCCGACAAGGATTCGCCACGCGCCAATGGCGAGGGCTGGCATACCGACGTGTCCTGCGACCTCGAGCCGCCGATGGGCTCGATCCTCTACATCAAGCAGTGCCCGCCGCGCGGCGGCGACACGCTGTTCGCCAACATGTATGCGGCCTATGAAGCGCTGTCAGACCGGATGAAGACTTATCTCAACGGGCTCACCGCGCTGCACGACGGCGAATCCATCTACCGCGGGCTCTACGCCAATTACGGCGTCGCCGATAAGCCCGCCTATCCGCGCGCCGAGCATCCGGTCGTGCGCACCCATCCGGTGACGCGCAAGAAGGCGCTCTATGTCAATCGCGGCTTTACGCGTTACATCGTCGGCATCCCCAGAGACGAGAGCGACGCCATGCTCGCCTACCTCTACCAGCATGCGGAGAACCCACTGTTCCAGTGCCGCTTCCGCTGGAGCGAAAACGCGATCGCGTTCTGGGACAACCGCTGCGCCCAGCACCGCGCGATGTGGGATTACTGGCCGCACACGCGTTCGGGGACGCGCGTGACGGTGAAGGGCGAGCGGCCCGTGTGACGAAGTCTGTAAGACGCCGCCGTGCAGGACTGCCAGGGCCCGATCGCCGATCGCACCCGCGAGCATCTCGGGCCGACTGACTTGGGCATCCTGCATTTCCGAAAAACGGTGATGGATGCGGCCCGCGCGCTGCAGCAAGGCGAGGCGCCGCCGCATTTAAAACATCAGGACCGCTACACTGTGCGCTCCGGCGCCTGCGTCGCCAACAAGGCCAAGGATCTATCCGCGGTCATGATCGAGCGCTTTGGCGATGTGGCCGGCTTTGTCGGTCGGCCGGGGATTGCTGCTGCGGAGTAGGGGGATTGCTTTCATTGGGGAAAAAATTCGGCTCGGCAGGCCTTAGCCTTTGGCCCCGCCGCTGCATCATCATCGCCGCGATGGCGGCATTGGTGCTGCTGCCGATCGAGGCCGGCAACGCCGGCCGGCTGCAGGAGATTTTCAAGGGCGCGTCAAAGCGCGACAAGTCGCCAAAGCACGTCAGCTCGGCAAAGCATGCCGCCTCACGAAAGCACCACCCCGCAAGGCTCACCGGCTTAAAGCTTGCCGCCCTGGGACCGGTCGCCTTGACCTCTCCCGCTTCGAAGCCGGTCGCGACAACCTGCGATCCCGCGAAATTCCGGATCGTTGTGGATGTGGGACATACCGCCGAATCGGAAGGCGCGATCAGCGCCCGCAACGTCGCCGAGTTCGTCTTCAATCTGCGCCTTGCGCGGCGGATCGAGGAGAAACTGAAGGCCGAAGGTTTTGCCGAGACCAGGCTTCTGGTGACGCCGGGCAAGGCCCGGCCCAGCCTCTTCAGGCGTGTCGCTGCCGCCAGCGATCTGCACGCGAATCTCTTCCTGTCAATCCATCACGACTCTGTGCCCGACAAGCTTCTCGAGAACTGGGAGTTCGAGGGCAAGAAGAGCCATTTCAGTGACCGCTTCAGCGGCTACTCGGTCTGGGTCTCGCGCGAGAATGCGGATTTCAAGACCAGCCTCTTGTTCGCCGAACTGGTGGCTAAGGAAATGAAGGCTCAGGGGCTGGAATACGCCCACCAATATACCCAGCCCATCATGGGCCACTACCAGCACCCGCTGCTGAACAAGGCAACCGGCGTCTATAGCTACGATCAGCTCGTTGTGCTGAGGACGAATCGAATCCCTGCCGTGTTGCTGGAGGCGGGCTCGATCATCAACCGCGACGAAGAGCTCAAGATGAACTCGCCCGAGCGCCAGGACATCATTGCCGGCGGCGTCACGGCGGCCGTGAAGGAATTCTGTGATCCTCGGTGGGCCATTCTGGGTCCGCTCTGATCGCGGCGAGGTGCGGTAATGTGCTGCTCGAATGCAACGCGGCGCCGGCAAACAGGTCAAAACGCAGACCTCACGCACTGGGGCAAACATGCCGTCTCATTCGATCACCTCGTCGGTGAGGGCGACGGGCGCTTGCGCCGCCGTCCGCTTTGAAGCGCATTACGGCCTCAAGGCGTACATCGCGCCATGTCCGAAAGGTGCACCGGAGCGGAAGTGACCATTGACTCAACACGCACGCAAGGAGTGAGATGAGTCATCGTTTCAGCCTACCTATTGGAACCGTTACTTTTGGGAGAGTTGGATGAAAAGCATTACAGCCGTCGCAGCTTTCGTGTTTCTGACTACCTTGCTTATTGCCGCCGCTCCATTTGACGGCCACGCGGTCGAAGGCGCGATGTCGGGCAAGGATCCAACCTATAGAGGGGGCGTCACCGGAGTGTCTCACGGCGGCACTGGTGGTGGGGCGACATGTTCGGCAGCCGTCCAGCGTTGCAAAAAGAATCTTCCAGCGTCCGCAGCCGCATGCGCGAGCGCTGGCGAAAGTTGCAAGCAAACTGGTACCTTTACCAGCCCTCAGGGAAAGAGCTTCTCGGGGCTGACAAAGAACTAAATTCGCTGGCCGCTCTTGGCAGGCAGACGACATCTGCTGTGGGGTCAAAAGCGCCGATTTGGCATCGGACCGG
>Ga0209153_1000279_pt1 | contig 26554 bp, 22 predicted proteins | sample GraSoiAngelo_120_FD_185877 | JGI IMG/M metagenome (GOLD analysis project Ga0209153, IMG submission 185877) | Grasslands soil microbial communities from the Angelo Coastal Reserve, California, USA - 14_0919_09_20cm (SPAdes) (version 2) | ecosystem: Environmental > Terrestrial > Soil > Grasslands ... | reverse complement strand
ACGGCATTGCCTGACGTCGAGAAGAACAACAGCTCAGGCGACACGAAACCGCGCAGCATCGGATACAGTGCGCCGGACAATGCCGCCACCACTGCCGCGATGACATAGGCCGTCAGCCGCGCATTGCGCGTCGAATACCCCAGGAACGGCACTCTACGCTCGTTGGCGCGCATCGCGACCAAAACCCGTCCGAATGGCGTATCGAGCAGGTAGGAACTGACGGCATAAAGCATGACGATCACGCCGAGCGTCACCAGCAGGAAGCCGGCCGGCGCGTTCGACATCACGGTCACGACGCCGAAGTCGATCGGCACGATCGGCATCCCAATCAGGCCATCGGAGGCACCAAGTGCGCGGGTGTTGTAGATGGCTTTGGCGACGACCTGCGCCAATCCGAACGTGACAAGAGCAAAATAGACGCCGCGGACCCGGTTTGCGATCAGGCCGGCCACGATACCGACGACAAGGGAGATCAGCAATGCGGCGGCCATCGCTGCCCAGAACGACGGAACCTGTTTCAGCACCAAGGCGGAGACGTAGGCGCCAAGACCAAAATACAGTGCCTGACCCAGCGACAGCAGGCCGGTATAGCCGAGCAGAATATCGACCGAGAGCGCAAGCCCGGCGAAAATCAACGCCTCGGTCGCGAGGCGGAGAAAAAACGTATCGCCCATCGCGGTGCCGATGGCCGCAAAGATCACCCCGCCAACAACAAAGAGCAAGACAAGAATATGGCTGGCCCGCATAGCGATGCCGAGCCGATCGACGAACGGCCGCGTTTTCACCTGAGCCACGGTGTCGTCATGCATGGCCAAGCCGTCCGAATAGGCCTTGCGGCCTGACGACGAGGACAAGAACCATGATCCCGAACACGATCGGATCACTCCACACTGGCGAGACGATCAGGCTCGACAGCACCTGCACCTGGGTAATCAGGAGACCGGCGACGACAGCGCCGGCAATCGAGCCCATGCCGCCGACGATCACCACCGTGAATGCCAGAAAAATGAAATCGCGTCCCATGGTCGGAAACACCGAATAGATCGGCGCCAGCAGCACACCCGCAAGACCGGCGAGCGCGACACCAAATGCGAAGGTGCCGGCAAAAACCTGCTTCACGGGCACCCCGAGCGACGCCGCCATGTTTCGGTCGAACGCGGCCGCACGCACAAAGGCGCCGAGCCTCGTCTTGTTGACGACGATCGCCACCGCAGCAACGATGGCCGCACCAATGACAATCAGGAACAAGCGATAGGTCGGCAATATGACGCCCATGACCTCGACCGCTCCGGAAATCGGCGTCGGCGGCCGCTGGGTGTTGGGCCCGAATACAATCTTCAGCGCCTCTTCGATGACAAGGCCGAGACCGAATGTGAGAAGCAGCGTGGTCACATGACGATCGGGTGCATTGAACACCCGCTGGATCAAGCCGCGCTCCACCGCATAGCCGACCGGAACCATGATGAGCGGCACCATGACAAGAAGCAGCCAGAAGCTGACCCCGGACGCACCAAGCGCCAATGCGACATAGGCACCCACGGCGTAGAACTCGCCGTGGGCCATATTGATGACGTCGAGCAGGCCGAAGATGATGGTGAGACCGAGCGCCACAAGTACGACGGCAACGCCGAGCGCCAGCCCCGTAATCATCTGCGGCGCGAGGACGAACTGGATATATTCAAGCAATCCGGCCATCGGGCATCACGGTTGCAGTGGATTGTTCCGGCCGCCTGCGCTCTCCGCACCCTACAAAGCGGGAAGCGGCCGGTTGGATTTTTATCAAAAGCGCTTGCAATCGTCGGCGCCGATCGCTTCTTCGCCGCTGATATCACCGACGATCTTGAACTGTCCATTCGTCACCCGGACAACATACATCGGCTGAATGGCCTGATGATCGCCTGCCCGCATTGTCTTCTTGCCTTGCGGGGTCATCCATTCCAGGCCACGCATGGCCTCCCGCACCTTGTCGGTCTCGGTAGATTTGGCCTTCTCGACGGCGGCCTTGTAGAAATAGATCAGACCGTAGCTGTCGGCGCCGTAGAGATCAGGATCGGCCTTGTTCGCCGCCTTGAAGGCCTCAACGAACTTCTTGTTCTCGGCAGTTTCGATCTGCGTCGAATAGCCGACACCGGTTCCGAACCCTTCCGCGGCGGCACCGATCGCACTGATGTTTTGCGACGTTACCGTGCCTGAAGCGCCAACGATGAGAAGATTCTTCGCGAGGCCGAAATCCTCCATTTGCGTCAACAGCCTGACGGTATCGTTGCCGGCCACCGACGTGCAAAGCACTTCCGGCTTGGCCTGACGGAGCTGACCGAAATATTGCGTGTAGTCCTTGCTATCGAGCGGCGCAAATACCTCGCCCACCGACTCATCGCCCAGTCCTTCCACCGTCTTTTTGAATGTCGCGACCGTCGAGCGCCCCATTTCATAGTCGGGCCCAAGGAAGAATACTTTCGCCTTCGGCTTCTGCTTTACCACCCAGGCTGCGAGAGCCGCCGATTGCTGCCCTGCCCGCGCATTGACCCGAAAAACGTTAGGTGAACATTTGTCGCCGGTGATGGAGTCGGCAAAGGACACCGTCGTCGCGACCAGCTTGCCGGCGCGCTCCGCGGTTTGCCCAACGGCAAGGGTCGAGCCCGAATTTACGGTACCGGTGAGAAAATCGACCTTCTGCACCTCGAACAGCTTCTCCGCCTTCTGCACGGCGACCGAGGGATTGGCCTCCTCGTCTTCAAATGTCAATTCGACCTGGCGTCCCATGATGCCGCCGGCGGCATTGACCTCCTTGGTCGCCAGTTCGAGTCCCCACTTCACCTGCTGGCCGATCGGCGTGTAGGTTCCGGAAAGCGGCGTCACAACGCCGATCTTGATGGAATCCGCGGCCGCCGCCGGCACGGTCAGCGCGGTGGCGGCGAACATGCTCGTCAGTATGAAGGCTGTTCTGGTCATGGCCTTTGTCCCCCCTGGATGAATATCGGTTCGTTAACTCGGAACTGTCGTTGCCTCTCCCCGGAAGGCGAGAGAGCAAAGCCTCACAATCCTTTGAAGTGTGGCGGACGCTTGCTGTTGAAGGCTTCGACGCCTTCCTTGAAGTCTTCGGACTGCCGAAGACGGCTGTAACAATGGCCTTCGAGTTCGATGGCGATTGCCAGGGTGGAGTCTTCTGTATCGTTCAGCAGCTTCTTCGCGGTGCGCTGTGCGAGCGGCGAGAACATGCGCAGCTCATCGACCAGCGCGTCGGTTGCCTTCTCGAGATCCGCATCCGGGACACACTCCGTGGCAATCCCCCAATCATAGGCCTGCCTGGCCGGAATCCGCTTCGAGCGCATCACGATATCCTTGGTGCGGGTAATGCCGATCATTTTTTGCAAACGTGCCGACCCACCCGACCCCGGAATTTGTCCGAGCTTCTGCTCGGGGAGCGCGTAGAACGCCGTCTCCGAGGCGATACGGAAATCGCAAGCCAGCGAAACTTCGAAGCCGACACCAAAACAATAGCCGCGATTGGCAACGACCACCGGCTTGCTGCAACGCGCCGGCGCGGCAATGTTCCACGCCAGTTTGGAAACATGCTCGGGCGTGGCTTCCATGAAGCCGCCGATGTTGCCGCCGCTGGAAAAATGCTGGCCGATTGCGCGGACCACGATAATGCGAACACGCCCGTCCTCGTCGAGCGTCTCGAACACCAGGCGCAGTTGATCGCGCTGCGGCATGGCCACGATATTGTAAGGCGGCCGATCGAGGATGATATCGGCGCGTTCATGCGCCTCGTCGATTTCGACGCGGAAGCCATCGAGCTTGGCGAGGCGGGGATCGATAAAGGCATAGGAGAGGGACATCGGCTTTTTTCCTTGCGGTTTTAGTTTTGGCTGTGATTTGAGGGCGGCTGTTGCTCGGCGTCGTATTCGCCGGACACCAGCAGGCGGCGCAGCAGCTTGCCCACTGGCGATTTCGGAATTGCGTCGACAAAAACGAAGCGACGCGGTCGCTTGAAATTCGCAAGGCCGGAGGTTCGGCAAAATTGATCCAGCTCGGGGGCTTCAACCGCCGACGTGCGCTTGACGAAGGCGGTGACGACCTTGCCCCACCGCGCGTCGGGCAGGCCGACCACCGCGACCTCCGAGATCGCCGGGTGCAACGACAGGCAGCTTTCAATTTCCACGGGCGATACGTTTTCACCGCCGGTGATGATCATGTCATCGACCCGCCCGGTGACGAACAGATCGCCGTCGTCATCGACAAAGCCGGTGTCGCCGGTGAAATACCAGCCGTCGTGCAGCGATTTGGCATCGGCGTCGGGACGCTGCCAATAACCCTCGAAGGCTTCCTCGCTGCCGAGCAGTGCGATGATCTCGCCCTCTTCTCCGGAAGCCGCGATCTCGATCGCTGACCTGCTGCCGAGCTTGACCACGCGGATCAACTGGTTGATGCCGGCCCGGCCCGCCGAACCGGGCTTAGCGGCGGCCTTCTGATCAACCGTGAAGGTATAGATTTCCGAACTGCCGTAGTGGTTGACGAACAGCTCCGGCTTGAAAGCCTCATCGAGCTTCCTGAGCAACCCATCGGTCATCGGCGCCCCGGCAAAGCCCAGCTTGCGGACGCTCGATACGTCGGCTTGTTCGAATTGAGGGTGATGAACGAGATCATGATAGAGCGTCGGAACCAGATAAAGGTTGGTTATTCGCTCTCTCGCGATAGCCGATAGAGCCTGGGCAGCGTCGTATCGCGGCAGGCAGACAAACGTGCCGCCGATCAGCGACATCGCAATCAGCGAACGTACACCCATGGTGTGATAGAGCGGCATCACTCCGAGGGTGCGCTCGCCACGGCCATACATGTTCTGAGCGACGTGCGCCACGCCGGCGGCACGTTCCGCGCAGTGGCGGCGGGGCACGCCTTTCGGTCTCGACGCGGTGCCCGACGTGTAGAGCATGATTGACCACGCATCGGCCGAAACGCATGGCGCGGCGTCGTCGGCCTGCCCGTCGATCATCTGCGCGAAGGAAACGGCCTTGTCATCGCGAGAGACCCCGACCGCGATGCGGCATAGCCCGCGCGCAATCGTCGAGGCTTCCACGGCTTCCGCCGAGATGTCCTGGTAGACGATCGTGCGGGCCTGGGAGTCCGACAGATAAAAATCGATTTCATCCGCTTTGGCCCGCCAATTGACCGGTGTAATCACCAACCCAGCGAACTGGCACGCCCAGTGCAACGTGGCCGCCTCCCAGCGGTTCTGCAACGACGTGAGAATGTGATCGCCGGGCTTCAGCCCAAGCTGACCGAACGCAACAACCAGTGCGGATATCTTGTCGTACCATTCACGATAGGTAAGACGCTTGTCTCCATCGATGATCGCGAGCGCGCGCGGATCCCTGACCACGCTTGCGAGCAGACTGGTGCCAAGATCAAACATGATGGCTTTGCACCGCCGGTTGTCTCGATGCCAACTCGGCAGCCGCCTCCAATGCGGCGCGAACGATAGGCGTATAGCCCGTGCAGCGACAAAGATGACCGCTGAGCAAGTCGCGGATTTGGTCTTCCGCCGGGGTTGGGACCTCGCGCAGGAATGCATCCAGCGACATCAGGATGCCTGCCGTGCAGAAGCCGCATTGCAAGGCATGATTGCGCCGGAACGCGGCCTGCAGGATCGACAACCTATCCGGCGCCGTCGCGAGGCCTTCGACGGTGCGAACATCGCATCCTTCGATCTGGACGGCGAGCGTCAGGCACGCGCGTGTCAGCATGCCGTCGACGGTGACCGTGCATGCGCCGCAGACGCCGTGTTCGCAGCCGACATGGGTTCCGGTCGCACCGATTTCATGACGCAGGAAATCGGTCAGCAGCACGCGCGGCTCGGCATCGCCTTCGACCGAATGGCCGTTCAGCGAGAAGCCGACCCGATGCCGCTGGCTGGAATTCAGGCGTGGCATTGCACAGCCTCCTCGATCACGGCGCGGCCTACCCGGCGCACCAGTTCGCGGCGATAACGTGCAGTGGCATGGACATCCTGACGCGCATCGAGCTCATAGGCAAACCTATTCAAGGCATCGTCAAGCGCACTACCCGAGAGGCCAGGCCAATCACGGACTTCCGGTCTGTCGGCGACGCCGCCCACCGCAAGGCGGATGCCCTTGCTACTGACGATCGCCGCGCAGGCAACGATGGCGAAGTCGCCGTGCCGGCGTGCGATCTCGCGAAATCCATAGCCGTGCTCCGCGACAACCGGAAACGATACCGCCTCGATCATCTCTTCGTCGGCGCGCGCGGTGTTCATCATGCCCGTGATGTAGTCGGCGGCTCGAACGCGACGCCGCTTTTTCAGACTGCGTAGATGCACCGACCCGCTAAGCGCGACCAGCGACAGCGGCATTTCCGCGCTGGGGTCGGCATGGGCAATTGACCCGCAAATGGTGCCGCGGCTGCGGGTCTGGACGTGCCCGGTCCACGGCAGCGCGAGTGCTACCAGCGGCAGCTTGGCTTTAAGCTTGTCCCATCCCAGCAGTTTCGCCTGACGCACTGCCGCTCCGACGACAATTTCGCCCTCGATCTCTTCAATACGATCGAGCGAGCCGATGCGCATAATATCGACCAGCAGTTTCGGCCGGGCCAACCGCATGTTGAGCATCGCCATAAAGGATTGACCGCCGGCAAGAATGCGCGCATCGGCCCCCTCTTTGGCAAGAACTTCGAGTGCTTCTTCGGCAGAAGAGGCTCGGACATAATCGAAGGCAGCGGGTTTCATTGCCGCCTCCTGACCAGATTTCGCAGCTTCGAAAGAAGACCGCCGGATGGCTCGTTGCCGCCGCCGGCATGGCGCGCGAGACTTGCGAAGAACTGGGCGATGACGACGCGCGCGGCGCCGTCCAGCAGCCGGCCGCCGATGCCGGCAACCTTGCCGCCGATGGCCGCATCGTATTTGTAATCGAGCGTTGTGCCGCCATCCCGGTCAGGCGTCAGAATAATGCGCCCCTGACCGCTACCAAACCCGAGGACTCCCTCAGCGAAGCCTGCCAGGGTTACCGCATGCGGCGGTTCGAGGTCCGACAGCTTGACCTCGGCGCGATAGGGTCCTTTGACCGGGCCGATGCCAATCGTGACATCGGCACGGAAATGGGTGTCGGAGATTTTTTCCACGCTATGACAGCCGGGGATCACAGTCTGCAACGTGTTCGGATCGAGCAACATCGCCCACACCGCGGCAGGGGCCGCATCGATGCGTTCGCGACCCTCGCCATGCAGGTTGCGCTCGCCGGACTTCGCGGCGGGCGGCGGCGATATGCGCATGCTTGCGGGCGCGGCGATCTCCTCACCATGAATAAACGCGGCGAGCTTCGCCGGGACCAGCGGCAGCTCAATATCCTTCTCACCCAGCGCATCGGCGACTGCATTCGCGATACAGACCGGCGTCGACATGCAGTTGCCTTCGCCGACGCCCTTTGCCCCCAGCGGGGTAAACGGAGAGAGAGTTTCCATGTGAACGATGATCGGTTCAGGGATTTCGGTTGCGGTCGGCACCAGATAGTCGGCAAACGTGCCGCTCAGAAAACTGCCGTCCGGCGCATAGCAGAACTCTTCGAGCAACGCCGCCCCGAGACCCTGACCGAAGCCGCCGCGAATCTGGCCTTCGACCATGGCCGGGTGAAGAATTTTCCCGCAATCGTGCATCGTCACATAACGGTCGATGCGCGCAGCACCGGTGATGCGGTCAACTTCCACCCCGCAGAAATCGAATATGAAGCCGTGGCACAATGACGAATTGATATGGTCTTCGTCGTCGGGCGGCGTTAACTGCGGCGGCGTCCAAAACGCCGTTTCACGAATGGTCTGGCCGACATCGTCCGGCAGCGAACCAGGCGACCAGTGGCTGAGAGCCGCCACGCGCGAAAATGACAGCGAATTATCGGGATTGGTTGCGGAGCCGACGCGACCTTTCCTGAACACAATGTCGCTGACATCGATGTTCAACTGACTAGCCGCAGTACGCGCGAGACGCGCAGCAAGCCGATCGGCCGCGATCTTGGTGGTGCCCGCGACCGCGGCGGCGAAACGGCTGGCGTAGTTTCCGGAGGCTATCGACCACGCATCCTTCGCGGTATCGACCTCGGTGTTGACGCGCACTTCTGCGGGCGCAATGCCGAAGATGTCGGCGATCACCTGGGAGATTACCGTGCGATGGCCCTGTCCTTGCGGTACCGAGGCGACATGCACCGATACGGCGCCAACCGGATCGATTGCGACGGTAGCAGTTGCCTGCGCTCCGTTCTTAGGACCTGCCTTGCGCCGTTCGGCCGGCGTCAACACCGTGGTGATATAGCCCATGTTTGACACACTGGGCTCGACCACGGCCGCGTAGCCTATTCCATAAAGCCGTCCTTGCGCCCGCGCGGCATCGCGGCGTCGCTTCAGCTCATCAAGACCGCCCTCGCCGGCGCCAAGATCGATTCCGGCGGAATAGTCGCCGGAATCGAGCAGCGCGCCGGAGGCCGTGCGATACGGGAAGGCGTCTGATGGAACGAGGTTGCGCCTGATGACATCGAGCGGATCAAGTCCGAGTTCGACCGCGATGCGCTGGACGAGCCGCTCGAGCGCGAAATAGACCTGTGGGCCGCCAAACCCGCGATTGAGGCCCGTCGGGGTCTTGTTGGTTACCACCACACGGTTTCGAACCGCGAGATGGCGTATGTCGTATGCCCCGGTGAGATTGCCGTGCATCCTGTAGAGCGTTGCCGGTTCCGGTGCTCGCAAATGGGCGCCGCAATCCTCTATTTGATCCCAGTCGAGCGCGCGAATTTGGCCGTTGGAATCGACGGCCGCGGACAGAGTGGTCGCGCGATTGGTAGCCGAGGTCGACGCCGACAGATGCTCGAGCCGGTCTTCAATCCACTTCACGGGGCGACCGGCCATCCGCGCAGCGGCGGCGATCAGGACGATATATGGAAACACGCCTTGCTTAACGCCGAAGCTGCCACCGGAGTCCGGCGGCGTGCGCAGGCGCAGCCGATTGCCCGGCACCTTCAACGCACGCGAGATCACCGCATGAATGCTGAAAGGTCCCTGGAAGTTCGCGAGGATGTCGAATGCGTCGTCGCTCGGGCTATAGGCCGCGACCACCCCGTACGTCTCAATCGGCGTGCAGGAATTACGGGGATAGCGGATGTCGATCGAGACCCGATGCACTGCACCGGCAAAGGCAGCCTCAGGATCGCCATAGCGAAAATGCCGGTCGCTCGCGATGTTGCCTGGAAATCCGTCATGGAGCAGCGGCGCCAACGGCGCGATGGAGCTGAGCGGATCGACGGCGGCGGGACGGACGGCGTAGCGCACATCGATCAGATCAACAGCGTCTTCGGCCTTGTAGCGATCCGATGCGACGACGACAGCGACCGGTTCGCCGACATAGCGTACGCGACCCACAGCAATCGGCCAGCATTCCACCGGCGCCTTGACGCCGACCACGAGACTGGCGGTGCATGCCTTGATCTCGGCGCCGGTCAGAATGGCGAAAACGCCAGGAACGCTTCGCGCCGTCACCGTATCGATCGACAGCACGTCGGCATGCGCGTGAGGCGACCGCAGGATCGCGGCGTGGAGCGTGCCGGTATCGACGCCGAGATCATCGATAAAACGGCCACGGCCCGTCAGCAGCGCGCCGTCTTCCACGCGTTCGATCGAGCGGCCGACCCAGGGGCCCTCCGGCGATGGCTTTGCGTACGATGTGGCGGCCGATTTCTGCATTCCGATCCTCGCGACCGCGTTCTTCGGGACGCGTTTCGGGGGATTGTTCAGGGATATCGCCGAGAACGGCGATACCGCCCGCTCTCAAAACTTACCAATAAGTCTCATTTCACATGCTGCGTCGCAGCAGCTCAGCTGGCAAGGCGCGAAACGGCACGGAATTCACGCGGGCTGACCCCAGTGTGATTGCGAAAAAACCTCGTGAAATGGGCGGGTACGTCGAACCCGAGCCGGGTTCCGATCTCGGCCACGTTGATGTTGTCGTTCACGACTGCTTCGACCGCACCCTCCAGGCGCATGACGTTGAGATAGACCCGGGGCGGTACGCCGATCGAGGATTCAAACAGGCGAAAGAAATGAGCTCGCGACAGTCCGGCCTCCCTCGCAAGGACAGCGACGTCCACGTTGCGGGAGACGTCGGTCCGAATCTTCTCCGCCACGCGGCGGATCCGCCAATCGAAACGCCGCGCGGCATTGATCGCTCTTACCGATGAGGGAAAGCTGCGCCATGGCGTAAACCGTTCGATCACCGCAATCATCAGATCCGACAGCAATGCTTCGTGCTCGCGACGGCAATCGGGCCGCGCCATCATGTCAGTGGCAAGGTCTCGCGTTAATTGACGGATACGCGGCGATATCTCGCCGCAGGGCTTCGCAAAAAATCCGGGGGCGCCACTTGCGGCCCACGCCGGACGGAATGCCTTTAGCCATTGCGGCTCAATGTAGAGCGCCAGGATCAGGGTGCGCGGTCGCGCCGCATCGTGAACGTAGGCATGGGGCTGCCAGCCGTCGACCATCACCGCGGACATGTCGTTCAGCGGTACCACGGTATCTCCGACCAGAAATTGGGTGTCGGCTCCCTCGACCTTCAAAAGAACGTGGCAATGCGGATGGGCGTGGCGAACCAGGGACGCGTCCATATCGAGCAACGCCACCCTGCCAAAGCCTCCGTGAGCAATGCGCAGCGCCGTGGACATCTCATTCTCCCGCAATCGATATTCGTCTTTTGCCGGCGAGCATACGCCGAATGGCGTTGGACACAATGCCGACGCGGGCGCGCAAGGTGTCACACCGCATTCCCGCGTCGAGCACGCCGCGCGGCTAGCTGCACTTGGATGGGATGGCGGCTTCCTGTCTACTGAAAACCTAAGCCCGGGTAGTGGTGAAGTCCGCCTATGATGGGATGCGATCTGATGCTTCCGGCCGACTGAACTCTACGAGAGACTGGCGCATCTTGGTCCAATGACCGATGCGTTCTGATATCGTTGTAATAGCGAGCATAGGATCGCAGGATACGGCGTAGCCGCGCCTCGCCCAGGACAAGATGTGGTCCACACACTCACGGCGGATCGATCCGATCAGCCGTTCGGCAAAACCATTCTGCCGGGGCGAAGCCGCTGCGGTAGGCTTGACCCGGATAGCCACCTCCCTCAATTGCGTGTCCATCTGGGCCGGAAATGAGCAATTCATATTCCACCTTCATTGAACCCAAACTTGATGCGATGGCGTCGGTCATGATACGAAAGGCTTCATATGGCGCGAACGCGCGATCAAGCAAATGAACGAGCCCAAGCCAGTCGAGAATCAACTGGACGGACTCGATTCCGAAATAATTTCAAGCATTGAAGATTCACCGCCGATCCGACAGCATTTTGCTGTTGAGCAAGGGGTGATTCTCATGATCAGCAAAGCGGGCCTGTCGGAAACGTTAATGTGGCGCGCACGCGCGGGACAGGCCCGCCGAGTTGCCAGCATGTTGTCTCCACGAGACGCTGCGCTCGTTGAAGCCTACGCGAGAGAATGTGATGACAGTGCCCGCGCAGGCTCTATCGACGGCGCTAGGGTCGATGCGCGTCGGTCGGTCGAGATCCAACGTAGGGACGACCGAAGCTTTAGGGCGCCAGCCAAAAGCTGTGGCGAGGCCACCGGAATCGGCGCTCCGATTGATCGGCTTACATTTCTGAGGGGGCGCATCACTTCCGAGGAGCCCTGCCCTTCGAAGGCACGTGTCAAGCCGGCTGGTGCGAAGGAAGAAAGAGTATTGTAATGCAAAGGCTTGCGAGGGCTGCGCGTTGGGGTTTAACCCATACAGAAATCCGCGTAGGCACTGCGTAAGCAGTAAGTATTCGCGCGGCATTCAAGGTGTCGCAAGCCGCTGCCAAGGTTATGGTCCGCATAAAGTCCGGTGGCTCTATCATTCACATCTCTTCGCAGATGGGGCATGTCGGCGGACCACGCCGGGCTGTCTATTGCACGAGAGATCGCTTGCGGCTCCGTTCTTCAAGGACCCTGAGTATTCTCGGCAGACGCAAGCGATGATCCCCCTCGGACGTGGCGCGGCCGGAGGATATTTCCTCTGCAGCTCTCTATCTGGCATCGCCAGCTTCCGCGATGGTTACGGGCGAGAGTTTGCGGATCGATGGCGGAGCGACCGCACAATAGTCTGATTGGTTCAAAATTGCCCTCTCGGAGGATTCCGCGCATTTCCGGGAAGGCTCCGAGCCACACAAGACAGGGACAGTACCAATCTCGGCGAACACATCGGCGATGCCTGCGATCAGGTCCGTCGTATCTCGGCCACAACCCCTTCAAACCGTTATGACAATCTTACCAAGCTGGTCGTTAGACTCCAGAAAACGGTGTGCCTCGACAATCTGGTCGAATGAAAAGGTCTTGGCGATCACTGGTTTTAGCGCACCCGACTCCAGCCCCTTGAGAACGAATACCTTTGCGGCCTCCAACAGCGATTTGTTGCCAGTGATCTCGTGGACGAGGTAACCACGCAATGTCAGGCATTTGCCGAGCACAGTGGGCAGGGGAAAGGGGGTCGGCTCGGGACTCAATCCACCGTATTCGATGAGGATGCCTCCCCGTGACATTGCGGCCGTCAGAGGGTTGAATATCGGCCCACCTACCGGGTCCAAAACAACGCGCACACCCGCTGGACCAGCTATGTCCTTCAGCCTAGCCTCGAGATCCTCCTCGGCAGCGGCTATCACGTGCGCTGCACCCAATTCGATTAATGCTGACTTCTTCCGAGAAGTCGTCGTGACAGCGATCGTGCTCGCGCCAATAATTTTGGCGATCTGAATAGCGGCGAGTCCAACACTGCTTGAAGCGGCGGTAACGACGAGATGGTCGCTCTTGCTTAGTTTGGCAACTTCGATCAGAGCGCCGTAGGCAGTGAGATACTGCATCCACACGGCGGCCGCCGACGCGAAGCTGAGCGATGTCGGATGCTTGACCACGAGCTCAGCGGGAAATGTAGCGAGCTCGCTATAGGTGGGCCAGCGAACCATCGAAATTGGCGGGATGATGCTAACGGCGTCACCGGGCACGAAGCCGTCCACGCCTTCCCCGACCCGTTCGACAACGCCGGCCGCCTCGAGCCCAAGGCTGGACGGTAGCGTAGCCGTTTCGATATAGGCGCCCTTACGCAGGTTCGCTTCGGCCCGGTTAAGGCCTAACGCCTTGACGCGGATTTGAACCTCACCTCGCCCTGGCGACCGAAGATCGACCTCCTCGATGCGGAGGACTTCAGGACCACCATGCTCATGGAAGCGAATAACACGTGCCATCTAGCGCCACTCCAAGACTATTGAATTGGATCAGACTTGCCAGCAGGCTCAGCGCAAATAAATAGGCTCTTGGGCAAAACAGTAGAAACTGAGAGTTTCGAATGGATCGTCTTACGAGCATGGCCGCGTTCGTTAAAGCCGTTGAGTTGGGATCGTTCGCGGCTGCCGCGGCCGCACTCGACCTTTCTGGACCGATGGTCGGTAAGCATGTCAGGTTTCTCGAAGAGCGTCTTGGCGTTCGACTCATCAACCGGACCACGCGCAGCCAGAGCCTGACCGGCTTTGGGCGCGCCTACTACGAACGTTGCCGGACAGTTCTGGCCGAAGCTGAGGCTGCGGACGCGCTAGCGGCGGATCAGCTTTCGCAGCCCTGCGGAAAGCTGCGTGTAACCATGCCCGTGCTATTCGGCCGACGGTGCGTGACTCCAACCTTACTGGCGCTGGCGCAGAAATATCCCGCTCTAGAGCTTGACATATCCTTCAGCGACCGCATCGCCGACCTTACGGAGGATGGCTATGATCTTGCCATCCGCACCGGTGACCTGGACAACAAAGCCGGAGTGATTGCACGGCGTATTGCGCGCCAGTGCATGATCGTCTGCGCTTCGCCGTCCTATGTTGAGATGCACGGCCGGCCGCAGCAGACGGAGGACCTCGGCAAGCACCATGCCATCATCTATCGTCGGTCGGGCCGCATTCGCCCGTGGCTATTCCCGAGAAAGGACGAAGCCCCGGCGGAGGTTACGCCCGTCAACCGGTTGAGGCTCGACGACCTCGATGCGATAGCCGAGGCAGCGGCCAGCGGCATGGGTTTGGCGTGGCTTCCATACTGGCTCATTCGCGAGCGCGTTCAGGCAGGCAGACTGGTCCCATTATTGGTGGATCAGCCTTCATTTCCTTACGACTGCCATGCTCTGTGGCGGCAGACACCTCGCTTACCACTCAAGGTCCGTCTCGCTGTGGATGCGTTGGCGGCGGATTTGCCCAAGCTCATGACGTGAACGAAGGGCGCGGCCATCGCGATTTGACGTCTGGTCCGAGACCACCGCAATTCAGGCCATAAGCCCACCGAGTTCACCGATGACTTACCGCTGTTGGGTCCAGTGCCCCGCTGAGGCCCAGCTTAGCTGAGAACACCCTATTTCCAAGCCTCTTTACGCCGAGCGCTGACGATGAAACCTCGAAACGCCTTTAAGCTATTCAACCAAATCTTCATATGCTTACCCTTTTTCGCGGTGTCCGCCGTCATGTCGTTACTGTGCCACGCCTTCGTGGACTCTCACGCCCAAAATGGCGGACTTGAAATCCTTTATGTCGCTCCAATTTGATACCAACGTTCAACTCGTAAAGGGGCGCCCAATGATAGCCAGCCTTAGTAGCATCGAATGTGTAACATTGTTTGTGGAGGACCTACCGCGAGCCAAGAATTTCTACGAAGAGATTTTTGCTGTTAAGCCGGTCTTTGAAGATCAGAATTGCACGGTGGTTCGTCTAGATAGTCTGATGCTAAACCTGCTGAAGACATCTGAAGCTCCCACATTAATTACTCCAACAAAGGTGGCCGGACGGGCCAGCGGGGCGCGATTGATGTTCACCATTCGCGTAGCAAATGTAGACGAAGTTGTGACAGCCTAAAGAAACGTGGCGTAGACCTGCTGAATGGTCCTATCGATCGCCCATGGGGCCGCCGCACGGCCGCGTTCTCAGATCCTGACGGCAACGCCTGGGAAATTGCCCAGGAGATTTGAGTGCGCCCATGGGGCGTTCGAACATTCCCGGGCGGCGATTTGAGCTGCGGGAGTATCTGTCCAAACCAAATATCTCCATTCGGGATAATGGCCTGTTTCTGCGCTGAAATGCGGATGGTGCGCCGGAACGGCTCCGCAGATCAATGCGCTTTGGGAGCTCTTTCCCACGGCAGACAACTCCTTCCGCGCTCTTTTTCATCTAATTTAAGGATTGTGGCGGCTGCGTGACTACGATGGCGGCGTTGAAGCGACAAGGGAGAACGTCCGTGGGTGAAATTGTGTTGGCGGCCAAGATTGCGCGTAAATAAGCGCCCAACATCGAAGGTCTCCCGAGCAAGTTCAAACCTCAAGGCTCGCAACACCGTATGCAGCGCCTCTTAGGGCTAATAACAGCAAAGAAGCAGAATTCAGCAAGGATGGTCTGGCAGGAGCAGAAAAGGTGTTGCGCCTTTGGCCCGATCACGTACTCGATGCCTCAATCATAGGGCGCGGCCGCTCATCGCGTGAAACGTCTTGAGCGCAGTTTCTATAGCGCTCCAGATCAGCTGTCTGTCTGACAACTCATGAAGGAATATCGAGCACAACGTTTCCGATAAGCTCGCCGCGCTCCACGATCTCGTGCGCGTCGGCAATCGCATCCAGCGGCAGCCGACGTGCTACAGTGTGGACCAAGCGCCCCCCGCCCAGCAGCCGCGTAAGCTCGTCAATGCCGGCCTTCCGGTCCGCCTCTGAGAGGTCGTAAATCAGAAACAGCCGTAGCGCGATGGAGTTTTGCATCAGCCAAAGGCTCGGCAGTGTCGTCTCGTTCGCGGCCATGCCGTAGACAACGACCGTGGCATGAGGTCCAAGGATCGACGGATAGTGCCGCGCATTCGAGCTGAGATCGAGCTCGATGATGGCGTCGACACCACGTCCATATGTGATTGCCTGGATGCACTCCGGCACATTGTCCGTTTTGTAGTTGATGACATGGTCGGCCCCGGCGCGCCGGGCGTGGGCCGCCTTTTCGTCGCTGCTCACCGTGGTGACGACGGTTGCCCCGCGAAATTTGGCGAGCTGGATCGCGTAGTGGGCAACCGATCCGGCGCCGCCGGCGATCAGCATTGTTGCGCCGCGCGTGAGGGCGGCGAGGCGGACCGCCTGAACTGCGGTGAAAACGGGAATCCCGAGGCAGGCGCCCTCGGCATAGCCGACATTGCCGGGCAACGGGACGGCCTGGGCAGGCGGCAGCACAATGTACTCGGCCGCCGTGCCATGCGGCCGCTTCCATTGGCCATTCCAAATCCAAACGCGCTCGCCGATCCGGCCCGAGAGGCCAGGACCGGCGGCATCGATTTCACCTGCGCCATCGCTGTGCGGAATGACAAGCGGCGCCATCAAGCCTCGTCCAAATCCACCCCGGCGTACTTTCCAGTCCGACGGATTGACGCCGGAGGTCTTGAGCTTGACCCGAACCTCTCCGGGTCCTGGCTCCGGCCTCGGTTGCTCGCCTATCTGGAGCACCTCGCGTGCCGGACCTTGCCGGGTGTAGAACGCTGCGCGCATTGTCATCCTCGAGTTCCTTACTGCTGTCCGCTGCAGACCCGCATCATTGCGCGGTTGCGCCGCCATCCACCTTGAGGCTGGTGCCGGTCACAAGGCGCGCGGCGGGCGAAGCGAGATAGACCACCGCCTCGGCGACATCCTCCGGCGCGGCAATCCGCTTCAGCGGAATGCTGTCCATCGCAAATTTCCGATACGACGCCTCTTTCAGGAAGGGGGCCGTCATCGACGTCTCGACGATCGTCGGCGCAACCGCATTGATGCGGATGCCATATGGCGCGAGCTCGATCGCCATCGCCTTGGTCAATCCCTCGATGGCGTGCTTGGTCATGCAGTAGACGCTCCGTTTGGGCGCGCCGACATGCCCCATCTGGGAGGAGATATGGATGATGGAGCCCCCACGCCTCGTCCCGATCATCGATTTTGCGACCGACTGCGAGACCTTGAAGGCGGAGCGGACATTGAGTGCGATCAACAGGTCCAAGGTCTCGTCATCGACGTCAGCGAGATCCTGCAGCCGATTTGTGCCGGCGTTATTGACTAGCACATCGATGTCGGTCCTCGATTCCAGATCGCGATAGAATTGCGGATCGGTTACGTCGGCCGCATGCGTCTCCACCTCGCCGCCGATTTCCGCCCTCAGGCTCTCAAGGTCAGCCCTGGTGCGCGCAACCGCGATCACGCGCGCACCTGCGCTCGCGCAGGACGCCACACATGCTCGCCCGACGCCTCGGCCGCCACCTGTGACCAGCACCGTCAGGCCTTTGAGAGGCATTGCCCGGTTCATCGCGCAAACTCCCGTTAGGTTTGAAAATAGTAAGTTCGAGTCGGACCATTTTAGAACGCGACGCGATCCGCCCCTTTGAGCAATAGGATTTCGCGTGCTTCGTCAGCCCCTGCGGGTTCAAGCCCGAGTCCCCTGATCATGTCGCATGCGAGCTTCACCTGCTCTGCGTTGGAGCGGGCGAGCCTGCCGCGCCTGCCCCAGAGCGAGTCCTCCAGACCCACCCGGATGTGACCACCCATGGATGCGGACATTGCGGCAATGCGCATTTGCGCAGACCCCGCCCCAAGCACGGACCAGCGATACTGCGCTCCAAACAGCCGGTCTGCCGTCCGCTTCATCTGCATGACATCCTCGGGATGGGTCCCGATGCCGCCAAGGATGCCGAACACCGATTGCACGAAGAGCGGCGGACGCACCAGGCCACGCTCGAGAAAATGCGCGAGGTTGTAGAGGTGACCGATGTCGTAGCACTCAAACTCGAAGCGGGTGTCGCTGTCGTAGCAGGTCGCCAAAATGTATTCGATGTCCTTGAACGAATTGCGGAAGACGAGATCGCGCGTAGCCTCCAGATGCTGCCGCTCCCAATCGAACTTGAACTCCTTGTAGCGCCCCAGCAGATGGTAGAGCCCGAAGTTGATGGATCCCATGTTGAGCGAGGCGACTTCCGGCTTGAACTGCGCCGCCGGCCGCACACGCTCCTCGACCTTCATGTAGGGACTGCCGCCAGTGGTCAGATTGATCACGGCGCTGCAGCGCTGCTTCAAGCGCGGCAGGAATTTCCCGAAGCCCTCCGGCGTCTGATCTGGTCTTCCGGTCTCGGGATCACGGGCGTGCAGGTGAAGGATCGCAGCGCCCGCCTCGCTTGCGGCGATTGCCTCCTCGACGATCTGGTCCGGCGTGATCGGCAGATGCGGCGACATCGAAGGCGTATGGATGGCACCGGTGATCGCGCAGGTGATGATAATCTTGTTCATCATGGACAACTCAATTGTGGGCTCATGTGCGCTGCGAAGGCACAATGGGCAACAGGAGATGTGAGGGATGCGCGGGCCCTGCATGCAGGGTTACCTTGCCACCAAAGACGGAGGGCGGTCGGTCTCGCGGATCGTCGTGCAGGAACGGTCCGCAACCGCGCATCTCATTGCGAATGTTAGAGAGCCGCGCCGTCGGCCCCGCATATTCATAGTCCTTCCCGCGCACGGTCAGCGCCAGCCGATAGCCGGCGGGTACGGCGATGGAAGTAGGCCAGATTTCGACATCAAGCTCGTAGATCAGTCCCGGTTCGAGCGGCTGGATCTCGTCATGCGGATGGTATGGCTGATAGAAGCTGGATTGCTTCGGATCGAGCTTGCGATGCGAGGCCCGAAGCCAGCCCTGGGCAATCGGCGTGTGCGGATCAAGGGCGCCCTGGAACACCACCTCGCGCAAGTCCGGCGAGAACAGGCGGATGATGAGGAACAGATCGGCATCGACCGTTTCCGAGGAGACGAACAGCTTCGCCGCAAGAGGTCCCGTGATTTCGACATCCTCCGCTTCGACCGGAAGCAGAAAGGTCACGCCGTCGCTGAAGCCCGCATAACTGTGCGCGGACTTCGCCTGCGGTTGCTCGGGCCGAAGCGTGAGGTCGTCGCAATCGAGAAACAGCGTGCGCCATTCGGTTCGAGCGAGCGGCCATTCCCTCTCGCTACGCGGCTCGAAACGATCGAGATGACGCACCCAGAGGCGAACCGGCGGCTCCGTATCCCAACCATTCGCCTCTCCTTTCAGAAAATGATCGAAAAAGCGCTTCTGAAGGCCAACGCCATAGTCCGTATAGAACTCGGTCCAATGCTCCCGGCCATGGATTTCGAGCCACTTCTGCGATGAAGCTGCGCGCACGAAGCCGTTGACGTTCCCGCGCAAATGCAAGCCGTTGCCACCCCAATTCGCTGCCGTCAGCAGCGGCACGTTTATCCGTTCCCATTGTGCTGAGCGCTGTCGGTAGAATTCGTCCCACAGCGGCAACGAACGCACATCCTCGCCGAGATCGCAGCAAAGCGCCGCCAGCTCTTCCGAATCGAGCGTTTCGGGCCCGCAGACGAGCTCCCCTGTCACGGCGCTACGCGGCCCGCGATGCCCCAGGCCATGCTGGACCGAAGTGACCTGCTGGCGATACCAGTTGGCGAGGAACGTGCAGTAGATTCCACCGTGGTGGCTGACGTCGCGATAGAAATCCGCGGCGCCCTCCCACACGCAGATGGCTGCGAGATGCGGCGGCCGCAGCGAGGCGACCTGCCACTGGTTCATCCCGTAATAGGATATGCCGTTGAGCCCGACCTTACCGCTCGACCAGCTTTGCGCCGCCGCCCACTCGATACACGCATAGAAGTCGCGGCTCTCGCGGGGCGACCACGGTTCCAGGCGCCCTGGCGAGCGTCCGGCGCCGCGCCCGTCAACGCGGACGCAGGCATACCCGTCAGGCACCCAGGGCTCCGGGTCGATCACTTCCCAATTCTGATAACGTCCGCTCGAGCCGCGTGCAACCTCCGGAAAGGCCGCGATCATCTGCTGCCAGGCGGAGGGATAGCCTTCCTGGAAGGAGAGACCCTTGGCATAGGGCCCATAGCTCATAATCACCGGAAAGGGACCGCTTCCAACCGAGCGAAACACGTCGGCGCGCAGCACGACGCCATCGTCCATCACGATCGGCGCGTCCCATTCGACCAGCATGCCGTCACGCCGTTCAATCCGATGCGCGTCTTGCACGGCAACGCTCTCGTCCACTGCGCTCATGGTTCAGTCCTCTCCAATGCGGTTCGGGTCACTGTGGCAGCGTGTCTTCCCTGGTCTCACGGCCAATCGCGACTGCAAGCAGGCTGAGCAGGGCAAAGCACGTCATTACGCCTGCCGCTTTGCTGAAATTTCCGCCGAACGGAGCCACCAGCAGTCCTGCAACCAATGGCCCGAAGCTCGTGATGATGCGGCCGGTGCCGTTGCAGAAGGACAGCGCCGTTGCACGGACGTGGGTCGGGAACAGCTCCGGCAGATAGATCGCATGGCCCGAGAACACGCCGAACACGAAATATCCGAACACCGGCAGCAGATAGGGATAGGGCGCATACTGATCGACAGCGAAGTAGAGATAGAGCCCGACGGCGAGCGTGCCGACATTATAGAAGGCGATCGTGGCGCGGCGGCCGATGCGATCGGCGATGAAGCCGAAGCTTGCATAACCGAAGATGCCGCCGATGCCCCAGAGCTGCATGCCGCGGCTGACGATCGCAATCGCCTGGGTGCCCCTGATCCCTTCGCTTTCCAATAGCAGGCTCTGAATGGTCGGCAGCCAGATCAGGCTCGTCCAGATCGACAGAAGCGTGCCGAGACAGAACAGCAGGCCGACGATCGTATTGAAGATAAGCTTGCGGCCGAAGAGCTGGGCCGGTGCAAAGCGAAGGAAATCCAGATCGGCCTCCGAGATGCCCTCGCCCGCCTGCCTGATACGCGAGCGCCGCTCGCGGACCGCGGCGAACTGATCCGGCTCGACGACGCCCCGGCGCAGCAGAAACAGCAGCAGCGCAGGCGCAACGCCCGCGATGAACACGTAGCGCCAGCCGAATGGTGCCAAAAGGCCGTAGACAGAGGCCCCGAGAAGGCTGCCGAAAGCGGAGCCGGTCATCATCACGCCGGTGATCTTGGCGCGGTGCTGGCCAGCCAACGCCTCGGCAAGCAGCGGAATTCCGACAATGATCTCGGCGCCGGCTCCTACTCCGGCCAGGCAGCGGTAGATCCCAAGCTGCAGCGGCGAATACGCGAGGCCCTGCAGGCCGGTGAAAATGCTGAAGACCACAATGCTCACCGCGAGGGTACGAACCCGGCCGACATAATCCGCGATGATGCCAAAGATGAAGCCGCCGACGGCCCAGCCCAACAATCCGACCATGCTGAGCACGCCACCAATTCGGCCGATATCGGCAAGGCTCGCCTGAGGGCCAAGGAGCTCGGCCAGCGCGGGACGCAGAACAAACGAGAACAGGCCAAAATCAGTGGAATCCAGTATCCAGCCAAGCCACACCACCAGGAATACGCGCCACTGATAGGGTGTGACGTCGCGAAGCCAGCTCAACGGGCGTACCGCAACCGTTGCGCCGTCGGCAGCCGATGAATGCTCCATAGCGGTTCTCCCCTCCAGACGATCTCTTGAACCATCGCCTCGAACGGGAGATAGCCGCGTCGCGCTTTCTGCGGGAAATACTATCTCGGCATGACGGTCATAACTGACCAGGACTTCAGGCCACGAGCTTCGCCCCGGTCCAGTCACCGCACGCAACCCGGGACTGAACCGTCTCGCGCAACACGTTCTTGAGAACCTCGCCGGCTGTCGAGAGCGGCTGCTCGCGCGACTGCACGAAGGCCCAGGAGACCTCGAGTTGATCGATCGGCGCCACGGCAACACGCCCATCGCAGTAGAACCGGTACGCCGAGCAGAACGGCAACGTCGCATAGCCGAGACCGGCCTCGACCGCGTGCATGACCAAATGCGGCGTATTTCCCTCAAAGGCGACGTTCAGCGGCAATTTCCGCTCTGCCATCGCCGTTTCCAGAATGAGCCGGAGGCTGTTGGGACGTCCTGGCACGATCAGCGATTTGGCCGCAACCTCGTCGAGCGAGACATGCACGGCTGGATCGAGACCGGCGCTCTTCGGACCGATGAGACACAAGGGTTCATTCAGAAAGGCCGCGCCGTCGAGCGTCGCGAGCGGCTCGATATTGGTGACGATCGCCAGGTCGGCGCGGCCGCGCTCGACCATCGCCCAGGCGTTCAGGATGCCGCTCATCCCTTCGATGACGCGCAGCAGCACCCCGGCGCACCGTTCGCGATAGGCAATGAGCGCCGGTAGCGTCACAAGCTCCAGCATCGAGGGCGGCATCGCCACGGCGACTTCCCCGCTAGGCTCGTTGAACTCATCCTTGACTTCCTGGCGCACCCGTTCGAAATGTTGCAGCAGACCGACCGCGCGATCGCGCAGCAGTGCGCCTGCATCGGTGAGCGCAACGCCACGATCCGACCGCTGAAACAGCGTTACTCCCAATTCATCCTCGAGCTGCTGCATCTGGCGCGACAGCGCCGGCTGCGCGATGTGCAGAAAGGTCGCTGCACGGGTCATGCTGCCGAGTTCGGCGATCTGAAGAAAAAAGCGAAGCTGGCGAATGTTCATCGTCCCGTGATCCTTCCTTCCGCTCTAGCCCAAGTGGCGTCGAGTTCACGACCGCGGCCTCGGGAATTGCGCCGAAGCTAGCATAGCAGCTTCGAATCGCGATCCATCACCAGAACTGCCATAATGTCGACGGCGGCCGATCACCTAGTCTAGAGTCCAGTTCTGAGTGAATGAAAGGCCGGACGTCGGTGCTGGCCTGAACGCGCCACCCGACGCTCAATTATCGGAGGACACTATGACGGATCAGGGCATGGTCGTAACCCCGCAGCCCGAGGCGACGGAGGCTGGGAGAGACATTCTCGCTGCTGGCGGTAACGCGATCGACGCCGCCATCGCGACTGCGTTGGTACAAACGGTCGTCGACCCGCTGATGTGCGGCATCGCCGGCTTTGGCAGCCTAGCCGTCTACCTTCCTTCCAAAGGGGTCCACACGTATTACGACTTCCATTCTCCCGCGCCGGGAGCTGTACGTCCCAATATGTGGGAGTGTTTAATCGAGGGTGAGGCCCGCGACGGCTACGGCTTCATCCTCAAGGGCAATGTGAACGACGTCGGTTATCAGTCGATATGCGTGCCAGCATCACTCAAAGCCTATGCCGAAGCTCATGGCGATCACGGAAAGCTGCCTTGGGCTGAATTGTTCGGCCCCGCCATCGCTTACGCCGAGGGTGGCTGGAACGTTCGACCGCACGTCCATACGTTCTGGACCGAAGAAGGGATGATGGGGCGCGTCGGAAACGCCGAACGCATCGCGTTCACTCCCGCAGCCCGGGAGCTCTATTGCCGGTCCGATGGATCGCCCAAACGCGTCGGCGATGGGGTAACCAACCGTGACTACGGCGCAGTACTCAGGGCGATCTCTAAAGCCGGTGCGGAAGTGTTCTATCAGGGTGAGATCGCGGATGCGATCGATGCCGACATGCAGGCGCACGGAGGCCTTTTGCGCCGATCCGATCTCGAGACATATCGAATCGTTCGGAATGCACCGCTTGCCAGCAGACCGCAATTTCCGCGTCACGAGCAATCAGCCACCTGGCGGCGGCATCATGTTGCTCGAGATGCTCGGCGCACTCGAAAATTTCGATCTGCGGTCATTGGGTCACAACAGCATAGAGTATATTCGAGTCGTCGCCGAGGCCATGAAGGCTGCGACGCGCGACAAGGACCTCTTCATTGGCGATCCGTCCTTCGTGGACGTCCCGACCGAACGGCTGATTTCGAAGGATCATTGCGATGAAATCGCTGACGCCATCAAGCACCGCAAGAAAGTTGAGGTCGCCCGGTTCAACGCCGGCCTGCCGAGCAAGGAGACTACGCAAGTGTCGATCCGCGATGCCGAGGGAAACTGCGTCTCCATGACTCATTCCCTCGGAATGCCGTCAGGCGTGATCACCAAAGGTCTAGGGTTCATGTACAACGGTTGCATGGGGGTGTTCGACCCCAGGCCCAGCCGCGCCGGATCGTTGGCGCCCGGCAAGGCTAGGTTCTCCTCGATCTGCCCCTCCATTGTCTTCGAAAGCGACACGCCGGTATTGGTGATCGGCGCGCCGGGGGCAACCCAGATCGCAATGGGCGTCCTCCAGGTGACGCTCAACGTTCTCGATTTCGGAATGACGATGCTCGAGGCGGTCTCATCGCCGCGATTTTCGGCGACCAGCAACGTTATCGATCTCTCGAACCGCATCCCTCGGTCCATCGAGCGTGACCTCGTCAGCCTTGGATATCAGACGGTGCGATCGCCCCTCAGCCATGCGTTTGCGTGGGTTCACGGCATCAAGATCACGCCCACCGGACTTCAAGGTGGTGCGGATCCGGCGACGGATGGCGTCGCCATGTCGGTTTGAGTCCTCACGCCGACAAAGGTCGATCGTTACAGAAAATCGTAGTTTGGCGTAGGACGTCATGGCACAGCGCGGCGCGGGTCCGCTACGGGGGAATGTCCACCGGAGGAGCCCTGAACGCATTCTTGCTCTGCCGTCCCGCTGACGAAGAATCGCGTTTTCGCACAGCGGAGGACGGGGGCCTAGTCATAGATCCGGACAAGATCTTGCTCTCTATCCGCAACCAAGCAAGGCGGGCCGGCCACACCCACTTCGGCCCGCACGGCGATCAGGTACTCGCTGATGTGGTTCAATTCGCACGCCACCGGTCGGTCGCCGGCAATGCTGAGCAGCCACAGTTGTTGAGGCATATTGGCGAAGTTCTGATCGAGGGCGATGAATTGCCACCGTTCCGGCGTGGCCAGATGCGCATAGGATCGGTGCGCGAAGGTCATCGTTCCGACCTTCCGCCTCACGCCGGCTGCTTCATTCGGCCGCACGAGCCGCACGGCAACATCAGCTTCACGACGACTTAGCGATATCTGCTGCCCTTGGGCAGAAAGCGAAAGCCGGATGTCCGGATACGCTGCCCGAAAGCGCGCCAGGTGCGCAACAAGAAGATGCGTAACCAGAACGATGGCCTCGCTGGATCATATCCTTGATCTCGGGCGTCGCATCGGCCGTCCTTTTCGTGCAGTCGGGTGATTTCGCGCATGCCTTCGACAACTTCATGGTTGCGCTGGTGGTGTGGATCGTTCGCGATCGGGCTCATCGCCGCTTGAATCTTCCAGATGGGAACAAGATTCCGGCTATGCAGGGGCCGCTGGCGTCAGCGAACGGCGGCCTCGACCTCTCCTGGCTTACCGGAATGTCGGGCAGGCTTGGGCTATGCCGTGCTGCATCCATGGTGCGGGCGAACGGTCGACGATTTCCGCGAAGAAGGCCCTGAGGGACCTACCTCCGACACTTGAGGTCTTCGTGGCCAGCGACGTCTCGCTGCGGTCGGCAGTGCCGGTCTGTCCAATCGCGCCTGCCCTGCTCACGTTGGCTGTCGCAAGATTTTTCTGGATCTCCCGGTGCACACGTCGTGCACACACGGCCTTCTAACCGGTTGAAAAGCTTGAACTCTCGCTCCAGTCCATCATGGGGAGCCAAGGTCGTGGTCGCGTAACGGACCGATTGCACCTGCCCGAAATGTCCCTTGATCGAAACGCTGTTCGGGAGACCGCGTAGCGATCACGGTCGAGAGAACCAACCCTGCCGATTTCTACGCTGAGCTACGCTACCGTCCTCTCGTAAGAAAATCGCGCTTTAGCTTCGCGCGGAGTTGGTTCAATAGAGATGCGACGAAGACAGGAGCAAATGCTGGACGCACATGGAGAGACACAGGTGACAAAGTTTGTGATTGGGCGACATCGGCATGAGGCAGTGGACATGCTCAAGGACGCAGTCGGGCGGCAGCGCCACAGCCGCATATCGTTTGATGGAAACGCTGCTTGCGACGCCGCGTAGCGCTCACGGATCAGAACACAAGATACAGCTTTGAAATCATCCGCACGGCCACCTCTTATCTTCGATCGAAGACGGGCGACGAATTACTGCGCCCGATAGGTTGAGGGTCCCAACCATTGCCATGCTACCAATCCTTGGATACCAACGACCGTCCGCTGCCACCGTCAGACTGATGATCTGAACTGTCGATGCTGAAAATAACGCAGGGATCTTGAGTTCGCCAAGAACTGTGAATCGCGATCGAATATTTAGCGGCCCTAGAGTAGAAAAAGGGCGCTGTAGCGAAGCTACCAAAAACAGCGCTCTATTGAACGGCCTGATTTTTGAAGTGGCCCCGCTCTTTCGAAAAGCCCCTGCCCCCTAAGGCAAAGGTCATAGGTTCGAATCGTATTGGGTGCCCAACATTACTGATTAGCTTCTCTCAAGAAGGGCACAGGCGCTCGCGGGAGCTTTTTAGCAACCCGACCTGAGCGCACACGACGTCACACGGAGTCCGTCTCCCAAAAGCAGCCAGCCTCGAGCTCACCGATCTCCTCAGGCAATTTCCGACAGACTGGGACCAACAACTCGGAAACTTGACCGAAGGATCGGCGACAGCCCCGCTTTGCCCCCATAAGCAGACCTTCGTCGTTGC
>Ga0209153_1000278_pt1 | contig 26566 bp, 23 predicted proteins | sample GraSoiAngelo_120_FD_185877 | JGI IMG/M metagenome (GOLD analysis project Ga0209153, IMG submission 185877) | Grasslands soil microbial communities from the Angelo Coastal Reserve, California, USA - 14_0919_09_20cm (SPAdes) (version 2) | ecosystem: Environmental > Terrestrial > Soil > Grasslands ... | reverse complement strand
ACAAAGGGATGCTGGCGGTTGGCCGCGGCGCCGCGCTGGTATTTCGCGCTCACGATCCGCTCGAGCGCCGCAAGGTTTAGCTTGCCAAGCGCGTTGTATTGATTGCGGAACAGGCTTTGTCTTCCTCGAAGGTGCTCGATCGACTCGGCCCAAACGTCCATCACCTTGCGGCCTATGAACGCTTCGACCGGTTCAGTTCCATCTCGGGCAAAAAGCCGTAACCCGTCCATGGCATGCGGTCCGTCATCGACGTGAAATTGTGTAAGCGACATGGATCTCCTCCTCTTGTTTGGCGTGCGTTCACGCCGCAACTCGCGGAACGCGGCCTTCGCCCACCACGACGCGGCAGCGGGGCCTCAACGGCGCGTCGCGCCGGGCATTATCCGCCGCCGCGGCATCACCACCGGATAATGACCGCGGCGGCACTCACCAAAGCGAAGAAAACCGGCACCATTATTGGAGGGACGATCCACTCATGCAGCTTGAATGTTTGGATGATGGACATACTGACCGCCCTCTTCGTGGCGGCAGTACTGGTCTCTCAGTCACCGATAGCAGCCAAGGGTGAACGGTGATAACTGAAGCAGACGCCCTTTCTTGCACGATGTCGAGAGAAATCACCAAGGCAATGGCTGTAAGCGCCGTTCCACTATATTGACCGCGCGCACCGCGCAAAGCTTGCTATCGGGTGCCCGAGTATCCATATGAGCGATAGCGTCACCGGCTTCTTGCAAGAACGCGTGTCCGGGGAACGCGACGCCTGAGCCGCACAACCTTAGCCACGCAAATCGTAATCGACGAGATCGAGCAACGGCACGTCGCTCCGGCGTGCGCGTCACGCGTCAGGACAACCTATGCCCATCGAACACGCTTCCGTACGGGCCATGCACAAGCCCTGGGGCGTCAGCGACCTCCAACCATGGAGCAGCATCGACGGTACAGGTGACGCCGTGGGAGAGCTGTGGTTCGAGCGGGCTGATGGAGAAAATGCTCCGGTGCCGGCCTTGCTGCTGAAGCTGCTGTTCACCAGTGCGCCATTGTCGATCCAGGTCCATCCGGACGATACCTTCGCGCGCGCGATGGGAATGCCGAACGGCAAGAGCGAGGCTTGGTACATCATCTCGGCGAAACCGGGCGCGCAGGTCGGCATTGGTTTGAAGCGCCGGGTTACGCCGCAGGAATTGCGCGCGTCGATAACGAACGGCTCGATCATCGAACTGGTTCAATGGCGTCCAGTTGCGAAAGGCGATGTCATCTTCATCCCGGCCGGTACGATCCATGCTTTGGGCGCCGGCATCGTGTTAGCCGAAATCCAGCAGCGCAGCGACACGACGTTCCGCCTGTTCGACTACGGCAGAGCGCGTGAATTGCAGGTCGACAACGGCGTGGCCGTTGCCCACGCTTGGCCACCTCGATCTCCCGGCAATCCGACCCGCTTGACCGACGAACGAACGGTTCTGGTCGCGAGCCGGCATTTCGTACTCGAGCGAATTGAGCTGGCCGCAGCTTCAAGTTGGGCGCTGGTCGCAGAACCGGAGACCTGGATTCTAGTTCTCGACGGCCACGCCGCGATCGGATTGGCCACGGTATCGACTGGGCAGGCAATTTTCGCCGGCGGCGGCCGTACCAGCATCGAAGTTGGCAGTAGCGGTCTGACCGCGCTCATCGCGTATCCGGCTGCCGCTCCGGTCGATTCACTGTTGCAGCGGCTCTGCGAGCAACCGACCAACCTTGTTCATCCAGCCGCTCCCAATGTTCCGAAACTAACCGGCCTGGCCGAGGTGGGGACTTGACGCCGCTCTGCAGGATCGCGGTGATCGGCAATTCGTTGCCTCGCCGCTGCGGTATAGCAACTTTTGCCACTGATCTGCACCGCGCGATTTCGAATTCAAGGCCAAGCCTGCAGGCCGGCATCGTGGCGATGACCGACCACGATCAAACCTATGACTATCCTGGTTCAGTCGTCCTGCAGATCAAGGACAACGCAATCGAAGAGTATGTTCGGGCGGCGGCGTTTCTGAACGCCGGCCGGTTCGACATCGTCTGCCTGCAGCACGAATTCGGGATTTTCGGCGGCGAAGCCGGCGCCCACATCCTCGAGCTGCTGTCGCGCCTTACCATGCCGGTCGTCACGACACTGCACACGGTGCTGGAAAAGCCCACTCCGATCCAGCGCGCCGTGATGGATCGCATCGTCGAGGCGTCCTCGAAGATCGTCGTGATGGCCAACAAGGGCCGTGAACTGCTGCGGGGCGTCTATCGGGTGCCGGACGACAAGATCGAGGTCATCGCCCATGGCATTCCCGACTTTCCGTTTATCGGGCCGGACGCGGCAAAGGCCAAACTCGGTTTCAGCGGCCGTTCGGTCATTCTGACGTTTGGGCTGCTGTCTCCCAGCAAGGGCATCGAGGTGATGATCGACGCCATGCCCTCGATCCTGGAACGGCGCCCGGACGCGGTCTACGTCGTACTCGGTGCGACGCATCCCAATCTGGTTCGGGACAAGGGCGAGGCCTATCGCGAAAGCCTGATGACGCGCGTGCGCGAACTCGGCGTCGAGGATCACGTCGTGTTCCTCGACCAGTTCGTCGATCAGGCCACGCTGCTCGAATTCATTTCAATGTGCGACGTCTACGTCACGCCCTATCTCAACGAAGCGCAGATGACCTCGGGTACGCTGGCCTACAGCTTCGGCCTCGCAAAGCCGGTGGTCTCAACGCCCTATTGGCACGCACGCGAATTGCGCTCCGATGGGCACGGCGTCCTCGTTCCGTTCGGCGACGCGGCAGCAATCGGCAACGAAATTGCGAAATTGCTCACCGACGAACCTCGCCGGCAGGCGATGCGCGAGCAGGCCTATTTGGCAAGCCGTTCCATGACATGGGAGCGCAGCGCCAAGCGCTACTTGACCACCTTCGAGAATGCGCGGCAGCGCCACCGGCTGAGGGTGATTGCGCGCGCCGCGCCTGACGAGATCGTGCCACACGGCCCCGCGGCGCCAGACATGCACTTGGACCATTTCCTGTCGATGTGCGACGACACCGGCTTGTTCCAGCACGCCGTGCATTCGGTGCCCGACCGCGCGCACGGCTATTGCGTCGATGACAATGCACGCGCATTGCTGTTGGCCTGCGCGCTCAATGAAGCCGGCGAACACCCCCTCTCGGAAATTCTGACGGCCCGCTTTGCCTCCTTTGTGCAGCATGCGTGGAATCCCGACACAAGACGGTTTCGCAATTTCATAGGCTTTAACCGCACGTGGCTCGAAGCCGAGGGCTCGGAAGACAGCCATGGACGAACTTTGTGGGCGCTGGGCGAGTGCGCGCGCAAGGATGCCAGCCCGTCGCGGCGTCGATGGGCCACCGCCTTGTTCGCCGAAGCACTGCCGCCCGCGGCGAGCTTTTGTTCGCCTCGCGCATCTGCCTTCACGCTTCTCGGCCTGAACGCCTATTGTGCCGTGGCTCCCGATGATCGGTATGCCCGCGAGCTCAGGCATTCTCTTGCCGACAGGCTAATGTCCGGCCTGGCGTTGGTCGAAACATCGGACTGGCAGTGGTTCGAGGGGGTCCTCGCGTATGACAACGCACGCTTGCCGCAGGCCTTGATCGTGACGGGCCTTGCAACGCGAACGCCCACCTATCTCGATGCCGGTGTGAGAACACTGCGTTGGTTGATGACCCAGCAAACAGCATCGACGGGACATTTCCGCCCCGTCGGCACCGAGAGTTTCGGCAAACTTCGCACGGTTCCTCGCGCCTTCGATCAGCAGCCGGTGGAAGCCGCCGCAACGATTGCGGCGTGCCTGGCGGCTTGGCGCGCCGACCACGATGCCGAATGGAAGACGATCGCAAAGAAGGTCTTCTCCTGGTTCCTCGGCAACAACGATCTGTCGGTCGCGCTGGTCGATCCCGAGACCGGCAGTTGTCGTGACGGATTGCATCCCGATCGTGCCAACGAAAATTGCGGAGGCGAGTCGGTGGTGTCCTACCTGCTAGGACTTGCCGAGATTCGTCAGCTTGCGCGCGTCAACCTCCATCCGACACATCCCGTGGCGCTTCGGCCATCGGGACTTGATCCGATGCACACTCCGGCAAACCGAGGATCCCTTGTTACAAGCCACGTTTCTAAATCGACGGGCGCTCTATCTGCGTCCCGACCCCGCGCGCGTGATCGTGCGCCCGTTCAAGCCAGCGACTGAACCGCGCGATCTCAATCCGACCGACAAGACGCGCGCCAACCATATCGTTGAGCGCGTGCTCGCTCTCGACACCAAGGCTGCGGCCGCCCAACTGGCGGACGTGCTGGAAAATTTCGCGGGCCGGCATCGCAACCTGCTGGAGACGTTCGAACTCCGCGCCGACGAAATGGAGCAGGCGCTGGCGGCGCACGGTACGTTTTCCGAAATCCAGCGCCAGCTCGTCGGCGCCTATTTCTTGCACGAATATTCGTTCGAAGCATCGGCGCTGTTCAACCCCAGCATCGTACCGCACCCCGACCAGTCGGGAACCCCGGCAGGCAGCCTGCGCTTCATTCTCAGCCTCCGAGCCGTCGGCGAAGGGCATGTGTCGTCGCTGACGTTTCGCGCCGGAACCGTCGCAGCCGATGGCAGTATTGCCGTCGATCCGACCGCCCGGCTCGCTTCGAGCCCCCGGGTCGGATATCGGGTCCCCGGACCAATCGGCGACGAAGTCGAGGTCATCTTCAAGCCGGAGCAAGACATCAGCGAACGCGTCATCTTCCCGGTTACGGAATCGCAGTCGAACGGCATAGAAGGCGCCCGTTTTGTCGAATTCAGCGATGGGGGGCGGACGACCTATTACGCGACCTATACGGCCTACAAAGGCTCTGCGATCCGGTCGGAATTGATCGAGACCAGCGACTTCCTCTCGTTTCGAATGTCGCCGCTGCACGGCGCCACGGCGCGCAACAAGGGCATGGCGCTGTTCCCGCGCTGGATCGACGGCAAGTACGCCATGATCGCGCGACAGGACAACGAGAATCTTTATCTGGTCTATTCGGACGACCTGTATAGATGGGAAGGGGGGCAGGCGATCCTGAAGCCGCAATTTCCTTGGGAGTTCGTCCAGATCGGCAATTGCGGATCGCCGATCGAACTGGAAGAGGGCTGGCTGTTGCTGACGCATGGCGTCGGCCCGGTCCGAAAATATTCTATCGGTGCGGTGCTGCTCGACAAGCGCGACCCCTCCAGGGTGCTGGCGCGTTCGAGCGAACCGTTGTTGCGGCCCGAAGCGTCCGAGCGCGAAGGATACGTTCCCAACGTGGCTACACCTGCGGCGCGATGCGGCACAATGATCAGATCATCTTGCCATACGCCGTATCGGACACGTTCTCCAACTTCGCGACCATCAAGATTTCAGCGCTGATGCGCGCGATGTCCTGAATCAGAAATCGCCCGGCGTAACCTGCACGCGCAAGACAGAGCCTCAAGGAGAAACTTATGGCTCGCGAAACAAGCTACTTCGTCCAGGCCTTCGTCGCCGGGCGGGGAGGAAGCCTGAAAGCCGATACTCCGATAGCCTGCAAAACGGCAACCGGCGCGCTTCGGACGGCAGAGCGACTGGCGTTGAGCAAGCTCGGCGTCATCGCCTTCTCATCCACCGGCGATCCCGAGATGGGTGACTATGACGACGAGCCGGCCGTCATCTTTCGCGAGGGCGAGCTTCCATCCGCATTCGACTGAGGTTGATCGCGCGCGCCGAAAAAGCTGGTGACTTGGGCGGCCGCGCGTGCTCGAGGCACCGCTACCGATGGCTGTGGTGGCTCAAGAGTCCGGAATTAGGATGCTCCAGAACGCATGCGCCGCCAGGTCGAACAAGGCCTGGCGGCGTTGTGTCAGATCCGGACACCGCAATCCTCTGGTAGCTATCTGTGGGCACAGAGCGTGCCAAGGTTCACGCTCGCGCCCGTTGCTCTCGAATAGTGGCTGGAACCAGTGTCACGGGACCAACTTGGTAGGAGGTGATGCCGTCCCCCTCGGTATCCAATGAATGACGGCCCCAGTGCTTCCCCCGTGCTGGGGCCGTTGTTTAGCTAGACCCGCAATATCCCTTGGCGCAGTCAATCGATCTGAATACGGACTTACGCCGCCGGCGAAGTCAGAGAAGCGATCGGCACATCGAACGTGTACACGAAACCGGACGAATCATAGGTTAACCGCACGTCGCCCTTGAGCTGCTTGCCCAGCGTCTCGATCAGTCGCGTCCCGAAGCTGCACTTTTCCGGAGGGTGAACTGCCGGACCGTTTTCCTCGGTCCATGCAAGGTGCAAGCGCTGTGTCTGTGGATTCAGCCCCCAGGCGATGTCGACGCGTCCCTCCGGGACCGACAGGGCACCAAACTTCGTGGTGTTCGTGCAAAGCTCGTTAAGCGTCATCGCGACGGCGATGACGGCACCCGACGTTATCCGGATATCGGGTCCCGAGATCGAGAATCTCGGCTCGTCGGCATTGTCGAAGGCTTCGATGGCGCCGCGGACGACCGTGCCAAGATCCGCGCTGGTCCATCTTGCCTGCAGAAGGAGATCGTGCGCCCGGCCGAGCGCCAGAAGCCGGCCCTCGATGGCGTGCTGCGCGTGTTCAGCCCCCTGCAAGTTGCGCAGGCTCTGCGAGACGATGGCGCCGACGGTCGCGAGCGTATTCTTGATACGGTGGTGCAGCTCTTCAAGGATCAGCTTCTGCAGCTTGTCGGACGCCTCGCGCTCCTTGGCGTCGATGCCGGCCTTGGCAAGTAGACTGCGAGTATTGATCTCGGCCTGCGCGAGGAGAAGCCGCAGGCTGACATTCTCTGCCTCCAGAAAGTCCCGGTGTGGTGCTGCGCCACTCGCGAGGCTGTGGTCTGTACTGAGATCGCCTTCAGACATCCCTAATTGTATCACCATGACTTGGCTGCCGCACCGATCTTCGACGGCTCTGACGCAATCAGGCGATTTTGGTGGCAAACTCGACGTGAAAACTGCCGGCGTCAGGCTTGGCCGATCATGTTCCGCATCTGGGCAATTATTTGCCCAGCTTCGAGTGGCTTGCCGAAAAACCTGCTGCAGGGAGGAAGATCGATGCTCGGCGGGTTCAATTGCCCCGACACCACGATGATCTTGATCGACGGCCAACGCGCGTGCACGGCATGCGCAAGTCCCACGCCGTCCATGCTGCCCGGCATCTGGATGTCGGTGCACATCAGCGCGATGTCGGATCTGGATTCCAGGATTGCGACCGCTTCGTCGGCATCCAGGGCTTCAATTGGCGTGTAGCCGGCGTCTTCCACCATGTCGATCGCGCGCATGCGGAGCATCATCTCGTCCTCGACGATGAGAACGACGGCTGGAATGCATGAAGGATCGAGTACCATCGGATGGGTGTCCACGGGAACGGCTATCGACTCGGACAGGCGGTCGATTTGGGACAAGCATCTCGGCGCCCATATGATCCATGTCAGGGCGCTCTTTTCCTGAATACCCGAAGCCAATCACGATGCGTGAACGGTGAATCGGGAAGGAAGTAGCGCTGAACGGCCTTCATTGCGCCAGCGCGCCGCTCTTGCTGAAGAAGCTCGTGCATTTCAGCGGCATTTCGCAGGACCATTGCCCTGTTCATCGCCCCCGTGCGCTGATCTCCCCGACGGCATCCCGCGAGCTTCATCCAAGGCGGCCACGGCCCTGGCGTCCAGCTCCCTGGCCAACGATGGCCGGGTTCGTTTTGTCGGAGCGACCGAGCTGTTCGCCTGAGCCGATAGTGCCGGGCCGCCGAGGTGGACTACCATTGAATGAGCATCGCGGCAGCGATCAGCAGCACAAAAAAGATCGGCAGCAATGCCGGCTGTACCAGCCACTCGCGAACACTGAATTTGTGGAGATTGGACATATCGGCCGCCTTTTTGTCGCGGCGTGAGCGCAACGCTCTCGGTCACGGATGACAGCCGGGGAAGCGCGCGGTGATATGGAAGGTATAGTGACGCTTCGCCGAATAACGAGGCTGGTTGCAACTCATTTATCGGGCCATGATCGAGCAGGCTTGTAATCTGATTCCGGAGTAGCCATTTACGCTTGAGCGCCGCCGGATCGCTTCAACACTTTTCCAGTTGCGCGAAGCCTTCGCTGCGCCAGATTTTGTATAGGCCAACGGCACATCGTTTTGCCGTGCGCGTCACGGGTCAGGGCAAACTACGGCCATCGAATATATGCTTCGGTGGGGTTCTGCAAGCCGGCGCGGTGCCCCCCCGTACACCGACAACTTCATCGGTCACAGCCACATGATTGAGTTTCCAAATCACAGTCGTTCATATGACCGGACGCGGCATGCCGTGCGATTTTGGGGACACGATAGTGCGATAGAGGCATCGTTTTTCATAGACGAAGGCGCGTTGAGGCGCATTCAACCAGACGCCCGTCCTGATGAGTCGGGCTTTCTGACCGCGTTCGATTCCAACCGTGATCGGATATGCGCCGCCGCTGCCAGGGTCTACGTTCGCGGAAGCAGAGGTTCTTACGACTTGGTCGCCGCTAATTTTTGAGACGAAGAACCCGTAATCGGGCCGCGCCATTTGAGATTGGGTCACAAGAAAAGCCGCGGGTCGTCTGCGGCCTTTTGCATGCGACCTCTTTCGTCAATTTCCTTAATAGCGGTCGGCCCCAATTCCTACGCTCACGCCAGGAGCGCGAAAACCGATACCGCCACGTTTTTCACCGGCGCTCGATATAACGCTCAGGAAGAGCGCATCCGTATGAATCGCTTGGGTCACGAATGATGACACGGCGTTCACCAGGTTTGCGCCAGCAACGACCGTCTTCATTGCAGACCATCCGAACGTTTTGAATGTTGTTCTCCGGTGCGACTGATACTTCGGCAGAAAGCGGTGCAACGGAAGCAGCGGTGACGAGAAACGCACTTGCTCCGACTCCCAGTTAGATCGCGAGGTTTTTCATAACATTTTTCCAAAAGAGATTGTGTCAGTGAGCCAATGGGCTCGCAATCGCGTCGTTTTGGCTGTCGACTAGCCATTTCCGGTCTACCCCGAGCAGCGGACATTCGCAGGGTACGTCGGCATGTCTCAAAGGTGCCCATAGCGGAAGTCGGCGGTAATTTTCGATGGTCTCGTCACATGAGTTCGTCGAGCAGCGCCTTCGCCTCCTTCAGATCGCGCGTGTCAAAACCCTCAGTGAACCAGCCATAGATCGGCGCGAGCAGGTCGCGCGCTTCGCCGCGTATTCCTTGGTCGCGCCAGAGGCGGGCGAGGCTGGTGGAGGCGCGGAGCTCGAACATCGTTGCGTCTTGGCTCCGGGCGACATCGATAGCGCGATGAAAGCAAGCTTCGGATCGTTGTCGCTCTTTTCGCCGATGGGCTGCAAGCCACTCCCCTTGCAATCGGTGCAACTCCGCCTCGAACCATCGTTCGCTCATTCTGTCGGCCGTCGCCAGCGCCGTATCGATGAGATTCAGCGCCTCGTCGGTCTGGTCGGCGCGTTCGCACGTCTGCGCAAGCAGACCGAGGTAGTACGTTTCGTGATACTTTGATCGTGTTGCCTTCCAATCGGCCCACCCTTTTCGGGCGAGCGCGAGGCCTGCCCCCGTCTCATCACGGCCGGCTAGCACGTAGCCGCGCATAATGTTGGCGGTTGCCAACCAAACCGGAAATCGATGCTCAATGGCGAGCGACCGCAGCTCGTCGAGCAGCTCTTCCGTTGCGGGCTCGATTCGTCTGAGCAGTCCGGAAAGCACGGCATAGTTCAGCGAAAACGCCCGGTTATGCGGGTTCCTTAGATTTTTGCTGACAGTCAATGCCTGCCGGCTGGAGACTGCCGCTTGCTTGGGCTGGCCTTGAATACCAAGGATCATCGACTGATACGACAGCGCCGCGGTGCGCACGTCGAACGATGTCACGGCTACAAGAGCGTCATGCACTTCGGGCGTATAGAGATCGAGTACGCGCTCCAAGCACGACACGAACTCGCCGAGATGATAGAGGCAGAGCCCCATTGAGCGGCTGCCGACCAACGAACCGGCCGTGTGGCCTTGCTGCTCACCGATGCGCAGCAGATCCTCGGAAATCCGACGCATCGCAGCGTACTCGCCAGCTACTTGATGATAGGTGCTCAGCGCGCCGAGCACTGGAATGAGACCAGCCGTGTCTCCGAGCCGTTCGCACAGCTCGCGGGCGCGGGCGTAGGCTTGCAGGGTTTCCGGCGCCGCGTTCCCTTTGGAGGAGATCAGAGCCGCGCCAAGGACCCTCTGCAATTCGAGTTCTTGCCGCCAACGCCCCGGGTCTTCTTGAAGGTGCGCCAACAGGTCCAGCCCCTTGCGGACTTGCGCGGCCGACTCGATCATCGCGGAGCGCGCGAGGGACTGCCGTCCTGCGCGTCCCCAATAGGCGATCGCTTTCTCGACCCAGCTGGCCTGGGCGCAATGATGCGCCAGAAGTTCGGGCTGCTGATCGACCATTTCAGGAAAGCGCTCTTCGAGAACCGTCGCGATACGGCCGTGCAACTCCTGCCGCCGCGTGCGGAGCAAGGTTCCGTAAGCTGCGTCCTGCACCAGCGCGTGCTTGAACAAATAGCTGGCCTGCGGCGGCAGACCCCGACAGAACGCGAGACCGGCCTCGACAAGTTGCTCAAGAGCGGTTCGTAGCTCCGCGTCCGTTCGCTGCGCCACCGCCGCTAGCAACTCGTAAGAGAACTCCCGCCCGACCGCCGCGCCGACCTGCACGACCTCTTTGGTGGTAGGGCCGAGACGATCCAGACGCGCCATGAGCGAGGCGTGCAGCGTGGCCGGAACCGCCAACGCTGGCATCGGGACTGACGCGACCGCGCCAATAGTATTGCTGACATTGGGACCGGCTTCGAGGACGGCCTTCGTGAGCTCTTCGACAAACAGCGGCACGCCGTCCGTGCGTTCAACGATCTCGTTGATGACCTCCATGGGCAAAACGCTGCTGCCGGCGATCCGCTCAACAATCACCACCCCTTCGCGTGGATTGAGACGGTTCAGCGTCACCATCGCGACGTGCGCCTGCCCGATCCACGGCGGATGAAACTCGGGGCGGAAAGTCATAAGTAGCAACACTGGCCATCGTCGGATGCGCTCAATCGTCCGATCCATCAGCTCGAGGCTCGTCGGATCGATCCAATGCGCGTCCTCGAAGATCGTCAGCACAGGGTGGCGGCGTGCCAGGCGCTCGAGCTGGCGGACGAGCGCCTCCAAGGTCCTCTGCTTGCGCTGCTGCGGGCTGAGATCGAGCGCGGGAAGCCGCTTGGCGTCCCGCAGCATCAGTAAGTCGGCGATCAGCCGCCGATCTTCCGCCAGCGTCGCTGTCCGCGAGAGAAGAGCATCGAGCTTGTCGAGCCGCGTCGGCGGATCGTCGTCGCGCTTGAACCCGGCGGCGCGCTCAAGCTGCGCGATGAATGGATGTAGGGCGCTGTCCGTGTGGTGCGGCGAGCCGAAGTACCGCAGCCGCGTGTGCGGTTCGGCCGCGAGGCGCTCCATTAGTGCGGCGGAGAGCCTGGATTTGCCGATGCCTGCCTCACCGGATAACAGCAATACCTGACCCTCACCGGTCTTGGCACTCGCCCAGCGCCGTAGCAGCAATTCGAGTTCTTCTTCCCGCCCGATAAGCGCAGTCAGGTCGCCGGGATGCATCGCCTCGAAACGGCTTTCGACAGAACTTGCCCGCAGTACTGCAAAAACCCGTACCGGCCCGGCGATCCCCTTGAGTTCCTTTGACCCGAGGTCCTGCAACTCGAAGAGACTGCCGAGCAGCCTGCGCGTGGCCTCTGCTATGACTACCGTGTTCGGCTCGGCAATGGCTTGCAGGCGTGCGGCGAGGTTCGGCGTCTCGCCGACAATATCGTGCTCCTGTGCTTCGCCGGCGCCAACAAGATCCCCGACCACCACCATCCCCGTGGCCGCCCCTATCCGTACTTGTAGAGGCTCAAGAGCCGGGAGCGCGGCGACCGCATCGATCAGCGCGAGGCCGGACCGAACGGCACGCTCGGCGTCATCCTCATGCGCTGCGGGATAGCCGAAGTAAATCAGTACGCCATCGCCCAAATATCTGGCAACGAAGCCTCCGAAGCGGCGTACGGTCTCGGCGACGCACCTTTGATAGGCCGAAATGACCTCGCGCAGGTCTTCTGGGTCGAGACGAGCAGACAACGCCGTCGAGCCGACAAGGTCTGAGAACATCACGGTGACCTGACGGCGCTCGGCGGTGTCCTTGGAGCCTTTGTCGATTGCTGGAGCAGCATCGGATAGCGCCGGCGCCGGTGCACCTGCTTCAGCGTTTAAAGCGGCGATAGCGTCCAGCAGCCTACGGCGATCCCCGACAAATACGACGCCAAGGTCCTTCAAGTCCTCCGCCGTCAACCTCGGCAGGACCGTGTCGTCGATCCTATTCTCGCGGAATGCCGCCTCATACTCTTCGAGGCCAAGCTTTCGCAGCCAACCCTCGACATCCATGGTGGCCACCTTGCTACCCACCTCGCAATGATCCTAATCGAGACCGCCTGTCTGGGGTAGCGCCTTCTGGGTCGGCTCCGGGTCAATCGCGTCACTTGACGGTTGGCCAGCCACTTCCGATTTTACCTCAACTCCGGACATGTCGCTGCACCGCGCCAACCGACGCAATGTGCCAAGAAGCGACAAAGCCGCTTCATTCTCACGTCGTGCCGTCTGAGATTGCCCGCTTAGGCCCATGGTTCCGATCTGCGATTTCACCGAGCTGATGATCGGGCGCATGATTTTGATGGCAGAGCGATGGATCCGATCATCAAGACGAGCCGTGATTCGGCTTCACTCGTTCGCGTAAGGCCGATGATCTCCTCGCCGAAGCGGGCCAGCCTCGTTTCGAGATCGGGCAAGAACGCCGTCACCGGAAGCGCAAGGCGGCCAGCGCCCTGCGCGATGCGCTCTTCGACGGCCGCTCGCGGGTCGGAGACGGATTTCGGCAGCGCACCGGGACAGCCGAGGATCAATTCCAGCTTTGCCGGCTCGCGGCCAACCTGCTCGGCCGAACGGCGCACGACCTCGAGTAGCGGCATGGTGTCGATTTGCGCACCGATCGAGGGGAAAAAGCCGTCGCCCAGGCGGCCGGCGCGGCGCGCGGCTGCTTCCGAGTGACCGCCGACGATGATTGGCACTGATTTCGCAACCGGCTTTGGATTACAGCTGACCCTGTCGAATTTTACAAACTCGCCCGCGAAGCTGGCACCGTCACTTGCCCACAAGGCGCGCATGGCCGCGACATAGCGGCGGCGACCCATGTCAGCCAGATCAGCGGATCGGGCCGTTTCGTCGATGGCTCGCCCGGTAATCGGCCGCCCGGCGCATAGGGATAGACGCTGGTGTAGTTGTCGGGAAACACGAGTGCTCGACAGCGAACACCGAATCGAAGCCGGCCGCCTCGGCCAGGCGGACCAGACGACGCGCGCCTTCAGGGTCGTAGAACGTATTGTTACCGAAGTGCAGGGCGAATTTCATGACTGTTGTTCCTCCCCTCTCGAGCGGCGTTCGATAGGGCGCCTTCCAGACGCCATCATGGCACGTGGCGTGGGGATCGGGGAGCCGTGTTCATGGCACCCTCCCCGCGCGCACCTGTTCAAGCGACCTGGCGCTTCGTATCGTCGGGGCTCGGAGGACACGACGATGAAGCTTGGTCTGGCAATCGGTTACTCGGGCGCACATATGGACCTGCCGGTCGCGCTCGTGCAGCGCGCGGAAGAGCTTGAGTACGACTCGGTCTGGTCGGCCGAAGCCTATGGCTCCGACGCAATCACACCCCTCGCGTTTCTGGCCGCCAAGACCAGCCGCATCAAGCTCGGCACCGGTATCATGCAGCTCGCCGCGCGAACGCCGGCCAACGCCGCCATGTCGGCCGCCAGCATTGACGCGATGGCCGGCGGCAGCCGCTTTATCGCGGGCCTCGGTGTCTCGGGACCGCAGATCGTCAAGGGATGGTACGGCCAGCCCTGGGGCAAGCCCTACTATCGGGTTAAGGACTACGTCGCGATCATGCGCAAGACCTTCAAGCGCGAAGAACCCGTGACGCATGAAGGCCGCGAGATCAGCCTGCCCTACAAGGGCGACGGCTCCGCTGGCCTCGCCAAGCCGCTAAAGTCGATCCCGCACATGAACCCGGACATCCCGATCTATCTCGCTACGGGCGGTGAGGCGATGGTCAAGCTGACGGCCGAGATCGCCGACGGCTGGTTGCCCATGGGTTTCGTGCCAGGCGCCATGGAGGAGTACGGCCCGTGGCTGGAGGAAGGTTTTCGCCGCGCCGGCAACGGCAAGAGCCTGAAGGATTTCACCATCCAGGCCTCCGTCCATGTCGAGGTCGATAACGACGTGAAAGGGGCGCTGACGCGGCTGAAGCCAGAGGTGGCTCTCTATGTGGGCGGCATGGGTCACCGGACCAAGAATTTTCACAACGACATCATGGTCCGGCGCGGCTTCGGCGACGCCGCAGAGCGCATCCAGGAACTCTACCTCGCGGGCCACAAGGACGAAGCCATCGCCATCGTGCCCGATGAGTGGGTCGATCTGAAATCGCCGGTCGGTCCGCCGGCGCGCATCCGCGAGCGCTACCGCGCCCGGGAGGACAGCGGCGCGGATTCTCTCAGTGTGCGGTCGCGCCAGTCCGAGGCTATCGAGGTGATGGCCAAGGCCGCGCGGCTGAATTGACGGAGACCAGCGTCATGCGTCCACCCCTTCGCGTCGGCACCGTCTACGATTTCCGCAACACGCCGGAATCCGGCATAGACATGCCGAGCCTGTACGCCGCGATCATGGACCAGGTGGTCATGCTCGACGGACTCGGACTCGATCTCGTGTGGTTCACCGAACACCACTTCCTCGACGACGGTTACCTGCCTTCGTGGGTGCCGATGGCGGGTGCGATCGCCGCGCGCACCAGACGCGTGCGGCTGTCGAGCGACGTCTGCCTTCTGCCGTTCAACCATCCCCTGCGGCTGGCCGAGGATCTCGCAGTGCTCGACAACATTAGCAATGGCCGCATCGAGGTCGGCGTCGGCATGGGCTACGCGCCGCACGAGTTTCGCGGCTTCGGTCTGCCCGTCTCGCGCCGCGTCTCGCTGACAGACGAAGGCATCGAGGTGCTGCGCCATTGTTTCAACGGCGAAAAATTCAGTTTCCATGGCAAGCGCTACGAATTCGACGACGTGGTGATCAGGCCGCGCTACGTGCAGCCGGGCGGCCCGCCGCTCTGGATCGCGGCGATGTCGGAGCCCGGCGCGCAGCGCGCGGCACGCAATGACAGCAACTTCCTGCCGCAGGGCGCGCGGGACAAAGTGCTCGATCCGTGGCGCGCGACGCTGAAGGCATCGGGCCGCAATCCTGACAACTATCGTGTCGGCATCATCCGCTCCTGCCTCGTGACCGATGATGCCGAGCGCGATTGGCCGGCCGTGCGCGCCGCCGAGCGTTATCGCGGCCAGATCTATCGCAGCTTCAACAAGTCCGAGAGTGCGGCCGGCGGCGTCTTGGGTAACACGCGCGAGGCCAGCATCCCGCAAACATGGGTGGTCGGCAACGTCGAGCACTGCGTAAAAGAGCTGACATCCTTCGTGCGCGAATACGGCATCACCGACCTCGTCACCTGGGCGGTGCCGCCGGGCATGCGGCCGGAGCAGATGAACGGCAGTCTCGAGCGCTTCGTGCGCGACGTGGCACCGCGCGTCAAGGCTGCAGCGGCCTAGGTCGGAAGGAAGAACGGCGCATGGGTGTCGTGATCGGACTGGGCTGTGCGGAGTTTCCGTTTTCCGGCGCGGCGGCCTACTGGCGCTGGATCGACATGTGCGAGGCCGGCGCCGTGGATTCGATCTGGCAGACCGACCGGATCGTCAGCCGTCAGCCGTTCCTTGAATCGATGGTCACGATGGCGGCTTTGGCGGGGCGCACGCGGCGCATGAAGTTCGGCATGAACGTCGTATCGCTGGCGTTCCGCGACCCCGTGCTACTCGCCAAGCAGTGCGCCACCATCGACGTGCTGTCCGAGGGCCGCCTGCTTCCGGCCTTCGGCATCGGTAGCCCACTGGCGCCCGAATGGCAGGCGCTCAGGGTGGATACGAAGACGCGCGGCCGCAAGACCGACGAGTGCCTCGAGATCATCCGCCGCTTGTGGCGAGAGGAGTCGGTCGACTTCAGCGGCGCCTTTTACGAACTGAAGGCCGCTACCGTCTTTCCGAAGCCCGTGCAGGGCGATCTGCCGATGTGGATCGGTGGCTCGACCGATGCCGCGATCCGGCGCACGGCGCGCATCGGCACCGGATGGCAGGCTGGCGGCGACCCGCCGGCTGAGGCCGGTCGCGTCGTGGCCGCGATCAAGCTAGCTGCCGCCGAAGCCGGCCGATCGATCGACGAAGATCATTATGGCGCCGGCTTCGCATTTCACTTCGGCAGCCGGGACGCGCCCGGCATCGGCAGGGCGATGGGCGCTCCTACGCCAAGCGCACCGGACGCGACGCCACACATGCATTCGCGATCGGCGACGCCGACACGATCCTCGCGCGCATCGCCGAATATGTCGACGCGGGCGTGTCGAAGTTCATTTTTACGGCCGCTCGGCGACGATGACGAGGCCATCCTGGCTCAGACCCGTCTGCTGATCGAGCAAGTGCTGCCGCGCGCAGAGGCACGCCGGCCGAAACGTCCCAAGGTCACCGCGACCGACAAATAACGACACGACATCCATCGCACCATTTGGTCCGCGAGTAACGCCACGAGGAGAGAACGATGCGCATCGGCGGGCAAATGTTTTTCACGGACTATTCAATGACGCCGACCGAACTGGCACTGGCGCTGGAAGAGCGAGGCTTCGATTCGCTCTGGGTGCCCGAACACTCCCACATTCCGTTGACGCGCAAGTCACCCTTCCCCAGCGGCGGCGATCTGCCGAAGAAATATTACGACGTGATGGACCCGTTCGTGGTGCTCAGTGCGGCCGCGGCCGTGACCAAGACGCTGCTGCTCGGGACCGGCATTTGCCTGATCGCTCAGCGCGACCCGATCCAGACCGCCAAACAGGTCGCGTCGATCGACCAGGTGTCGGGCGGCAGGTTCCTGTTCGGCGTGGGCAATGGCTGGAACGAGGATGAGATGGCCAACCACGGCACCGCCTTCGCGAGCCGCCACAAGCTGGCGCACGAGCGTATCGAGGCCATGAAGGTGATCTGGACTCAATCGAAAGCCGAGTATCATGGCGAATTCGTGAACTTCGATCCGATGATGACCTGGCCGAAGCCGGTCCAGAAACCGCATCCGCCGATCATGGTCGGCGGCGCCTTCCCGTACGGCGCGCGGCGAGCCCTAAGCTACGGCAACGGCTGGATGCCTCATCGCTCACGCACCCAGTATGCCGATGTGCAGGCCCTGCTGCCGAAGTTTCGCGAGATGGCGACCGAGGCGGGCCGCGATCTCGCGTCGGTGCCGATCACGATCTGGGGCGCCAGAGAGAACCTCGACCTGCTCAAGCGCGACAGAGATGACGGTGTCTCACGCGTGGTCGTCAGCTTCGATTCCGCCAAGGCCGATACGATCCTGCCGGAACTCGATCGCTGGGCGAATTTGATCCGCCAGCTCGGTAGCTGAGAGGCTACACGAGCGGCAAGACCTCGGCCCTGAATTTCTGCATGGTCGCGAGGACTTCGTCCGCTGTCGACCCACCGAATCCGAAATCGATGCAGCCGACACCCATGTCGCGCAGCGCCCGGATATCGGCGGCAAGTAGCACCGGCGGGCCCGCGAACAGGCGATGTTCGCCGTCACTGGCCTGCGGTGGCGCGGTCTCGCCGAACACCGTAACCCGCAAGCTTAAGGCCACCGCCTTAGGATCACGACCTGCCTCAGTGACCATCTTGCGCAGGCGCGCCGCCTGGGTCTTGAAACGCCTCAGGCTATCGAGCGGATTCTGCGGGTTAGTACCGATCGGATACCAGGCATCGCCAAGGCGGGCAGTTCGCCGCAACGCCGGCCCGCTCTCACCTCCGACCCAAATCGGCGGATGCGGCTTCTGCTCGGGCTTCGGCGCGAAACCGATATTGGAGAACCCGACGTGCTTGCCGTCGAATTTCGGCGCATCCTTCGTCCAGAGCTCAACGAAGGCGCGCACATATTCGTCGGTCACCGTTCCGCGCGCATCGAAGTCCGGCGCGTCGATAGCCTCGAACTCCTCGCGCATCCAGCCCGCACCGATACCCAGCGTCAGCCGGCCACCCGAGAGCACGTCGATGGTCGCGAGAATCTTGGCGGTCAACACGGCCGGGCGATGCGGCACCACCATGACGGAGGTTACGAGACGCAGCCGCGTCGTTTTCGCGGCGACCCATGCGATCTCCGTCAGCTGTTCGTGCCGCTCGCCGCGGGTGCCGCTGGGGAATTCCCCGGAGGCGCTGTAGGGATATTCGGCCGCGATCGCGGTTGGGATCACGACGTGGTCGCTGAACGTCGCGTAATCGAAGCCCATTGCCTCGCCGCCAACGACGATCTTCGTAAGCTCATCCGCGGCCGACAGGGGTCCGGCGGTCGGTGCGTTGAAGCCGATCAGCATTTGTTGCATCCTTCCTCGCATTGCGTCGTTAGCGTCGATGCGACACCATGAGGCCGTTAGCGGATGGCGGCAAGCGCGCGATAGCATGCGACCCTCTGCGGGCGGAGAAGACGGATCATGACAGCAGTTGGTAGACAGGCGGCGCGGCAGCGGTTCGACGCGCCACTGGCCGAACTGATGGCGGAAGCATCGGCCTTGCGCGATTCCGCGCACGGCCGGCTGATCTCTTATTCGCGCAAGGTCTTCATTCCGCTCACCAAACTCTGCCGGGACGTCTGTCACTACTGCACGTTCGCGCAGGTGCCGCGCGCGGGCAAGCCCATCTACCTCTCACCCGACGAGGTGCTCGCCATCGCGCGCGCCGGCGCGGCCGCAGGTTGCACCGAAGCTCTGTTCACGCTGGGCGACAAGCCCGAGCTGCGATACCAGGCCGCACGCGACGCATTGAATGCGCTCGGTCACGAAACGACGATCTCCTATCTGACCGCCATGTGTGCGCTTGTGCTGCGCGGGACCGGATTGCTGCCGCATGCCAATCCCGGCGTGATGACGCGCAAGGACATCGCCGGTCTGCGCGAGGTGACGGCCAGCCAGGGCATCATGCTGGAGTCCACCAGCGAGCGGCTCTGCCGGCAAGGCGGCGTTCACCACGGTTCTCCCGACAAACGTCCCGCAGTCAGGCTACAGACCATGAGTCTGGCCGGCGAGCTGAAGGTTCCGTTCACGACCGGCATCCTGATCGGCATCGGCGAGACACGCGACGAGCGGGTCGACGCGCTGGAGGCGATTGCCGATCTTCACGCCGCCCATGGTCATATCCAGGAGGTCATCGTCCAGAATTTTCGGGCCAAGCCCGACACCAGACTCGCCGATTCGGAGGAACCCGATCTCGACGACCTCTTGTGGACCATCGCGACAGCGCGCCTGATTCTCGGGCCCGACATGAACGTCCAGGCGCCGCCAAATCTGTCGCCCGGAGTCTATCAAAAGCTGATCGAGGCGGGGCTCAACGACTGGGGCGGCATCTCGCCGGTCACGCCCGATCACGTGAATCCCGAAGCGCCGTGGCCTGCCATTGCCGAACTCGCCCGCGAGAGCGCGGACGCCGGCAAGCTGCTGGTGAATCGCCTGCCCGTCTACCCCGCCTTTGTGCACGCCGCCGATACGTGGCTGGCTCCCGACCTCGCCACCCGCGTGCGGCGCATGAGCGATGCTGAAGGCTTCGCGCGCGACGACGACTGGGCACCGGGCAACACCAAGCCGCCGCCGACGCCGCTGGTGCTCGCCCGCGGCGTCGACGCCGAAGTCGCGAAAATCGTTGAGCGGGCCACATCGGGCGAACGGCTCGCATCGAACGACATCGTGCGCCTGTTCGCGGCACGCGACACCGATTACCGGTACGTCACGCAGGCCGCAGACGCGCTGCGACGCGCAATCAGCGGCGACGTCGTGCGTTACGTCGTGAACCGCAATATCAATTACACCAACATCTGCTACTTCCGGTGCAAGTTCTGCGCCTTCTCGAAAGGCCGCACGCACGAGGATCTGCGCGGCTCGCCTTATGATCTCGCCATCGAGGAAATTACGCGTCGCTCGATCGAGGCGTGGGATCGCGGGGCGACGGAAGTGTGCCTGCAAGGCGGCATCCATCCCGACTACACCGGCGCCACCTACGAGGCCATCTGCCGGGCGATCAAGGCGGTCGTCCCCAAGATGCACATCCATGCCTTTTCGGCCCTGGAAGTAACGCAAGGTGCGGCCACGCTCGGACTAGCGATCCACGCGTTCCTCGCGAAGCTGAAGGCGGCCGGTCTCGGCACCCTGCCCGGAACGGCGGCCGAAATCCTCGACGATGATGTACGCGCCATCATCTGCCCCGACAAGATCAACACCGCTCAATGGCTCGACGTGCAGCGCGCCGCCCACCAGGCGGGACTGCGCACCACCTCGACCATCATGTATGGGCACGTCGAAACGTCAGCTTCGTCGGCGAAACATCTGCTCGCGCTACGCGACTTGCAGACTGAGACCGGCGGCTTCACCGAGTTCGTGCCACTTCCCTTCGTCCACATGGAAGCGCCGATACACCGCCTCGGCATGGCGCGCTCGGGCCCGACGTTCCGCGAAGCCGTGCTCATGCATTCAGTCGGTCGCCTAGCCCTGCATCCGCTGATCCCCAACATCCAGACGTCGTGGGTGAAGATGGGGCCGGCGGGCGCCGCAGTCTGCCTGAGATCCGGCGCCAACGATCTCGGTGGCACGCTAATGAACGAGAGCATCTCGCGCGCCGCCGGCACCCGGCACGGCCAGGAGTTTCCGCCTCACGAGATGGAAGCGCTCATCGGTTCGATTGGCCGCGAACCGATGCAACGCGACACTCTCTATCGGCCGGTGCCGGAAGAGCGTCGAGCGGCATCCATGATCGCGGCCGAGCTGGAGCCGATCGTGCTGACACCGCCGCGCAGGAAGGCGGCGGTCAGCTAGGCGATGCCCCGCGCGGCCAGCAGCGCGGGCACGCCGAGTTCGTCGAGCAGCGTGCGGGTACGCGTGCCGGCCGATTGCGGCATGCGCAGGAAAAGCGCCAAATCGACCGGATGGTCGATGTCCATCGCGATTCCAGGCTGACGGATCACCGTCGGCTCGATGCCCTGAAGACGCGCAGCGTCGAGGTGCGGGAAATAGCTGTTATCGCCGAAGCGAAGCGGCACCGATTCCGGCGGCGAGCAGACCACGGCATTGGATCCGAGATCGTCATGCGCCGGCGAGATCGTGAAAGAGGGCGCTGCGAGATGTGCCGACAGCACCGCGTCTATCTCGCCGGCGCGGACGGCTGGAATGTCGCCGGGCATCGTGATCATGCCGGCGCGCCCTTCGCCCGCGAGAAGGCGGCGGCCGGCATTCACGCTGCCGGTATGTCCATCCCGCGCTCCCTCGGTCACAATCCGCGCACCGATCCTTTCGCCAAGAGCCGTCGCATGCGGATCGAGCGTCACGATCATCACGCCGGCCAGAAGCCGGGAGCCGGCAACGGCGTCGAGCGTGTCCGTCAGCATGGTCTCGGCGAGACATCGGCGTTCTGGCGGTGAGAGCAAGCCCGACAGCCGATGCTTGGCGCCATCGGACTCCTTGACCGGAATAACCGCCCAGATGTCGTTCATCGCTGCGACGCCAGCGCGTCGGCCGCGTCGAGCGTCACACGCGCCAGCGTCTCTCGATCCTGAAGGCTCGTCATCAGGGTTTTGGCGATGGTCACCCGCGCGCCGACAGTGCCGATCCCATCGGCGTCGGCGTGGTCGACGATATAGCCATCGAGCAGGTCGCCATATCGCGCGGCAACGCCGGCGGCACTGGCCTCCAGGCCGAGTTCGCCCATCATCTTTGCAGTCGGACCCTTGACCGCCTGCCCGCCGATGATGGGCGAGACCGCAACGACTGGTGCGCCGCTCACCTTGATCGCATCTCGCATGCCTGACATCGCGAGAATCGGCTCGATGCTGATGAAGGGATTGGACGGACAGATGATCACGGCCCGCACATCGCCCGAGTGCAGCGCCGCCATTATGTCGGCCTGGGGCCGCGCGAACGTCGCACCGTCGAAAGCCAGTTCATGGACAACTGGCCGGCACTGCTGGCGCACGAAGTAGTCCTGGAAGTCGATCCAGCCCGCGTCGCCGCGCACCCGGGTCCGCACGCGGTCGTCGCTCATCGGCACCACGCGAACGCCAATGCCGAGACGTCGGCAAATGTCTGATGTCACCTCGGACAGTGTCTGCCCCAAGCGCAGTCGACGGGTGCGCTCGACGTGCAGCGCGAGATCACGATCGCCGAGGCGAAACCAGCCCTCGCCGCCGAGCTCGCCGATGCTGTCCATGAACGACCACGTCTCGTCACGACGGCCCCAGCCGGCGACGGGATTGTCGAGACCAGCGAGAACATAGGTCAGCGTGTCGACGTCGGGCGAGATGCTCAGTCCAAGATGCTCGAAATCGTCGCCGGTGTTGGCGACCACGAGCAGCTCTTCGGCCGGCAACACGCGGCTCAGACCGAGCGCCAGTTTCGCGCCGCCGACCCCGCCGGATAGCGCCACGACCAGTCGTTTGCTCATCGGAACACGTCCTCGGCGGCCGGGCGCACCAGCTCCGACGCAGTATTGTTGGGACCGCGCCACGTCAGGCCGCGCACGACCACTACAGGCCGGCCTTCGGCGCCCTGGCCCATCACGAGCGAGGCTGCAGCGGCGATCTCGTCCGCATGCCCGGTGATGCTGACCTGAAGCGCGCGGCCGAACAGATCGGGCGAGCCACGCAAATCCATCAGCGACGGAACGCCGGCGGCACCAATCGCCACACCGCAGGTGCCGCGCCGCCAGGCGCGGCCAAAACTGTCGCTGATGATCACGGCCACCGTCACGCCGAACCTTTCCGACAGGCGCCCTCGCAATATCGCCGCGGTGCCATCTGGATCGACCGGCAGCAGCAGCGCGCGGTGGGGCTTATCGGGCGAGGCCACATTGGATTGGTCGATGCCCGCATTGGCCATCACGAAGCCCAGCCGATGCTCGGCGATCAGGATACCGGGCCTCGCCCGCACGACGCGCACCGATTCCGATAGGATCAGCTCGACGAGACGCGGATCTTTCTGGACTTTCGCAGCGAGTTCGACCGCTTCAGTCGAGGGTTCGACAGTTGCGAGATCAACCATGCGCCCTTCAGCCTTGGACACGATCTTCTGCGTCAGCACGAAGACGTCGCCGCCACGCGGCACGATGTCGCCGCCCGCCAGCCCCTGGCCGATCAACGCGACGAGATCGTCGTCTTTGCGCACCAGCGGAATACCCGGGACGGCGAGGATCTCGACGGCGTTGCTACGTGTCATCGGTCGGTCCCGCGCACTCAATCAAAACGCTTGCGCAGCCGCGGCAGCACGTGCTCGCCATAGAGCTTCAGGAACCGCGCCTGGTCCGGTCCCGGCGCGTGGAACACCAGATTCCGGAACCCGAGACCGACGTAGTAACCGATCCGCTCGACGTGCTCGTCGGCGTCACTGGACACGATCCATCGGCTGGCGGCGCGCTCGAGCGGCAACGCGTCGGCGAGGTGTTGCATCTCGACGGGATCCCCGACGGTCATCTTCTCTTCCGGCGTCAGCGCCAGCGCCGCCCAGTGGCGCGTGTCCTCGAGCGCACGCGCCTTGTCGGTGTCGAACGACACCTTGACCTCGATCATGCGATCGTAGGACCGCGACGGATCCTCCGAGGCCGCAATCCCTTCGGCAACCTTCGGCAACAGCGTCTCGGTGTACAGTTCCGGCTTCTTGCCGCTAGTGCAGATGAACCCTTCCGCCGAGCGGCCGGCGTAGCGCGCCACCAGGGCACCCGCGGCTGCGATATAGATCGGCACCGGCCTGTCGGGACGGTCGTAGATCGTCGCCTTGTCGGTTTTATAGTACTGGCCCTCGAAGCTGACCCGCTCCTGCGTCCAGAGTGCCCGTATCAGCGCGACGGATTCACGCAGGCGGGCGAAGCGCTCCTTGAAGTCCGGCCAGGGCTGGCCGGTCGAAGGCACTTCGTTGAGCCCTTCGCCGGTACCGATGCCGAGCACGACCCGTTCCGGGAACATCGCGCCCATCGTGCCGAACGCCTGGGCAACGATGGACGGATGGTAGCGGAACGTCGGCGTCAGCACGCTGGTGCCTATGACGACGCGCGACGTTCTGGCGCCCAGTGCGCCCAGCCATGTCAGGGAGAACGGCGCATGGCCGTCGACATGCTTCCACGGCTGAAAGTGGTCGCTGATGAAGACCGAATCGAAGCCGACTTCCTCGGCAAGGCACGAGAAGCCCAGCAACTTGCCCGGCGCGAACTGCTCCGCCGATGCCTTGTATCCGAGCTTGATCACCGCACCTCTCCTGGCTGGCGCCGGTCATGCCGATACCGTGGTACCCGCCGCGGAAGTCTATAGACTAGAGGGAAACCGGCAACCAGCCAAAGTGAGGAAATGACGATGCATCTCGGACTTGCCTTGCCCTTCGGCGACATCGGTGGCGATGGCCCGATCGTGCGCGAATTCGCTGAGCTCGCCGAGGCCGAAGGCTACGATGGCCTGACGCTGGCGGACCACGTGCTCGGCGGTAACCCGGCGAACCCCGCCAGCGGCCGTGCGGGTGGGCTCGGCCTGTTTCATGATCCCTTCGTAGCGTTTGGATTCATCGCTGCCTGCACGAAAAAGGTCGAGCTCTCGACCCAAGTGCTAATTCTCGCGCAGCGCCAGACGGTGCTGGTTGCGAAGCAGGCTGCTAGTCTCGACGTGCTCAGCGGCGGCCGTTTCCGCTTAGGCGTCGGCGTGGGCTGGAACGAGTTGGAGTTCGTGGGCCTCAACGAGAATTTCCACAACAGGGGCAAGCGGTCTGAGGAACAGGTCCAGGTGATGAAAGCGCTGTGGGCCGATCCCTACGTTACATTCGAGGGCAAGTGGCACCGCCTCCCAGACGCCGGCATCAATCCCCGGCCACCAAGCCGTAAAATTCCGCTGTGGTTCGGCGGCCATATGGACGTGACGCTGCAGCGGATCGCAAAGTGGGGCGACGGCTGGATGATGCTCTCCGAGCCGCCGGGACCGAAGGCGGTTGCGGAATTCGACAAACTGCGCCGCCTGGTGGAAGCCGAGGGACGCGACCCGGCCTCGGTTGGTCTCGAAGTCTGGACCTCAACCGGCACAGGCACAGAGAAGGACTGGCGCGAGGAAATCAGCTACTGGAAGAAGGCGGGTGTCACGCATGTCACGCTGCACAACACTTTTGGCGGCTATCACCACAAGCGCATGGCGGGCCGGAGCATGAGCGACCATGTAAGTGCCATGCGCCGCTATCGCAACGCCGTCGCCGACCTGCTCTGAGGACTGGCGCCATAAACGCGCTCAGGTATCGGCGAGCGCGGCCAGCATGCGGTCGCGAGCGGCGAAATCGCCGTCGGCGTGGACAGGCTGCAGACAGACATGCGTGGCGCCGGCCGTGAAGTGCGCCCGCAGCCCGCACTGATCGTCTCGGCGTCACCCCACAGTACCATCGCATCGATGAACCGGTCACTGCCGCCGTCGGCCAGCTCAGCCTCGGTAAAGCCCTGACGGAGCCAGCTGTTGCGATAATTCGGCAGCACCATGTAACGCGACAGTTCCTTGCGTCCGAGCGCCCGCGCCTTCGCGGGATCGGTTTCAAGCGTGACCTTCTGCTCCACTGCGAGCCACTTCGAAGGCCCGAGGATCGCGCTCGCTTGGGCCGTGTGCTGCGGCGTCACGTTGTATGGGACAGCGCCACGCGATTTGGCACCACTCAGCACCAGCATCTTCGGTCCGAGTGCTGCGACCACGACCGGCGGCAGTTCGCCTGGTGTCGCGGACTTGTTGATGGCGTCGAGATAGGCGCTCATCGCGGCCAGCGGTTTCTCGTAGCGATGGCCGCGTACACCTTCGACCATCGGAATGTGACTAACGCCGAGACCGAGAATGAACCGGCCGCCGTAGAGCGCGTTCAGCGAGACCATGGCGCGCTGGGCGGTGAAGGAATCGCGTGCATAGATGTTGGCGATCGAACTGCCGATCGTCAGCTTCTCGCTGCTCGATAGTAGACAGGCCGCCAGCGACATCGACTCGTAGCCCCGCGATTCCGGGTACCACAGGGCCGAGTAGCCATTATTCTCAACCGTGCGCACGAAAATCGCGCAGCTGCGATCCGTCGAGTTTGTCGGTGCTGTACCATATCCCGAGGCGTCCGAGTTTCATGTCGATTGTCTCCGGTTGATGTGCGTGCGAGCCCCTGTCAGGCTGCAATTCCGAGAATGGCGCGCCGGGCGCGCGCGACACCATGGGACTGGATGTCGCTGACGAGTTGGTGCAGGCGCTCGCGATCGGCGTCGTTCTTCACCGCGATGGAGAATTCGCAATTAGTGACCACGCCGCCATAGCGGTCGCAGAGCTTGCGGCCGATCGTGTCGTAGGTGGCGA
>Ga0209153_1000277_pt1 | contig 26654 bp, 23 predicted proteins | sample GraSoiAngelo_120_FD_185877 | JGI IMG/M metagenome (GOLD analysis project Ga0209153, IMG submission 185877) | Grasslands soil microbial communities from the Angelo Coastal Reserve, California, USA - 14_0919_09_20cm (SPAdes) (version 2) | ecosystem: Environmental > Terrestrial > Soil > Grasslands ... | reverse complement strand
CCGGATCTCACGCGGCATCCGCCGCGGCTGGCGCCACCGCAAACTGCGATGAGACATCGCCATGAAAGACCGACGGTCCGACGTGATCGAGACTGCTTTCGAGATCGGCCCAGATCTCGCCGCCGATATCGGTCCAGCGTCGGCAGAACGCGAAATCCTCGCTGAGATAAGTTCCGTTCTTCGGGTCGATCATGCACTCGAACAATGCGAACCTGTTTGGACTTCCGGCGAGCGCGTCGTGCGAATGCTCGCGGAAGAATTGCAGCGAAGCGTGGTCCGGGTGCGCGCACATCCTTTCCAGCACATGGCGGCGGATCATCAAAAAGCCGGTTCCGGCGTAGCGCACCCGGGTAAATCCCCTGACCACCGTCACGCGATCGGGGTCGTCGATCTCGAGCACATAGTCGAGCGAGGCTGCCGGCACGTTCGATCGCTTCGACTCCAGCGCCCGCCTCGCCTTCTCCCAGTTGACCCGCTTGATCGGATACACGCCGGCAACGACATCGGCCCCGCATTCGATCAGCCGAAAAACCTGCTCGGGCGTAAAGCCGATGTCCGCGTCTACGAACAGGAGATGGGTGGCGGTGGGATCGTTCAGGAACAGCGTCACCAGGTTGGCGCGCGCCCGCGTGATCAGCGCGTCACCGTCGCGCATCTGAACGGTAAGCTCGACATTGGAGCTGGAGCGCAGCGCCCGCTGCAATCGGAAGATCGAGCCCGCGTAGATGGTGGAGATCTGACCGCCGAAGCAGGGCGTAGCCACCACAAGATGGATTTTGTCGTTCATGATTGGCTCCGAAGCGGCGAACTGCGCCTTACTTCTGACGAAACAGTAAATAGGCGTAGTTAACGAAAACCTAACGGCGTGAAGGCGTCGCGATCAGGCTATCGGAAGGAACTTGGTCAGGGTGAGCTGCGAGAGCATCGAAGTAGTCTGGTATGACGCTTGAAGGGCGGTCTGCAGCGCCAGAATCTGGCTCGCCACCTGATCGGTCGAAATATTTTCGGTCTGGTCGATCATGTCCTGCAGCGCCGTCTTGGCCTGGGTCTGCCGGGCCGTGGCATCCTTCATTGTGCTCTGAGCGGTGGCGAATTCGGTCTGGATATCCTGGATGGTCTGCTGGCCGGCCTGCGGCGTCAGGTTCGTGACCGTGCGCGAGCTGAGCGCCGCAATTTGGGCCGCCGAATTGGCTCCGCCCGGCGTGGTCGTGACGGCACCGAACACCGCGATCGCCTGGATCTCTGAGCGGATCGCCTGCTCGTTGGCTTGCGCGCCGTATTGCACGCTCTGGGACTGGTCGATGCGCACCGTCGACGACGCGCGCGCAGTACCCGGTCCGGAATTGCCGGTGTACCAAGCGACCGTGTTGGCCGAACCGTTGACCAGCGTGGTCGCCGATCCCAGCGGCGAGCCCCCGACCCGCAGTGGCTGCGTTGCCGACACGGTGCCGGTAAATCCGAGCGCCGCGAAGGCAGCGGCATTCGAACTCGTGACCGTGAGGCCGGCGGCGTCATCGGCGTGCAGCGTGATCGCGCCGCCGGAGATGGTGGACGGCGTCGAGGTTCCGGTGATCGCGTCGATCTTGGAGAGCAGCGTCTGGACGCTGTCGGTGACGTTGACCTGGTTGTTGCCGCTCGCGCCGGAGGCGACAAAGCTGATCTGTTGGCCGTTGACGGTGATCGTGTCGCCCGGCGCAAAATCGGTGGTCAGCGAGTTGGTGGCGGCGGCGCCGGACAAGGTCGTCGCGCCGGTGATCGGCGTTGCGGCCTTGGTATTGACCACGGTCCCGATCGCGGTGTCGGTGTTGAAGAAATTGTCGCCGGCGGCGACCGCAGACGCCGCCACCAGCGCGGTGTTGGCGAGCGTGCTGATCGAGCTGTTGAGGGCGGCATTGAGATTGCTGGCTGTCAACGTCGACGTGGCGCTGATGGTGAAGCTGCCGGTCGGCGGCGGCGTCGTGTTCGTTGCCGTCAGTTGAACGGATTCGGTGGTGCCGTCAGGAAGCTTGAACGTGAAGCTCACCTGATCGCCCGGATTGGGATTGGTCGCGCCGAGGTCGACCGAGACCGCCGCCGGCGAGCCTATAGGACCGGTCACCGTGGCCCCGGCCCACGACGCGTTCACCGAACTCAGCTTGAAGCCGAACGGCGATCCCGCGACGTCTTCCGCCACCTTAACCGACGTCGCCGTCGGCGACGTAATGACGAGGCGTCCGAGCCCGCTGGTGCCGAGATCGGCCTGCTGACGTTCGGAGATCACCTGCTTCAATCCCGCGAGCGTGCCGCTGCCGTTCATGATGTCGTCGGCGGAAGCGACTGCCGGGGTATTGATCGCGCTGCCGGAGAAGATGTAGCGGTCGCCGACCTGGGTATTGAGGATGCCGACGATCGACGAAAGCTGGGACGCCGCATTTTGCTGCGCGATGGTCTGTCCGTTGCTACTGTTCACGTTTTGGGCGGTCGCGGCGGCCGAGCTCTGGACCGAGCTCGCGGTCTGCGATAGCGACTGCAGCGCGGTGTTGGCCGCCGAGATGATCGTATTGACGTTGGTCATCGTGGTTGTAAATGCGGAGATGTTGGCGAGCTGCGATCGCGCGGCGATCGCAAAACCCTCGTTGACGCCCATGCCGGCATAGTTGGTGGACTTCACGCCGGTGGAAAGCTGGGTCGACAGGTCGGTGAGTTGCTGGTTCAGATTGCGCACCGACTGCCCAAGCAGCGACGAGCCATAATTGATACTGGAGATCGACATTTTCAGCCGCCTTACACTTGAGCCTGCAGCAGGGTATTCATCATGCTCTGCACGACCGACATGATGTGGGCATTCGCGGCATAGGCGTTCTGCACCGCGATCAGGTTGGACATTTCGGTATCGATGTTGACGCTGGCGGTCGAATTGAATTTCTGCTGCAGCGTACTCACGACCACGCTTTGGCCCTGCTGCAATTGGTTCGCCAGCGTGGAGGCGTTGCTTTGCTGGTTGATGAACTGCTGCAGATAGCTCGTGACCGTGCCCTGGAACGGCTGCGCGTTCGTACCTATTCCGGTCGACGGCGAATAGCTGAATTTCGTCGAGGTGAGCTGCGCGTAGAGAAAGTCCGAGCGCTTGCTGTCGCCGGTCGCGGTCAGCGGCGACGTGTTGTAGACGCTGAGCTTGGTGGGATCGGCGAGCAGCGCCGCGTTCACCGTGATGCGTCCGGCAAGGCCCGTCAGCTCCGAGCCGCTCGCGGTGATCTGGCCGGCATAGATCGAACTTGCGTCGGTGAACAACGGAAGCTGGGGATTTCCACTGGCAAGCGACGTAGCGGTCGTCGTGACCGAAGCCGCATTGACGGTTGCAGAACTTGTCCCGTCGTCGACCACCCGCAGCGAGCCCGCAGCATTCGAGAATTGCAGGTGGCTGCCGCCAAGCGCTATATTCAATTGCGCAGCGACCGAGGCCGCGCCTGCGGAGAAATCGACGCCGACTAGCTTTGGGTTCGCGTTGGCCGCATTGTGCAGCGGCAGCGCGGCCGGATCGTTCACGTTGACGATCGAGATCAGGTGCTGGGTGTTGGTCGCGGTGTCTGTGTAGGTCAGGTTGACAGTGTTGCCCGGCAACGCGCCCGACAGGCTGACGTCGAATCCGGCAGGCGGTCCGGTGACTGCGGTGCCGGCCGTGGTTTGATCGGATGCCGCGCTCGACAACGTGGCGGCCATCTGGTCGACCTGCGTCTGCGCCTGCACCAGCGTCTGGTCTCGCAGCTTGAGGTCGGCGGCGATCTGGCCCGAACTGATGGCGTTGGTCGCGACCAGATCGATGGACGCGCCGTTGGGCAACTTGATGTTCAGCGCGCCGACGCCGGATTTGGCCGGGTTGGCACTATATAGAGAGGTGGCGCCGAGCGTGCCGGGCGAATTGAAGGTAAACTCCGAAGCGAGCCCGGCGCCGACAAGCTGGATGCCCGAGGTCGTGAACACGTTGGTCTGGTTAGACGAATCCGTGACCGCCCGAACATCCACCAGCTTCGCCAATTGGCTCAGCGCATTGTCGCGCTGATCCATCAGCGTCGCGGCCTCGGGATCGGTGGGGCTCAGCCCCTGAAGCTGGGTATTGATCTGCGCGATCTGCGTCATCGCGGCGTTGGCCTGGGTCGCCGAATTGCCGATGTCCTGCTCGACATTCGAGCGCAGGGATTGAATGCCCCGCGTCGTGGTATTGAGCTGCTGTGCCAATGTCTGGGCCGCCGATAGCGCCACCGCCTGCGCCGACTGGTTGCCCGGATTGCTCGATAGCGCCTGCAGCGCCGTGGTAAAATTGTTGAGCGTCGTCTCCAGCGTGCCATCGCCGCCGGGCGTGCCGTAGACGCTTTGCAACTGGCCGAGGATGTTGGCCGTTTGATCGGCATAGGCTCCGCCGGACGTCTCGGTCCGCAACTGATTCTGCACGAACAGATCGAGCTGGCGGCTGACGCCGGTGGTCAGGACGGTCGAACCGTCGCCGCCGCTATTGACCTCGATCTGGTTGGGTTTTTGGGTGACGTAGCCCGGCGTCTGCGCGTTGGCGACGTTGCCCGATATGATCGAGAGCGCGGCCTGGTTGGCGCGCAAACCCGTCATCGCAGTGGCAAGGGCTGAACTCAAACCCATGGAAAATACCCGCCTTGATTACGTCAAACTGAGTTGTGCCGGTCGCTGATCAGCGCAGCACGTTGAGAAGATCCTGAACCATGTTGTTGGCCGTGGTGATCACTTTGGTGTTCGCCGAATAGGCCTGCTGCGTCACGATCAGCTTGGTGAATTCGTCGGCGATGTCGGTGTTCGATCCCTCGAGCGACGACCCGCTGATCTGGCCGGACGCGCCGGCGATCGCGGGTCCCGACAGGTCGGTCACCTCATAGGCGCCGCCGTCGAGCGCTTTGAGGTAGTTGGTGCCGTTGAAGTGCGACAGCGTGACCTGGGCGAGGTCGATGTTCTGGCCGTTCGAGAATGTACCGACCACGATGCCGGAGTTGTTGATGGCAACCGACTGTAGCTGACCGGCGGCGAAGCCATTCTGCGTGAGGTTGTTGATGGTCGCAGCACCCGCCGTACTCGCAAACTGCGTCAAGGTGCCGGCGCCGATGTTGAAGGTAAGATTGCCGAGCACTTGCCCGTCGACGCTCACGGCCGGAACGCTGATCGCCGAGCCGGCCGGCGAGGCCAGCGACCCGTTGGCGTTGAAGACGAAGTTCGTTCCGGTGTTGACCCACGCGGTCTGGGCGCCGGTCGCGGTGGTGCTGGTCTGGTAGAACAGATTCCAGGTGTCCTGGTGTCCGGTGCCCAGCGAAGCGCTGTCGGTCTTGGCCCAGCGCAATTGCACGTTAATCGGCGTTCCCGCGGCGTTGAAAGCCGTCACCGCGCCGCCGCTGATGGATTCGTTGGTGAACGCCGTCAGGTCATTGCCGGTAACGATACCCGTGCCGGGGTTGGTGCCGGCCGCACGCACCGTCGTGCCCGCGCTGAGGCCGAGCGCGGCGAGCGCGTTGCCGGTGCCCGAGATGACCAGGTCCTGGTTGGTGCCGGTCGAGAGCACGAGCTGGCCCGAGCCGTTGACGGTGGAGGACGTCGAGGCTCCAGTGATGCCGTCGATCGCGCTAAGCACGCTCTGCACGGTCAGTGTACTGCCCGGGCCGATGCCGATCGTGACGTTGCCGGAAGCATTGGTGGTGGAGGTGGTTTGCCCCGTCGAGAAGGTGATGGTCTTGCCATCGACGGTCAGGGACGAGCCGTTAGTGATCGCGGTTGCGAGGTCGTTGGACGAGGCGCTGGCGGTACCGACCAACTGAGTCGCCGCGGTGATCGCGGCCGGAGTGGTGTTGTCGTTGTTGCGGGCAGCGCCAGTGGCGGAGGCATTGACAGGCGGTGCCGGCGTACCCAACGGCAAGGGATTGGAAGCGAAGTCGGCGGGGTTGATGCCCCCTCCTGCGGTGATCGTGCCGGCCTGCGCGCCTGAACTTGCCGGCGTCTTCGGTGTGGTCGGAAGGTTCGCGGCATATTGAATGGCGGTGGTGGACTGCGCCGGAATGAAGTTGTTCTGGAATTGCAGGACCTGCGGAACGTTGCCGGTCGGGTTGCCGGTTTTGGGATCGACGGTGACGCCCATCAGGTAGTAGCCGGCGCCGTTGATCAGGTTGCCGTTGGCATTGACCTGGAAATCGCCACGGCGGGTGTAATCGGTGACGCCGGTGAAGACGGGCACGTTGTCGACCACGGCGCTCGCCTTTTGCACCGAGAAGAAGCCGTCACCGTTGATTGCCATGTTGGTGGCAACCGTTGTGGCCGAGACGGTGCCCTGGGTGGTGATCGTGGCCTGGGCGAACGCGGTGACGCCCCCGGCAACCTGCCGGCTCGGCGTCGTGGCGTCTGGAATGAGATCCTCGAAGCTGGTGCCAATGCCCTTGTAGCCGGTGGTCGAGGCGTTCGCGATGTTGCCCGAAATGTTCTGCAACGCGAAGGACTGAGCCTGCAGGCCGCCAACCGAGGTGTTAAGCGCGTCGAAGATACCCATAACATTGTCTCCACATTCGTGCCGCGCGGCCAGGTGATCAGCACGAGGCCATGGCCGCATTCGGTGGAGACTGTCGCAAGCGCTATGCCAACATGGGAAACATCGTCATATCAGCCACTTAAATGAAAATGCCCCGGTCCAGTGACCGGGGCACAATTGCCGGGCGGGCAACAATTGCCGGGCGCCGAAGCGTTTTCGAAGAAAACGCGTCACGACAAAGGAAGCGTTTCCGAAGAAAACGCGTCAGGACAAAAAGGAGCCGTCAGGTCGCCGACGGCGCGGCCGGATGGAATACCAGGGCGTAGCCGTCCATGCAGTAGCGCAGTCCGGTCGGCTTCGGCCCGTCGTCGAAGACGTGCCCGAGGTGGCCGCCGCAGCGGCGGCAGTGGATTTCGGTCCGCAGCATGCCGAAGGTGCGGTCTTCGGTCTTGCCGACGGCGTTCTCGAGCGGCTGATAGAAGCTCGGCCAGCCGGTGCCGCTCTCGAACTTGGTCTCCGAGGAGAACAGCGGCAGGTCGCAACCGGCGCAGGCGAAGATGCCTTTGCGATGCTCGTTGAGAAGCGGACTCGATCCCGGGCGCTCGGTGCCCTGCTTGCGGAGGATATCATATTGCTGCGGCGTGAGTTGCGCGCGCCACTCCGCATCGGACTTTTCGACTTCAAACTTCTCGGCGGCCTGTGCCGGCGAAGCCCGGAGCCAGCGGAAAGCGGCAAGGCTCAACAGGCTGGCCAAAGATGCGAGCATAATGCGGCGGTCGATCATGATGGTCTCCGTGCGAAGCGCAATTCGGGCCGGTTCGACCTGAGATACGGCCTCTCGGGTAAGAAGTTACACCGCTCGCAGGGGAAATTTCTCACTTTCTTGCGAGATTCCCGAAATCAGCGCCCCTCGCCGGCCTCCCCCGAATCGGCCGGCGCGGACGCCGGCGGCGGCGGGCGTACCGGGCGCGCTCGTCCCGGTTGCGGGGGGCGTTGCGGCCCGCGCGTTCCGGCCTGGCGATTGGCTTCCGCGAGCCGTGCCTCGCGGATGCGTTCCTGCGCGCGCACCCGTTCCCGGTGACGGGCGAGCGCGCCGGCAGCGGCGGAACTTGCCCGGCCCCACATGTCGATGAAATATCCCGCGACGCGGCCGGTCGGACCACCGGCCCAAACCAGCTCGAACGGTGAAAACAGCCGCCAGCGTTCGTCGCCCCACAGGATGCTGCGGGCGATCAACTGCCCGGCCATCGCCGAAGTGTTCAAGCCCTGGCGGCCGAAACCGCTTGCGACCCACAACCCGCGCCGCAACTGGCCGATCTGCGGCATGCCGTGCACGGTCTCGCCGACGGCGCCACCCCAGGTCTCGGCAATCTCCACCGGCCCGAGTTTTGGAAACACGGAGCGGATCCTGCGCTCGATGGCGCGCCCAAAACGTTGCGGCCGCGCGGCCCAGGTGGTTTGCGGGCTCGCCCACATCAGGTGGTCGCCATCCACGATCCGGAAATGATCGATGCCGTCGGTGTCGGCCACCGAGCCCTTGAATGCGATGACGTCGTCAAGGCGCGCACCGAGCGGCGCCGTCACCGCGGCGTAGCGCCAGACCGGCAGCAGCGTCTCCGACAAGCGACGCAGCGGCGCGCCGAGATGGATATTGCCGGCGAGCACGATGTGGGAGGCACGCAAACGCGCCGACGGCGTCACGATGCGTTTGCGAATCCCCGAGGCATCGATGCTGACGACCGGCGTGTCCTCGAAGATGCGTGCCCCTGCTCGCCTTGCGAGCGACGCCAGACCGTGGACATATTTGCGGCCGTCGAGCTGGAATGCCTTGGGATAATACACGCCGTGAAAATAGTGATCGGTGCGAAGCTCGCTGCGCACGCGATCGATCTGCCAGCCCTCCACCTCAGTCTCAAAATCCTCACTGAGCATCTGTAACCGGCTGATCAATTGATCGCCGACATCGACGTTGGAAACCTCGAGCGCGCCCTCGCTGAGCGCAATTCCCGGCATCTTTTCCTCGGAGGCGTTGGCGCGAACAAATTCCGCGCCCTCTTTGGACAACGACCAAAGTTCGCGGGCGTCTTCAAACCCGATGCGTTCGATCAGTTGCGAAAGCGGAAGCCCGTAGCCCGGCATGACCGTGCCGAGCTGATGGCCGGACGCATTCCAGCCAACGTGCCGGCCTTCGAGAACGGCGACGCTGGCACCAAGCCGCGCCGCCTCGAGCGCAACCGTGAGACCGGCGAGCCCTGCCCCGACCACGCAGATATCGACGTCGAGGTCGAACGACAGCCGCGCGCGCTCGTGCAACGTCGCGCCGTCCGCTCCGTTGGTCTTGCCCTTGGGAGTCGCACTCATGACGTTTTCTTACGTACCCTTCGGATACTTGTCACCTTGTCCCAAGCATGAGCTTGTAGATTAATTGGGACCGAAACGAATCGAGATTGCGTTATGCGCCGTTTGATGCTGCTGCGTCACGCCAAGACTGAAAGCGAGGCTCCCTCAGGCCGCGATCAGGACCGCCGGCTCGACGAGCGCGGCCTGAGGGATGCCGCCGAAATCGGCGGCTGGATCGGCCGGAATCCGCCCTTTCCGGATTGCGTGCTGGTTTCGCCGGCGGTCCGGGCGCACCAAACCTGGGACATCGCCTGGGCGGCAATGATGGGTTTGGCGCCCAAGCCGCGTGTCGAGCTTGTGGCGGACCTTTATGGCGCGGAACCGGCGCAGCTCCTGCGGACCATCCGCACGGCCTCGGTCTCCGATCCGAAGCGGCTGATGCTGGTCGGGCACAATCCAGGGATGCACGAGCTGGCGCTGGCGCTCGCCGGCAGCGGCGACGGCGCCCGGCGCAAGGCGCTTGCCAACAATCTGCCGACTTCCGGGCTTGCGGTGTTCGACTTCGCCATCGATGACTGGAACGACGTATCGTTCCGCCGCGGACGGCTGGTGCTGTTTGTCAGCCCAAAGCTTCTCAAGCAAGCCTAAGGCCGCGTCGCCAAGCGCTCGATCTATGCTAGATTGACCAGGGACAGGGAGGGCGCAAGATGTTCAAATCGATTCTGGTGCCGATCGATCTTTCCGATACCGATCTGGCGAAACCCGCGATCGCAACCGCCGCGACGTTGTCGCAAACCTGGAACGGCACGGTCCGGCTTCTCAACGTGCTGCCGATGACGCCGGTGATGCTGGCCGAATACGTGCCCGCGGATTTCGATACCCAGCAGCGTGAGACGTCCGAGGAAGCGCTTGCGATCGTGGCGCGGGAATCCGGCATTGAGCCGTCGCGGATTTCGGGCGTGGTGCGACAGGGCGGCATCTATCACGAAATCCTCGAAGAGGCCGCCGCGATCAAGGCCGACCTGATCGTGATGACCTCGCACCGCCCGGCGATGCGCACCTATTTCCTGGGCTCCAACGCCGGCCATGTGGTGCGCTACGCCAAGTGCTCGGTGCTGGTAGTGCGGCATTAGCGAGGTTATTTGCGCTTGATTGCGAGCGAAGCGATTACGGCAGCAGCGCTTCGGGCAAATGGTCGAAATCGTAGACCAGTGGCCGGTTGCGGCGGACGAAGCCGCCGACCTGCCAGCCGAACAGGGCAGTGAAACCGACGATAAACAATGCGCCCGCGAATTCGCCGGTCGCGATGGCGCGAACCAGGAGCCCGGCCATCGCTATCGCCAGCACTGCCAGCACGACAAGCACGGCGGCATAGGTATTCGCGCCCAGTCCGCCGCTCAAGGCGGCTCGGCTTCCGGCCTTCGCCATCCGTTCATGCAGTTGCACGATGAAGTTGCGATATTCCTTGTCCTGCGGCGCCATCAGGGCCGCGGTCTGCCATGTCGTCGACAGGATGGCGATGCGCGCACCATTTGCATGGTGGATGTCGGCGCGGAAGCGGCGCGATTGCATCGATACCGGCCGGTATGACAGCCGGATCGCGCCAATCTCCGCATACGGCCACAGCCCGGACCGGCCAGCCAGGCGGAACGATAATCCGTCGTCCGTCAGCTCGAACTGATGCGCTCCGCCAATCAGCGACGCCTTGTAGGCGTAGGAGATCGCGGGCACGGCGGCCTCGGTCGGCAAACGAGCGGTCATGGGGATCGATTTAGCGCGACAGACACGCCCACAACAACGCCAATGACGCAATGGCGCCCAATGCGGTCCGCACCGCGTGGAGCGCACCCCATCTGACAATCCGCGCGCGCGAGGCCGGCCCTGCCCTTTCCGCATCAGTTGCGAGCAGCGCATCGTTGGTCGGTTTGATCCCGAACAGCGTCCACGGCCAGGGTGCGATGATGGCGATGGCGCCGATCAGGAAGCCGGGATGCGAGTTCTGCCACCACGCGATCATCGCCAGCGCGAAGCCCGCGAGCGCGAGCGGCGCCTGCATCGCCGCGCCGCGCTTGTAGGCAGGCTTCCACTCCGTGAGCAGCGCCCGATCGTCCAGCGTCAGCCGCGCCGGCTGCTCGACGGCGCTCACATAAAACGCCGCGCCAAAGAATACGGCTGCCGCCATCAATGCCAGAAGACCGATTGCCATGCCCGCACCCGCCCCAAGGAATATCTTCTCATAGAATGGTTGAACGTGGCCCGCGCCTGCTTGCGCGGCCGCTTGGCTTTATCTTACAAGCAGCGCATGGCCGAGGCGACTTATTTTCCGCGGCGCCTGATTCTGGCGGGCGCGATCGTTTCAGGGGTGCTGCTGGCGCTCGCCGTGCACATGCTAGGCGTGCGTTACGGTCTCGATCTCGGCGGCCTGTGGCGCTCCGATACCCGCGAATTCATGCCCGCGGGTGCGGCGATCGCATGGTGGCTGATCGCGACTGTCGGCTTCTCCGGCGGCTATTTCACCGCCGACCTGATGCACAGCGCGGCGTCAGGGCAAATTCCGATGCGGATGCGGCAATTCCTGGTCGTGGTCGGCGTGCTGATCCTGGCTGGCGCGGGCCAGGCGGCTTCGGCGCCGAGCCCGCTCCCGACCGTTTCGGGCGTGCTCGCTGGTCTTGCAGCGCTGTGCCTCGGCGCGGTGGTGGCGTTCTGCGGCGCGCATTTTGCCCTGCGCAAGGCCTAAAGCATGATCCGGAAAAGTGGGTACCGGTTTTCCGAAAAAGATCATGCTTAGACAAAAGCATAGAGCGGGATGACGATTCGAAGAAAAGCCATCCCGCTCTAGCAGACCCGACGACACGTAGAACCTACGCAACCGCGGTGGCGCGCGGTCCGGCCAGCATGCTCTCGACGTCGGCCGCGGGACGCGGCTTGCTGAACAAATAGCCCTGGGCCTGCGTACAACCTTCCTGGCGCAACAGCTCAAGCTGCGCACTGGTTTCGACACCCTCGGCGGTGGTCGCAATGCCGAGGCTCTTGCCCAGGCCCGTCACAGCGCGAATGATGGCCATGGAATCGCTCCGGGTGGCGAGTTCGCTCACGAACGAACGGTCGATCTTGATCTTGTCGAATGGGAAACTGCGCAGATAGCTCAGCGACGAATAGCCGGTGCCGAAATCGTCGAGCGAAATCTTGACGCCCATCGCGCGGAACTCGTGCAAGATACCGAGCGTCCCCTCGCTGTTCTGCAACAGCACCGACTCGGTGATCTCCAGTTCGAGACGATGCGCCGGCAGGCCGGATAAATGCAACGCCGCCGTCACGGACGATACCAGATTTGGATTCTTGAACTGCACCGGCGACAGATTGACGGCTACGCCAACTTTCCGCGACCAACCCGCCGCATCCATGCACGCCCGGCGAAGCACCCAGTCTCCGAGTTGAACGATCAGACCGGTTTCTTCAGTCAGCGGAATAAAATTGGCCGGCGCGATCATGCCGCGCTGCGAATGGTTCCAGCGAACGAGCGCTTCGAAGACGACGACCTCGTCGGTGGCGACGTCGCGAATCGGCTGATAGTGAACTTCGAACTCGTCGCGCCGCAACGCCAACCGCAGGTCGAGTTCCAGCAACCTCCGCGCTTGGGCACGGGCATCCATCCCGGCTTCGAAAAAGCGATAGGTGCCGCGACCGTCCGCTTTGGCGCGGTAGAGCGCCAGATCGGCATTCTTCAAGAGTTCATCCGGATTCTTTCCATCCTCGGGCGCCAGCGAAATGCCGACGCTGACCCCGATGACGAGCTGGTGCCCACCGATATCATAGGGCGCGGCGATGCTCTCGACGACGTGGCTCGCAAGTGCGGCCACTGCCGTCGGATCGCAGTCGTTGCAAAACTGTACGATCGCGAATTCGTCGCCGCCGAGCCTGGCGACGGTGTCGTTCTCGCCGATGCATTCGCCGAGCCGGCGGGCGACCTCCTTCAGCAAGGCGTCACCGATCGGATGGCCCAGCGAGTCGTTGATATCCTTGAAGTGATCGAGATCGAGACAAAGTACCGCGAGCTGATCACTGCGCTTGGCGAGGCGGAGCGCCTGTTCGAGCTGTTCGCGGAACAGCGTGCGGTTGGGCAGATTGGTCAGCGCGTCATGACGCGCCATATGAAAGATCTGTTCCTGGGCCTGTTGCCATTCCGTAATATCCTCGAAAGTCGCAATCCAGCCGCCGCCCTTCATCGGCTGATCGACCACGCGGATCGAGCGTCCTTGCCTGGCGACGACCTTGGTCACGGTATCGCCGGCTCGCGCGGCCGCCATGACTTCGGCGAAGAACTGATCTGGATCGCCGTCCCATAGGTTGATCGCCTTCTGATCGCGGAGAACGTCGAGCAGCGACCGGCCTCTAAGGGACAGACCGTTCCGCCCCATCATTTCGCTATAGCGCTCGTTGAACAGCAGGATGTGGCCCTCCGCATCGAACATGCAAAGTCCCTGCGACATGTTTTCGAGCGCGGTGTCCAGCAGGACCTTCTGCCGACGGATTGCCCCTTTCGCGCGGCGATCCATCGCGGCGGCTGCAAGCGAGATACCGAGAACGATAAACGCGGCGGCGGCGACCAAAAACGAAAGCATGATCGTGGACATCAGCAAGCCGTCGGACACCAGGGTGGGGTCAGCGACCAGCGTTACCGCGCCCATGGCCGTGAAGTGATGCGAGACGATCGCGAGCGTCAGCAGCACCGCGGCAGCCGCGCTGCGGCCAAGGCCGTCAGGGCCGACAGCAACGGCGAGTGCGAAGGCTCCGAACAGGCTGCCGAAGATGACGGAAGCAGCGACGATTCCAGGCGACCAAACGATGTGGGCGGGAAGCTCCAGCGCCATCATGCCGGTGTAATGCATCGCCGCGACGCCGATGCCAACGATGGCGCCGCCGATCGCGGCGCGCGATCGCGCCGCTCCGGACAGTGCGACGCTGAGACCGACCGCCGTGATGGCGATCGCAAAAATCAGCGACAGCACGGTCACGCGGATCGAGTATCCGGCGCCGTTACCGGGATCGTAGGCCAGCATGGCGATAAAGTGGGTAGCCCAAATTCCACAGCCGCTGACGGTCGCATCGAGCCCCATCCAGATCAGGCGGGCGTTCCCCCGCGACGCGCGGGCGCGCTGGAAGAGGCTGATTGCCACCGCGCTGGCAAGCAGGCAGACCGCGCCACCGAGCAGCACCAGACGCCAATCATGCTCGGTCGTCAGGCAGGTTAACACTTGGTACATTGCAGGCCCCAGACCCCATCGTTGGCCTGTAATAGCCGCACGTACCGCTACGATCGGTTAATGGCCGTCGTTTGGTGTCGCCAATGGTGAACGATTGCTTCGAATGCTATCCGAAGTGGCTGTAAGCGGCGGTAATTACTCGAATAATTGCGGGTCTGCGGTCATTGTGAAGCCGGCTTCGCGGTGGCGCCCGACCAGATCGCGATTCCGGCCACGAACATCAGCAACGTCGAGACGACAAGCGATTGATGCGTGCCTGACATGAAGGCACCGGACCCGCCGATCAGCGAGCCGAACAACGCGACACCGAGCACACTGCCGGTTTGCCGGGTCGAGTTGAGCACACCGGCGGCGATGCCGGAGCGCGATTTCTCGACGCTTCCGAGCAGCGTCGAAGTCAGCGGCGGCACCAGCAAGCCAAGCCCGCCACCGATGATCACGAGCTGGCTCCCGATCTCCCAATAGCTCGTGCCAGATGCGATGCCGATCAACGCGAGGCAGCCGACCGCAGCCAGCGCTGCACCAAGCGCGATTGTCTGCGGCCCGCCGATGCGCTCGCTGACACGTGCGGCTACGAGATTGACCAGCAGCACCGCGCCCATCATCGGGAGGAAGGCAAGGCCGGTCGCCAACGGCGACCATCCGTTGACGCGCTGGAAGTACAGGCTGAAGACGAAAATCAGCCCGTAGAATGCGACGTTAACGAGAAGCCCGACCAGCGACGTCAGCGCGAACATCCGATGCCGGAACAGCGTCAGCGGCAGCATCGGTTGCGCCGCGCGCCGCTCCTGCAGGACGAACAACGCCGCCAGGATAGCCGATGCGACAAATCCCGCGAGCACGAATGAATCGGTCCAACCGGCCGCGCCGGCTTCGATGATCGCGCCGGCAAGACAACCGAGAGCCGTGATCGCAGCGATCTGACCGGCCAGATCGACCTCGCGCTGCGGCGAGCGGGTCGTCTCACTGGCATAGCGCCAGGTCAGCCACAGGCCGGCAAGACCGATCGGAAGGTTGACGAAGAAGATCGATCGCCAGCCGACCAGCGCGATCAAGCCGCCGCCGACCAACGGACCTGCCGTCAGTGCGAGACTGGCGCCGGCGGCCCAAATCCCCACCGCGCGTCCGCGCGCCTTGTCGTCGGTATAGGCGTGGCTGAGCAGCGCGAGCGAATTCGGCACGAGGATCGCCGCTGCCAGCCCCTGTACGGCGCGCGCCACGATCAAGCTCGCCGCATTGGGGGCGAGTGCACAGCCGGCCGATGCAGCGGTGAAGATTGCAAAGCCCGCCATAAAGATCCGCTTGGCGCCGATGCGATCGCCCAGCGCGCCGGCGGTGAGGATGAAAGCGGCGAACGCGATGGTGTAGGCGCTGACGACCCATTGCAACTCGGACACGCCGCCGCCGAGTGAGCTGCCAATGCTGTTGAGCGCCGTATTGACTATGGTGACGTCGAGTTGAACCACGCCGTAGCCGAGGCTCATGGCCGCGAGCGTCATCGAGCTCGACAGGTTCGAGCGGGCCGGCCGGCTTAGCGAATAGTCTTGTGAAGCAGACGTGGCCCGTCCATTCGGAAACGGCTGGAACTTGAGAGAAGCTTTGGGCATGGACCACCTCGTGTTTCGAGCAACCAACACGCGATAGATAAGTTTCTGGTTTGGGCGGACATTTCGGTCTCGATCGAACTGTCGCGGTTAACGCCGGAACTGGGACCGACAAGTACGCGTTTAGCCGTGGCGTCCATTTCGGTGGTGACTTTGCATGACCATCAGCGGCCATTACGGATTTATTCGACCACTAAAGGTGGAACTCCGCGGCATCCCCGCGATATGCGCGGTCGGCGCCATGATTGGTGTGCTGTTCGCCGGCAGCACGATGCTCACTCCGCTGTACGTCATCTACAAGCAACAGTTCGGTTTTTCGCAGATCTCGCTCACGCTGATTTATGCCGTCTATGTGCTTGGGAACTTCGCTGCCCTCTTGCTATTCGGACGATTGTCGGACGAGATCGGCCGCCGCAAGGTCAGCGTGATGGCGATGGTGGTCGCCATCGTCAGCGCGCTGATATTTCTTTTCGCGCGAGGGGTCGCGTCGCTCTACGCCGGACGAATTTTAAGTGGGTTGGCCATCGGAATCGGCGCCGGGACTGGAACTGCCTGGCTTGCAGAGCTGATCGGCAGTGAGGACAAGACGCGTGCGACCGTGATCGCGACCGGTGCGAATTTCCTGGGCCTTGGAATCGGCGCGCTGACGGCGGGCATATTGGCGGAATACCTCCCATTACCCTTGCGGCTTCCGTTTATCGTCTATCTCCTGGCGCTCGTCGCGGTGTCGGCGCTGGTCTGGTCCACCCTTGAAACGGTTTCGCGTCCAGCGTCCAATATCGGGCAAATATCGATGCGACCGCGGCTTTCGGTACCCTCCGAAATTCGCGCGCAGTTCGTCGCGCCCGCGGTGACTGGCTTCGGCGCAATGGCCCTCGTCGGCTTCTACGCCGCGCTCGCCCCGAGCCTGCTTGCGGAGCAACTGCATGAGGCCAGTCATGCCGCGGCGGGTGCGGTCTTCCTCGAACTGGCCGTAGCGGTCGCGGCCAGTATTGTGGCGACGATGTCGCTGTCGAGCCGCGTCGCCATGCTCTGGTCGCTCGCGCTGATGATTCCAAGCGTTGCATTGCTGGTGTCGGCACAGATCGCCGGCTCGATGACCACCATGATCGCGGCGACGGCCTTGTGCGGCATCGCCGCCGGGCTCGGTTACCGGGGCAGCCTGCAGGTGGTGAACCAGATCGCCCCGCAGGATCGCCGTGCCGAGGTGGTTTCGAGCTATATGCTCTGCGCCTTTTCGGGAAACGCGCTGCCCGTGATCGGCGTCGGCGTGATCTCGACGCTGGCAAGCCCGACGGCAGCCAGCCTGGCGTTTGCCGTGATGATTAGCGTGTTTGCCCTCGTGGCCCTGTTTTTCGGTATCAAATATTCGCAATGAAAACGGCAAGCGGCAAACGCCGCGCAGGTCCCGCGCGACGTTTTGCCTCAAGCATACTAATTGCCGAAAGATCAGCCTGCGGCGCGAAGGTTGACCCTGCCCTCGGCTATCGATGTCAGCTTCTTGTCGGTGATCTTTTCCTCATCGAGCGTGGTCTGCAGGATGGCCGCACAGTCGTTGCGGCCAAGCTGCCTCGCCCACGCAATCAGGCTGCCATAGCGTACAATCTCGTAGTGCTCGGCGGCTTGCGCTGCGTTGATCAGTGCCGCATCAAGCACGGACTTGTCATCCACCTCGCCTGCGACCTCATCGGCTTCCTCGATGATGCCATCGATAGCCGGGCAGTCGATTGCCTTGACTGTAGCGCCATGCATCTTGAAGACCTCTTCCAAGCGCTGGACATGGGTCTTGGTTTCCTCCAGATGCGTCAAAAAGCCCTGTTTAAGCTGCTGATCCGTCGCCTTATTGGCCATCTTCGGCAGTGCCTTCACAAGCTGCTTTTCTGCGTAGTAGATGTCCTGCAACTGGTTCACGAACAGATCGTTCATGGTCTTGATGTCTTTGGTAAAGAGTCCCATTGCCGAATCCTTCTTGAGCTTAGGGAACACCGAAAGCGCGGCCTTCTCCTGGCCTCTTTCTAACCCAGATGTTCGCGTGCTGATGATGCGTCAACTGGCTGAGCACGGGCTTGTTCCTGGGTCCGCGAAATCCACGATGGAACATCGGCAGTTACCTGCGTTAAAGCCCGGATTGCCGGCCGGACTCGAATCTGCGGCGTTGCGACATATGTAAGGCGTGTGACGGCTGCACCGGCCGAAAGCAGAACCTATCGTTGTCAAGGACTGCACAACGTTGCGTTTTTGCCTTAAGGAACTTCCCAAGCTAAAGACATTGGCCCGCTGGGACGGGCTTGCGCACTTACTTGCCGCCCTGCCGGGAGGACGAATGCATCGACTGCTGACCGCGCTGCGGCGTGGCTTCAAGGAACGGATCGGCTGGAAGCGGCTGGGGATCGCCATAAGCCTCCTCATCATCGCCTTCGCGGTTTCGACGTTGGTCCACACGCTGCGGGGCGTCGATACGGGCGTCATCCTGACCGCCCTGGCGGAGATCCCGCACGGCCGCATCGGGCTCGCCGCATTGTGCGTGCTCTGCGCGTTCTGTACCCTGACCTTCTATGATTTTTTCGCGCTGCGCACGATCGGCAAGAAGCACGTACCCTATCGCATTGCCGCGCTGTCCAGCTTCACCAGCTATTCGATCGGCCACAATATCGGCGCCACCGTGTTCACCGGCGGCGCCATCCGCTTCCGGATTTATTCGGACTACGGGCTGAATGCCATCGACGTCGCGAAGATCTGCTTTCTCTCCGGACTGACGTTCTGGCTCGGCAACCTGTTCGTGCTCGGGTTCGGCATGGCCTACCACCCATGGGCGGCGTCCGCGATGGACCTGCTGCCGCCCGCCATGAACAGGCTCATCGCGCTCGGCTGCCTTGGCGGAATTGCGACCTATTTCATCTGGCTCATGATCGGCAAGGAGCGGCGCGAGCTCGGCCAGAACGGCTGGAAGGTGGTATTGCCGTCGGCGCGCCTGACGCTGCTGCAAGTCCTGATCGGCGTCGTCGATCTCGGATTTTGCGCGATGGCGATGTTTCTCTTGATGCCCCAGCAGCCCGGCATTGATTTCGTTTCGCTGGCGGTCGTATTCATCCTCGCCACGCTGCTTGGATTTGCCAGTCATGCGCCGGGCAGCCTCGGCGTGTTCGACGCGGCGATGCTGGTGGCATTGCCCGAGTTCAGCAAGGAGCAGTTGCTCGCGACATTGCTGGTGTTCCGCGTGCTCTATTTCGTGATCCCGTTCGCAATCGCCATCTCGATCATGGGAACGCGCGAGCTCTGGCTCAGCGTGGTGATACCCTGGCAGCAGCGCCGTCGGCTGAACGAAGGATTTCCTGCGGCAAGCTCAGCCACCGTACCGCGGGCGGTGGAGCGGCTCGAGCCCGTGAAGCGGCTGAAGTCACGGGGCTAACCTCGAGTTATCCGGTTTTGGCCAATTCTCTTATTTCTGCCCCAACTGTAACGTCAAACGCGTCATGGTCCGAAGTCGCCTTCGTTGCATAATCGCGTGCGTGCTGCTTGCCGGAGCGCTGGCGGCATTGCCGACGCAGTGGGCACCGGCACAGACGGGCCCTGACGCCGCCCTGCGGATATCGTGGGAAGTTCGCAACCGCTTTCGCCTGTTCCGCGAGGAACGCGATTTCCTGCTGCATGTCGAGAGCGCGCGAGACCGCAGCATTCTCGCCTCCGAGCAGGCGCTGGAACTGCAGAGCGACGGCCGCGGCTGGGCGCGCAACATGGTCAACCGGCTCTGCATCGATCTTTCCGGTCGCGTCAACGAACCCTGTACCCGCGACAACGTCAAAGAGAGCTACCTGACGCCAATCGATCATCCGGTCACAGTGCGGCTGACCGGCGCGGTCCCGGTCGGCGCGATCTGCGCATGGTCGTTTGACGACGGCGATGGGGCGCAGCAATCCACCTTCGATTGCGCCGAACCGGTCAATCTGCGCGTGCGATACGGCCGCCAAACTGTTGCCACCGTCGACGTCTCGAGCGGCGCCGAGGCGCCGCAGCGCATCTCGACCGAGATCAGGGTGCGCGATATCCTCATCGCTGGCCTCGGCGACAGCATCGCTTCCGGCGAGGGCAATCCGGACCGGCCGATCGCGCTCGCCGATGAAGGGTTCTGCTTCCGCTATTATCTGGGCTCGGCGTCGGCGCAATATTACCGTCCGAGCCGGGCCGGCTACAAAGGCGGACGCGCCTGCGAAGCTCCGGAGCTCCTGCAGGTGTGGCAGCACCAGAGCGCATTGTGGCTCAACTCCGCTTGCCACCGCTCGCTCTATGGCTACCAGACCCGCACCGCACTCGCGCTCGCCGTGCAATATCCGCACGTCGCGGTCACTTATCTGCCGCTCGCCTGCACCGGGGCCACCATCCACGACGGGCTGTTCGGCAGTCAGCGCGCGCGCGAATGTCCGCCCTCGAAATCGCAAAGCCCCTGCCAGGGCACCGTCAACGGCCAGCTCGCGGAATTGCGCGATGCCATCGCGGCAGCGAAGCGCCGTCAGCCCGACCGCAAACTCGATCTAGTGCTGCTGTCGATCGGCGCCAATGACATCTATTTTTCCGGGCTGGTCGCTGACGTGATCGTGGACACGGTGACGGAGCGCGCGCTGTTCCGGCGCACCGGCGTGATGGCATCGGTCGACGACTCGCGCACGGCGCTCGCGCGCGATCTGCCGCAAAGCTTTGCGAAGCTGCGGGAGGCGCTGAAACCACTGGTCGGCGATCTCTCTCGCGTCATCTACACCTCCTACGCCAACCCGGCGCTGTCGGACGGTGGCGCGCCGTGTCCGGGCGGACGCGCCGGTTTCGACATCCACCCTTCCTTCAATGCCGACCCGCAGCGGCTCGCCAATGTTACTGCCTTCGTGCAGAACGAATTCCTGCCGCAACTGAAGGCGCTGGCGCTGTGCCAGTCCGGCATCTTGTGCGGCGACCCGCGCGGCGACCGCATGACTTTCGTCGATGCGCATCAGGCCGCGTTCGCAGATCACGGGTTTTGCGCCCATGCCGCGAGCGATCCGGAGTTCGACCGCGAGTGCTTCTCGCCCAAGGGCGAAAGTTTTGACCCCGACATTGTCACCGCGGCCAATCAGCCGATGCTGTGCGGCCGCAGCGCCGGCGAATACCGCGCCTACCTTCCCCGCGCCCGCTGGATCCGCGATGCCAATGACAGCTACTTCGCGGCGATGACTTACCCGCAGGGCTTGCCGTCCTCGATGCAACCCTCCGACATCCATGACGCCACCTGGGGCGTACTCTCGGCGGTGTATGGCGGCGCGGTTCATCCGAGCGCCGAAGGTCATGCCGCGATGGCAGATGCGGCACTACAAGCGGCGGCCGCGGTGCTGCAGCTTAACGCGGCGGTGCCCGACGTCGTCTCGGAGCCCGAGGCGCCTCTCCTGCCCCTGCCACAGCAGCGCTGACTATCTCTTGTGTTAGCGCGCAGGCGCTGGGGCCGCGCTCTTCTTCGCGGCAACAGGCGGCTTGACCGCGGCCACCGGCGGCTTTGCGGCAACCGCCTGCGCCGGCAGATACTTGGCGATGATGCCGGGATCGATCTGGGCCATCGCCGAATCCGGCAGGCGGGTCCAGGTCTCATCCTTGCCAAACAGCGATATCCCGAGATAGCCGCGCAACGTCAAGGTCTGCCCGTCGGGGCTGACGGTCATCTTGGCGTGGTAGATGTTGCCGTCCTTCGGATTGAGGACGTTGCCGCCCTCATATTTCAATCCATCGCGCTTCATGTCTCTGACAAAGGAGATTCCGAGCAGCGGCGAATTCTTGCGGTCATCGATGCATGCCGAGCAGATCTCGTTGGGGTCATCGCCGGGGCGCGGAAAGGTCTTGGCGATGACGCCTTCAAAGACGCCATCGTGATCAAGGAAGAGAAACCACCCCACCGGCCTGCCTTCCTCGACTTTCTGCCAGAGGCCCGCAGCCGACGGTTCCGCCGCACTTGCCGGAACCACGAGCGCACTCGCAAGCCCCGCCACGAGTGGCAATATCAGTCGCAATCTGGACAACGTGTTCCGCATCAGCCTCACCTGAACCAATTTGAAAAATGAATGGCCGCAGACTACGGCCATTTCGAGGATGGTTCTAGTGCCCGGATTTCGTGCAAAGGCCGCCCTGGCGGGGTTCGGGTCATATTTCGGTTGGAATCAACCGACCCCGAGCTTCTTCTGCAGGCTGGACGACGATGTCGTGTACTGGAACACCAACCGCTTGTCCGGATAGACGTAACGATGGGCCTTCTGCGCCATCAGCGCACCTTCGTGGAAGCCGCACAAGATCAGCTTCAGCTTGCCGGGATAGGTGTTGATATCGCCGATGGCGAAAATTCCGGGGACGCTGGTCTCGAACGCCGAAGTCTCGACCGGCACCAGATTGTTTTCCAGCGTAATGCCCCAGTTCGCAACCGGCCCGAGCTTCATGGTGAGGCCGAAGAACGGCAGCATGGTATTGCAGACGACCTTGGAGAGCGCATTGTCGTTGCCCTTCACGGTGGCGCCGGTGAGCATGCCGCCCTCGCCTTCGAGGCCCGTGACCTGGCCGATCTTCAGATCCATCTTTCCGGCAGCCACCAGCGCGCGCATCTGCTCGACGCTATGGGGCGCTGCGCGAAAATCGTCGCGCCGATGCAGCAGCGTGACGCGCCTCGCGACCGGATGCAAATTGAGCGTCCAGTCAAGTGCGGAATCCCCGCCGCCGACGATCAAGAGATCCTTATCGCGGAACTGCTCCATCTTGCGCACAGAGTAAAACACCGAGGAGCCTTCATAGGCCTCGATGCCCGGCACCGGCGGACGCTTCGCCTGGAATGAGCCGCCGCCGGCGGAGATCACCACCGCCTTGCATTCGAACACCTTGCCGGCATCGGTGGTGACGCGAAACGCAGGATCGCCGATCTTCTCGATCCTCTCGACCATCTCGTTGAGATGGAAGGTCGGATGGAACGGCTTGATCTGCTCCATCAATGCCTCGGTAAGGCCCTGGCCGGTGACGAAAGGAATTCCCGGAATGTCGTAGATCGGCTTTTCCGGATAAAGCTCGGCGCATTGTCCGCCAACCTTATCGAGGATGTCGACGAGATGCGTCTTCATGTCGAGCAGGCCCAGCTCGAAAACGGCGAATAGTCCACAGGGGCCAGCGCCAATAATCAGCACATCGGTCTTGATTGCTTCGCTCATATCGCTTCTTTTCGGTTGAACCACGCCCGCCTGGCAAGCAGCAATTGGGCGTCCGCCTGTCTAGCCAACAGCGCCGAAGGAGGAAAGCCCATAAATAGGCGGCTGCTCCGCCGTCCGGCCCCTTGCCGGAGTTCACCAACTGGGTTGTAAGGGCATGAAGGTTTCGGAGATCGCCCCCGTGAATGCACGCATGACTTCAGACGCCACGCCGCGGCTGGAAGATTTTCCCTACCGGATTTTGGACAACGTGCGCTTTGCCGATCTCGACCCCAATCACCACGTCAACAACGCGATCTATGCGACCTATTTCGAGACCGGACGGGTCACGCTGATGAAGGACCGATCCTATGGGCTGATGCCGGAGGGCCTCTCATGGATGATGGTGCGGCTCGACATGCATTTCCGCGCCGAACTGCGCTGGCCGGGCACCATCGAGGTGGGACTTGGTTTGGTAAAATTCGGCCGCACTTCCGTGACGTTCGACCAGGTGGTATTTTCAGAAGGCAGATGTGTGGCCTCGGCACAGTCGGTCAGCGTGCTGATCGATGACGCCACGCGCAAGCCGACGCCGCTGACGCCGGAGCTCATCAAAAATTTTCAGCCCTGGCTGCGTCGCGGCGTATCGTCACAGCGTTGATCGCCGCACGCACTCGGCGGATCGTGCCGGCGATTAGCGCTGGGAACACGGCGCCGAAATGGTCGGGCTAGGCGGTGGAGACATCATGCACTGCGTGTTAGCATGTAACAGCATCTTGCCTGCGCGAACCCCACAACGGGCATCGCCATGACACTCACGGAACAGGCCTCCACCCTTCTGCATGCTCTCGGCGTTCCCGGTGATCGCTACGCCGGCGGTGGCCGCGCCGTGCAATCGCCCCTGACCGGCGAAATCGTCGCCGAGGTCGCCGACGCCGAGCCGGCGGCCGTCCTCGAGGCCGTCGCGCGGGCCCACGAGGCGTTCGCCGCGTGGCGGGCGGTCCCGGCGCCGCGGCGCGGCGAGTTCGTCCGGCTGCTTGGCGAAGAGTTGCGGGCGGCCAAGCCTGCGCTCGGCAAGCTCGTCACCATCGAGGCCGGCAAGATTCTCACCGAGGGTCTGGGCGAGGTGCAGGAGATGATCGACATCTGCGACTTCGCCGTCGGACTGTCGCGCCAGCTCTATGGGCTGACCATTGCGAGCGAACGGACGAACCACCGGATGATGGAGCAATGGCATCCGCTCGGCCCCGTCGGCATCATTACGGCATTCAATTTTCCGGTGGCGGTTTGGGCGTGGAACGCCGCGCTCGCACTCGTTTGCGGCAATCCGGTGATCTGGAAACCGTCGGAAAAGACCCCGCTCTCCGCGCTCGCGGTGCAGGCGCTGGTCGAGCGCGTGGCTGCGCGGTTCGACGGCGCACCGGCGCATCTTACCTCCGTTGTGATCGGCGGACGCGAGGTGGGCGAGCGGCTGGTCGACGACCCGCGCATCCCGCTTGTCTCGGCGACTGGCTCGACCGCGATGGGCCGCCTGGTCGGTCCGCGGCTCGCGCGGCGTTTCGCGCGTGCGATCCTGGAGCTTGGCGGCAACAATGCATCGATCGTCTGTCCGTCCGCAGATCTTGCGCTGGCGCTGCGCGCGATCACCTTTGCCGCAGTAGGCACCGCAGGCCAGCGCTGCACCTCGCTACGGCGACTGCTGGTGCATGCGAGCGTCTATGACACCTTCATCGCACAACTGAAGCGGGTTTATGCCGGCGTGCGAATCGGCAATCCGATTGCCGACGCCGCCGTGCTGGTCGGGCCGCTGATTGACGAGGCCGCGTTCCACAAGATGCAGGCAACGCTGGCCGAGGCGCGAAAGCACGGAGCACAAATCAGCGGCGGCGAACGGGTCGAAAGTCCCGAGCACCCCTCTGCCTATTATGTGCGCCCTGCGCTGGCTGAAATGCCGGCACAGACGGGGCCGGTCATGGAGGAGACCTTCGCGCCGATTCTCTACGTGATGAAATATTCCGATTTCGACGAGGCGCTCGAGCTGCATAACGGCGTACGACAGGGGCTGTCGTCATCGATCTTCTCGACGGACATGCGCGAGGTTGAAAAATTCATTTCTTTTATCGGCTCGGACTGCGGTATCGCCAACGTCAATATTGGTCCGTCCGGCGCCGAGATCGGCGGCGCATTTGGCGGGGAGAAGGAGACCGGCGGCGGACGCGAGGCCGGCTCCGATGCGTGGAAGGCCTATATGCGCCGCGTCACCAGCACCATCAATTTCGGCCACGACCTGCCGCTGGCGCAAGGGGTGAAATTCGACATCGGATGAACTGCTCTCTCGATGTCAGGCCGTCGTGGCTTGAGCGAGCCCCGCAGCGGGCCGCGCGACGCCTTCATCGGTTAAGCCTGCCGCTCCGGCGTCGAGACCACAAGCCCGTCGAGTTCGTCGCTGACCTTGATCTGGCATGACAGGCGCGAATTGGGCCGCACATCGAAGCCAAAATCCAGCATATCCTCTTCCATCGGCGACGGGCTGCCTACCTTTTCACGCCAGGCTTCATCGACATAAACGTGGCAGGTCGCGCACGCACAGGCGCCACCGCATTCGGCTTCGATGCCCGGCACGGCGTTGCGGATGGCCGCTTCCATCACGGTCGCGCCGTTCTCGACGTCGATGGTGCGGGTTTCGCCGTTATGGTCGACAAAATGAATTTTGGCCATGATCGCTCGTGCTGCCGGATCGGTGACAATAAGGTCGGTGCCGTCCTATAACGGGTCGATCCAAGCTGCGCTAGCGGCTGGGACGAAAACCTTTCGCGCTGTTTCCGGCAGGGTTTCTTTAGGGCCGGCGCAACAGTGCGTCGATCGCCGTTCGGACCTGTGCCACCGCGTCCTTGAGCTCGGCGAGCGCCTGCATCGGATCGGCGCCGTCATGCAGCGCCGTTTCCAGAGCCGCGGCGGCCTCGGCAACCGCAAAGGCGCCGATGGCGCGCGCCGAACCGTTTAGCGTATGCGCAAGCTCGCGAGCCTCGGCCGGCAATGCCGCGAGTATGCTGATCAAGCGCACCGACTGGGCCGAGAACATCGCCAGTACCTCGCGCTCGAGGCTCTCATCGCCAAGCGTCATGTGCTTGAGATGATCCAGATCGATCGGGCCATCATCGGGAACCAGCGGCGGCGATGACATCCATTCGATCCGTTGCAGATGAAGCGGCATGGCGATGGTCCTGATATCCCCCGCATCCGACGTTGCGACGGGAATGTCTTCGCGAGCCAATCACGGAATTGGTTAACGGAACGTTTTGCGCCGGGTTGCCGCAGGTTCGCCTTGCTTTTGACGGGCTGTTGCCTCAATTCGGCCGGATCCCGCAAAAAATCTGTGCATCATTAGGGTCTTACGGCGCTCTCCTGTTAACGATGATTAAGATTGTCTTAACCATGACCATTTCATTCGCGCCGCTCACCCAATAGGATGTTTTTTGGGGACGGTGGCGGGCAAGCCGACTGAACGCCGCGCTTTGCGCCGCGCAGCCGCATGACGCCGTTTTCGGGCCTGCACGAGCAAGGCTCGCGGCGATGCGCATTGGTAGCGAGGGGTAGACTGAACATGGCGAACAATCCCAAGAAGGTCAAAGACCCCACCGAAGTCGCGCTTTCTGCCATTCAGGAAGCCTTGAACATCAGCGACGCGGCCGCTGATACCAACCGCCACTTGATGCGCGACGAAGCGGCGCTATCGATTCCGCCTGCAACGCCCACCTACAGC
>Ga0209153_1000276_pt1 | contig 26696 bp, 16 predicted proteins | sample GraSoiAngelo_120_FD_185877 | JGI IMG/M metagenome (GOLD analysis project Ga0209153, IMG submission 185877) | Grasslands soil microbial communities from the Angelo Coastal Reserve, California, USA - 14_0919_09_20cm (SPAdes) (version 2) | ecosystem: Environmental > Terrestrial > Soil > Grasslands ... | reverse complement strand
GCAAGCGCCAGCGCCAGCAGATTTGCGCCACTGTAGGAGCGGCTAACGGCGATCCGGACTAGACTTCGAAACAGCCTCGCCATTACGTGCAAGTGAAGCTGCTCAGCAAAGGCAGGACGGTCAATTATCCTAGGCGTATTCCCCATTGGGTCAGCGACGTTTCTGGTTCAGTTGATGACGGCTTGAGCGCACTGTTTCGCCCAGAGATCGCGCACTATTGCCGTTATCCTTGGGCCAGGTCTACGCACACTGCGAAGTACTGCTGCCTGCTCCCCAGTCATGAGTGACCCTCGCTGGCCAACCTATTAAGCCACCTCAACTCCACGGGGAAAACAAATTTCGATCCAGTTTGGCTTATCAAGAACGACGACGTAGACGAAAGTCAAGGTGGTTGGCACCGGTTTTGAGGTAGTCAGCAGTCGCCAAGGATAATAGTGTCGCGGAGTTTCAAACTTGGCTTAATCTGCGATATGCGTTTGATCGCGACGCTAGGAAGCTTCCGTGGAGCTGCGCAACCTACTGATCGCTGGCGCGTCAGCAATCGTGCTGAGCGTGGGATATGTGGGAGCAAGATGTTATTCAACATCGGGCGGAATCGTCACATCCCAAGATCTGTCGTATCGGCTGGCAATTGAAGAGGAGGCAATGCGGGGACAGGTGATGGTCGCTGAGACCCCTGTTTTAAGAGTTCGTGAAGGCGATCGAGTCAACTTGCTCCTGACGGCGCCGCTACCCGCTGAGGTCTATATCCACGGTCTAGAAACCAGCGCCACGCTTCTACCTAACTTGGAGACCTCGCTCGCATTCTACGCCGCGACCCCCGGAAGATACTACGTTCACCTTCATAATGTCGTGTGCGCGGATCCGCACGAGTCGAGCGATTCTCACGTTGAGGTCGCGGTTATCGAGGTCGAGCCTCGATAAGGAATCTCCTACCGAGAAAGGGTTGCGCTGTGGCACTACTCCAGGTGCCTGTTGCGCGTTTCTTCGCCATAACGCGCAACCAAGCTACCCGAAAGGGCGATGGGAATGATAAGCGCCGCGGCGGCAACCACCAAATTTGGAATAAGCGCGACGATCGTCAGCGCGTTCACGGCAAGGCCTCCGAACTTGCTGCTGCCGGATACTAAACCCGTGGCGCGACCACGGATAAGCACGGGATAATTTTCCGCTGCGTACGGCAACAGTACGCCGATGATACCGTTGACGCCGACCATCAGTATCGAAAATACGATGAGCGGGTGAGCGCGGAAGGTACCAATCGAGGAATCAAACATTGAAACTCCTAGTAGACCGAAAGCGGTGAGAACCGCCAGGAGAACTAGGGTCCATTTGGTGCTCCACTGGCTGTAGAGAAAGGCGACAAATATCGTCGTTGGCAACGCCAACATTGAAGAATAGAACAAGAGTTCGTTCGAGCCAGCGACGCTGTATCCCCGCGCGCGCAAATTCGCCGGCATCCACAAAAGTATGCCGAAGTTGACCAACCCCCATGCGCAGGCAACGAAATTCAGCGTAACCGTCGTCGCACGGAAACGACCAAATATGAGCTCGCCTGCTCTGTCGATGGAGCCTGGGCGCGGAGCCTCGGCGTCGACCCAACCCTGAGGATTCAACGGCACAGCGTAGCGCTCAACGAGTTCGCGCGCCTCGTCATAGCGGCCGCGCGCCAACAGGAAGCGGGGTGATTCCGGGATCAGGTTGTTGCATAGGATCAAGACTAGGCCCGTGGGTGCACTAAAGAACCAGAGAATGCGCCAACCAAAGTGCGGCTCGAACAGGGCTGCGGCGCCGCTCGCTGCGAACCAGCCTCCGATTAGACCGAATGCCCCAACCAACACCAAGGACCAGCCGCGATGCCGGGTGGGAATGCATTCGGCCAGCAGCGCGTACGTGATCGGAAGCATGCCGCCCGCAGCCATCCCCATCATAAAACACATGAACAAGTTGAGCTCAAACTGAGGCATCGAACCGCAGATAGCAGTGCCTACGAACATGATGCCGGCGAGCAGTATCGCGGCTCTGCGGCCGACCCGGTCCGCGATGATGCCCCAAACATAAGAACCAATTACAAGACCTGACAGCGCGCAAAATGGCAACAGAGCAACGACTTCGCGGGATAATCCATACTCAGCCGCGGTGCCGGGGACAATAAAGCCCAACGAGGCAGGCTTCATCGAATCGATCGCAACCGCAACAGTAAGCACCAACAAAAGCTGCCAGTGCGCCCATCTGAGTCGCCCGGTGTCCCTCGTCATGTCACGCTCGAGTGTCGCAGCAGCTTTCACAATGCTGGCGGGTGAATGTGAGGAACTTGGGAGGAGGCCATAGTAGCTGGCCGCGGTCCCGGCCACGATAAGCGCCATACCGAAAAACATTTCGGCATCAAAGGACATCCCGGCAAGATGAAAATTCATCGACGCTGAGCGGACATACATTGGGAGGTGCAGCACCACACCAGCGCTTACGGCGACCGTGCCCAACCAAAAAAACAAGGGATGGGCATGCTCGCCACGAGGTAGAGCTTCGATTCCCATATAGCCCCCTTTGCAAGTTAATTGCTGCCGGACGTCGCCAATGTATCCGGCGCGACTCGCTCCGCCGCTGCATCGTCCGAGCGAGGCACCGTTAGCCATTCGTGAAGCCGTGCCGAGATCTGATCAGATGATTGATCGGGTGAGAACAGCGTCAAGTAGCGGCCATCCGGGTCCATCAGGTAAATATACGAACTGTGTTCTATAGAATAATCGTCGGAATTCTCGAATGGCAATTTCCTGTAAAAGACCCGATACTGCTTGGCAACGGCTGTAATCTCCGCCGAGCTGCCGGTGAGGCCGATGATACGCCGATCAAATGATTCAAGATACCGGCCTATCGCCGCCGGCGTGTCACGTTCCGGATCAATGGAAATAAACACCGATCGAATCCTGTCGGCCGACGGGCCGAGTTTCTCCAGGAGCTGGCTCAGCGTCATCAACGTCGTCGGGCAAACATCCGGGCAGTGGGTATACCCGAAATAGACGAGCATGTACCCACCGCGGAAGGTGCGATCGGTCACCACGCGCCCATCGGTCGCGGTCAGCACGAACGGTCCGCCGAAACCAGTCCGTTCGCTGCCGCCCGACCGCAAATCGGCCGTGAATGTGACGAACATCCCAAGTCCGAGTAGGGCAAAGAAGGCGAACACCGCAAGTACGATGCGCTGCTCGGGTTTTATCATAGTGGTCCTCTCGAACGGTTTCGGTTGATACTTCTCGTGTCCCAAGCAATATGTCAGATAATGTGAAATGCCAGGATGGTCTGGCTGCTCGCTGAAAATCTGCAACAGCAACTCCGCCGCCTTGGTGCGCTCGCGCGAGATGCTATCGCCAGACGGCGCCACAAAATTCAAGGCCAGCGCGAAAAAGACACTCGCTTCGCGATCATCTGGGTAGTTGGTGGCTACGGTCTCCATGGCCAGCGAATAAGCAATCAGGCGCTCGTGCCAGCCGGGGATCTTAGACTCAGGAAAGAGCTTACGTGCCGCAGCAATGTAGGCCCGCTCGCGCGCGCTGGTATGGCGTGCCCTCTCTGCAGCGGTGAGCGCCCGGCGCGCAATATCGACGTCATCTTCGCTCGGCAGCAGATAAAGTGGATTCTGCAGCCTGCTCATAGCGATGCCCCAATATCCCATGGCGCAGTCGGGATCCCGCTTGACCAGGTCGTCATAGACGTAACCAGCGTCCGCGAATTGAAAGAGGTGCAACAATGACGTCGCGCTTATGAACTCGCGCTGGCTCTGCCAGCCGCAGGAGATGGGGAAATGGAGCACGCCGAGCCGGCCGTCTTCGGCCAGGTACCACTTTGCGAAAGTCACCGTGGTGCCCAGAACAAATGCCGATAGCAAGACGGCCGCGAGCAGATAGCCCCGATGCCAAATCGCCACTCTGACCTTTGCAAACAGAAATCCCGATAACTCGCCTACCCCGCCGCGGGGTCGATCGGGAGGGGCAGGACGTCCACGTGCTGACAAGGACATTTGTACCTACCGGCTTTGCGGCTCCCTTCGAAAGCGATCTATCTCAACCCTCGACATATTCCGTCGTCCAAGTGAATAGGGCGCTTCATCGATCTTGGCAGGGGATTTCGCGCAGAAGCCCGCAACAGACAACTAGAAAGCTTATTGGTCTATTCCAGCAAAACGCCGCTGAAGAAGCTACTCAAATTTATCGATGTTCTGTTTTTGATTGAATTCTCAGGGGTGGCCTGACCTGAATAGGTTAGGCTGATCCGGATCAGGGGCGTGCCGTTTAGTGGTCCACAGTGGAGACGACCGACGTCACACGCCATCGGCCATCGACAGCTTCCGCCACGACACCAACGATATCGTACGGCGCGTGGCGAAACTTGGTCACGGCGACCGCCCGTGGATGCCCGGCAGCAGGAGCGAGCTCGCCAACAAAGAACGGCAGCAAAGGCGATACATCATGACCTCCCTGCGGCAGAAGAGGAAAGTAGGCGGAGGACGGGGGCGCATAGCTGACATAGGCACCAGGTCGATTTGCTATCGCATCAATGCTGGCACGCTCCTCTGTCGTAAGAGGTTCGCGCCGCAAAGCAATTTCAGCAACGCTGCCGTGGTCGTTCAGCCGCCAGAGCTTGAGCCGGCTCTCAAGCTCCTGGCTTGTCATGCTCGTGGCCGTGGCTGCAGTCCCTTCGTTCGTGTCCGCTGCGGCAGAAAACTCCTTGACGAGCGCGGTGAAGTCTTTGGTGGCAAGCCAGCTCGCGAAAAAGCGATTGTAAAACTCGAGTAATGCTGGTTCGACCGCGTGCTGAGATGACTTCTCGCTCCTGAGTGGCGGCAACTTGCGATCGGGCCAATGCTGTAAAAACGCTTCTGCGCCGTCGGGTAGAGAAATACCCTCCAGGAACGAGACGTCGTTAATTCCGTGTGCCACGAACCAGCGAGCCTTCTCGGTCTTAGTTGAAGCGTTTATAAACTCGTCAAGCTCTTGGCGAATTTCTTGCCAGCTGCGAGCGCTGCGGCGAGTGTCGGATATCGCGGGATATTGTTTGAGGATTTCATAGGTGGCTTGCGCCATCGCGACCGTGTCCATCGGCCAGTACACGGTGAGATCGGCGCGATGTGATGCAGGACCTCCGCGCATCTCGGAGTGTCCCCAAGCGAAGCTGCTGTCGCATGTGGAAGTAGCTTCGCCGAGTTGCGGAAGAGTTGGAATTCCCTGGTTCGCCCACGAATCCTGAAGTACGTGTAGTGCTTCGCCAAGTTGCGAAAGCCTATATTGCGCTTGGCTCGGACTAACCTCGATCGCTTCAAGCGCTGCCTTCCTTGCCGCTCTGCTATTGGGCACTACTTCTCTGGTCTCCGGTGGTCCGGGAATGCTGCCTTCAGAAGGAAAATGGTGCTCTCCGGCTCGCCGCGCGCTGATCTCATCCTTAGCTAGGCAAGCATATAAGCCCACGACGTCGATGAACGGCGTGTCTCCGGAATCGACACGCTCATCAAATGTCGCAATGATGTGCGCCTGCTCTGGCTCGAAGCCTGCCTGCAGTGCGAGCCAGTTCGTCAGTCCGTGGTGGACGTCGGCTTCAAATGCGATCGCCGGGGATGCTGCAAGAAAGAAGACCGATACGAACAGCAACCGCATCGACGGCGTCTTGTTGGCTCGTAAAACTATCGGCGCTTCATCCCACATATATTGACCCTTCAGCGTAGTTGATGCACCCGCTGAGCACTGCATTAAGGTCCTTATCTTCGGACAAGCGCAGCAGCGGGGCTGCGCGGCCAGAAAACCAGGTCCTGGGCAGACCAACCTTCGCGGACAGACTGGCTCTGGCGATAAGCGGTGAGATTATGGACCAGGAAGGACTTGTCCACGGGTAGTCCCGAACGTTCATAGCTCGAGATGATGTCCTGCTGTAGCTCTGCCGCCTTGGTAAAGTTTCCGGTCTCGGCGAGCGCCATACCATAAGTTTGACCGATCTCCAGGCTAGAGTTTTTTTCAAACAACGACTTCGCCATCGTCAACGCGCGCGGTCCATCGCGCACTTCGGCTGCCGGTGCCGTCGCGAGAAGACGTGCCAAAGCGTTGATCACTTCAGCACTTTGCGGTTGCTGCGACAACGCGGTCTCGAGGACTTTCCTTGCTTCGACATGATCGGCTGCTTTGATAAGAGCGAAGGCCAGCGAAAGCGCAATCCGGGTCGACTTTGGCTGTTTGGAAAGAGCCTGCCGATACCATTGGACCGCGTCAAGCGAAGAACGAGAACGCATGATCGCATCAGCAAGGTAAACGGCGGCCTGAATGTTGTTCGGGTCACGCTCGATCGCGGAACGGTACTGGGCGATTGCCGCAGCATCCTCACCCTGGCGGTCGTAGATTACGCCAAGGCTGAAATGTGCCACGGCACTGTTGTCGTCAAGGTGCAGAGATTCGATCAGGTTCTTTTGCGCCTCTTCGGTTCGGCCCAGATTGGCGAGCGAAATACCCAGATTTGCTAACGCCTCGGCGTTACCTGGATCGGAGGCAACTGCCGCTCGAAAAGCGTCTTCAGAGAGATCAAACCGCCCCTCCTTTGCGAATCTCTGTCCTCGGCGGAGCAGTACGTGAGAAACAACGAGCTTATCGCTCATCGCATCGACAATTGGATCCGGGAACGAGGGCTCTTGTCCATCAATCGCGAACTGAGCAAGGTTTGCCCGCGCTTTTTCGGCATCGCCGAGCCCCCGATAGGCCGTTGCCAGCGGCTGACGTAATCGGCTGGCGCTGGGCGAGATCCTGAGGGCTTCCTCCAGCCAATCGGCCGCTTCCTGATAGTGCCCAGCTGTCAAGGCGACCTTTCCTAAGCCGGCCAGGGCCGCCGCTTTGCCTTCCTTGTCGCCCTTCGCCCCTTCGAAAATCGAGCGGGCTTTATCCAAATCGCCGTTTTGCAGATACATTTGACCGAGATAAATTTCGGCAGCCACATACGTGGGATCGATATGCCGCGCCATCTCAAAGTACCTTGTCGCCTCGGAAACCCTGCCCTGATCGGCATAGAGATGCGCGAGCAGATAGGGCCACCTCTTATCGCGCGAATCGAGACGACCGGCATTTATGTAGGCGACCTCAGCAGGCGTCGTCAGATCCTGCGCTTGGTAGACCATTCCTAGATCACCATACGCTCGAGCGAGATCGGCGGAGGAGGTTTTGGACCTAGTTCTAGTATCGAATTCCGCATTGGCTGCGGCTATGCGGTTGCGCACCGCCGGCTCTACCTTGCTGAGGTCCGTTGTCGGCACGGGCAACAAATCGGGCTGATTGTCGCACCCCTGAGCTACCAAAGCCAGCACTGCCACAGCGGCAACACGCAGGAGCACAGCGCGGGCCGCGGCGGTCTTTCTCATGGCTTGGCCACGAGAATACCGCTTCCTTGCGCGACGGTTGTGTAGGTGCGCAAGGCAGGTGGCGGAAAGCGCTCTTCTGTTCCGTCAACCCAATGCACCACGAGTTCTTCAATCTCGCTCGCTTCCCCCAGTCCTATCACAAGGCGCGGGTCGCTCGCCGACAGATAGCTCCCGTCCGAATGCACCCGTCGCCATAGGGTGCGACCACCGTGGCGTCTGAACTCGACTTTCGCTCCATAGGCGTCACGACTTCCGGTAAGCAAGCGCAAACCGACCCACGGACGCAACGCTCCGACCTTGTTGAGAAAAATCCGCAGCCGCCCATTGTTGTTGGCGACCACAAAATCCATTCCACCGTCGTTGTCCAGGTCAGCCACGGCAAGCCCCCGTCCAACTTCGGAAAGGGAAAAGGCACTTCCCGCTTTGGTGCTAACGTCCGCAAATTTTCCGTCGCCTAGATTGTGCAGTAGCTGTTTGGTCTGGTGCAAAGGAAACGGATCATGCGCCCGCACCTGATCTTCAATCACATGGACTGCGCCGTTAGCGATCACGATATCCGGCCAACCATCATTGTCGTAGTCAACGAACGCTGTACCAAATCCCGTAAAGGGTGTGGTCGCGACATAGAGCCCCGCCACAGCGCTTGCATCCTCGAACTGCCCGCCATGACCAAGATTGCGATAAAGAGTCGCTTTCTCGCGAGTAAGATGCGTGACGAAGATATCTTCGTTCCCGGTGCCGTAGACATCCGCAATATCGACGCCCATGCCTGCTTCGGCCGCTCCATCGACATTTACTGCCACGCCACGCTCAAGCGCTTCGTTGCGAAAAGTGCCGTCTTTCTGGTTTATCCAAAGTTGATTTGGATTGCCGTCATTGGCAACAAAGAGATCAGGCCAGCCATCGCCGTTCACGTCCGCAGCGATCGTTCCGAGGCCGTTGCCAAAGGCCTTGGTAATCCCCGAGTTAATCGAGACATCCTCGAACGTTCCGTTTCCCAAATTATGATAGAGAATGCCCGGCACCGGCCGAAAAGCGACGGGAGCACAGTAGTCGCGTGCACTTGTGAAATTGTAGCACCTTCTTGTGTCTGCCAGCGAATAGTCGACGTAGTTGGCCACATAAAGGTCGAGGAAACCGTCACGATCATAATCGAAGAAGCTGGCACTCGTGCCCCATCGGCCGTTCCCACCGACGCCGGCTATCGCCGTGACCTCCTTAAACGTTCCGTCTCCTTGATTCCGAAACAATCGATTGGGACCCGCGAATTGGGTGATAAAAACGTCCAGAAAGCCGTCGTTATCATAATCTCCCGTTGCCACGCCCATGCCGTATCCGGAGGAACAAAGTCCGGATTTTTCGGTGACATCTTTAAACTTGACCGCGGGCGCACCGCTTTCGCCGACGGTCAGTTCATTGTGGAACAGGCGAGCCGAACAAGATGAACTGGTATCGCTAGATCTGGTCTCGCCTAACGCCGCGCCGTTCAACACTAGAATGTCAACGCGGCCGTCATTATCGTAGTCAAATACCGCGACCCCAGAACCGATGATTTCGGCGAAATAATATTCGCCCTTCATGCCATTGGTGTGGACAAAATTAACGCCGCTGGCTTCAGTCGCATCGACAAAAATGTCCGACGCAGCGGCTCGAGTGATTGCAGTGGGAGATGCGCTATAAAGCTTAAATAACGCGCCGAAACCCGCAACTGCGACAAATAAGCTAACAACAGTCCAAATGGTCGCGGCGCCGAAACGCGATTGAGGGGACTTAGTCATCTAGAACGTGCGTCATATGCAATAACCAAACCACAAGCTTCGTAGTATGGGTCTAAGCACCCAGTTTGTCAAAATGCACAAAATGCATAAGGTCGCGAAATAGAAAGACGCTGTTGCGGAAGGCTCGTTACAGTAGCGTGCGTAAAATTCCGTGCTGGGCGTTTGTCGAACTCGAGTGGCTCGATCTTTCCCTCGGGTAGTGGCATAGGCGGCCGACGATCCTTAGCGCACTCGGCCACATCGATTCATGGTGAACTTTCAGCGTTGGCGGATCGCGCCCATATCACCGCCGCGTCTTGCAAAGCCGGCGGGCCCATTAGCGGAGCGGACCGGGAGGCGCGGGCATCGTGACGTCATAGTGACGTGTTGGACCCACACATTTGGTTCGACGTAAACTCCGTACCATAGTTCATGAAGTTGCGCGCGCCGTTGCATTTCAGTCGACGGATGAGTCCGGCTCGATGCCATCGTGAACTACGATCAGTCGATCTGGGGCGCATACGATTCCTCGCCGCAACCTGAGTCCGCGCTCTATTCGCAGCACGAGTTTTCGCAACGGATGCGGCGGTAATCCTGCCGGAGAGTCTCCCCTCTCGCAGGGGCATCTTCGGTCTATCGCTCTCGCCCATGAGCCCGCAGACGCCGTCGCAACGTCGCGAACTGGAGGCGGGTTCCAATCCCTTCTCGTCAGATCGCCCTTCGGATTTTGATGGGAAGTATCGGTCGGCAGGGAGGATTTCGAGACCTGCCAAAGATAAGGATCGCCCCAATGAGCAGTTGGGGGCCAACTTTTGGCCCCGAAGTGTATGCTTGAGGAACCTAGGCGGACGGCGCCTAACCAGGCCCGTCCGAATGTTCAAAATCACGCGACGGATTTGCGCACATGCTCCGGGTTCGGAACAAATCAATCGCGGGCCTCTTACAGAGAGAGTCATCCCGAAAATGCATGACGAGCCAGCATCGCGCATAACATCCATGGGAAGGCCCGGATGGGAATTGTACGCTTTGCTCTGAAATACCCGCATACATTCTATGTCATGGCGCTGACCATGCTGGTACTCGGGGTCAGCGCTATCTTCAGCGCGCCCAAGGACATTTTTCCGCGCATCGACATCCCCGTGGTCACGCTGATCTGGCAATACACCGGACTCACGCCGGAAGAGATGGAGCAGCGAGTCACGACGTACAGCGAATATTCGATCAGCTCGAGCGTCAATAATGTGCGCAACATCGAATCGCAGACGCTGTCCGGCATCAGCGTGGAGAAGGTCTATTTTCAGCCGAACGTGAACGTCGATCTTGCCATGAGCCAAATCGTGTCGGCCAGCAACTCGATCCGCAACCTGATGCCCCAGGGCATCCAGCCGCCGATCGTGGTGCAGTACAACGCGTCCAGCGTGCCGGTGCTGCAATTGAGCCTGAGCTCCGATCGCCTCAACGAGCAGCAGCTCTATGACTACGGCATCTACCGCATCCGCCAGGCGCTCGCACCGATCCAGGGCATCACCCTTCCCACCCCTTATGGCGGCAAGTACCGCCAGATCATGGTCGATATCGATCCTGCCGCCCTGCGCGCCAAGGGCTTGACGCCGACCGACCTGGTGAATGCCGTCAATGCGCAAAGCCTGACACTGCCGTCGGGCGACGCCAAGATCGGCCACCGGCAATATATCGTCGGCATCAACTCGCAGCCGTCAACCATTGACGAACTGAACAACGTGCCGATTCGTCAGGTCTGCGGCACCACCGTCGCGCTCAGGGATGTGGCCCACGTGCACGACGGCTGGGCGGTTCAGCAGAATGTGGTGCGGGCCGAGGGACGCCGCTCGATCCTGCTCACAATCATCAAGAACGGCGATGCCTCGACCTTGGATGTCGTGAACCGCATCAAGGCGGCGCTTCCCGAGATTCAGAAGGCGGCGCCCCCCGGAATGGAAATCCGGCCGCTGTTCGATCAATCGATCTTCGTCTCCGAATCGATTGGCGGTGTCGTGCGCGAGGGTCTGATCGCGACCGCGCTGACGGCGCTGATGATCCTGATGTTTCTCGGCTCCTGGCGTTCAATGCTGATTGTGATGGTTTCGATTCCGTTATCGATCCTCACTTCGATTGCCGTTTTTACGGTGATGGGGCAAACCATCAACACCATGACGCTCGGCGGCCTCGCGCTCGCCATCGGTATCCTCGTCGATGATTCCACGGTGGCGATCGAGAACACCCACCGGCTGTTCGAGCGCAGGATCGATTTTGACCATGCGGTGCTTGAAGGCTCGGCCGGAATCGCGCTTCCGACGCTGGTTTCGACGCTCGCCATCTGCTCTGTCTTCGTGTCGCTGTTCTTCCTGCAGGGACCGGCGCGCTTCCTATTCACACCGCTGGCGCTTGCCGTGTCATTCGCGATGCTAGCCTCCTACCTGATTTCGCGCACGCTCACGCCAATCATCATCAGCCTCCTGCTGCGCGGCGAATACGCCAGCGATGGCGGCGGCCGCTCGGCGATTGCGCATTTCCTGACATCGATTCATGGCAGGTTCACCCGCGGCTTCGATCGTTTCCGCGAGTTCTATGGCTGGCTGCTTGCTGGCTTGTTGGCCCGTCGGATCCTCGTGCCGGTCGTCGCTATCACCATTATTGCAGGAGCCGGCGCGCTTGCTCCGTTCATTGGCTCCGATTTCTTTCCGCCCGTCGATGCCGGGCTGATCCAGTTACATGCGCGCGCACCCGCGCGGACGCGGATCGAGGACACGGAGCGGATCTTCCAGGCGGTCGAGAACAAGATCCGTGAGCACATTCGACCGGAGGATCTCGATCTCGTGCTCGACAATATCGGACTGCCGCAGCGACTCTACAATCTTGCCTTCACTGACGGCTCTGCCATCGGGGTCAATGACGGGCAGATTCTCATCTCGCTCAAGCAGGGCCATCGCCCCACGGCCGATTATGTCAGAAGCCTGCGCGAGGAGCTGCATCAGGCGTTCCCGGATGTTCTGTTCTACTTTCAGCCGGCCGATATGGTCACCCAGATCCTCAACTTTGGCATCCCGTCGCAGATCGACGTCGAGGTGCAAGGTCAGGACCGCGACGAGAACCGTGCGCTCGCCAAAACGCTGAAGCAGCGCGTGAGCGCCCTGCCCGGCCTCGTCGATGTCCACATCCAGCAAGAGCTCGATGCGCCTGAGCTGCGCTATGACATAGACCGCAACCGCGCCCAGGAGCTTGGCCTTTCAATCAGCAGCGTCGCCAATGACATCAATGTCAGCTTGAGCTCGTCGGAGCAGGTCTCGCCGAATTTCTGGACCGATCCCAAGGCCGGAATTCCCTATTATTTGGCGGTCCAGACGCCGCAATATCGCGTGAGTAGCGTCGACGATATCAAGAACACACCGATCAGCAGCCACGCGTCGGTACAGGCGCCCGTTCCCAACGTGCTCGGAAACATCGCAAGCATCGCGCGCCGTCCGGTACAATCTGTCTTCAATCATTCGAACGTACAGCCGGCTTACGACGTCTATGGCAGCGTGCAGAACTCCGATCTCGGCAATGCCGCGGTCAAGATTCAAGCGATCGTCAACGATCTGCAGGGTAAGCTCAAGCCGGGCAACCGCATCGCGGTACGCGGCCAGATCGAAAGCATGAATTCCGCGTTCAAAGATCTGGCGATCGGGCTCCTGTTCGCCGCGCTCTTTGTCTATCTGCTGATGGTCGTCAACTTTCAGAGCTTTCTGGATCCGCTTGCCGTGCTATTGGCGCTGCCGGGAGTCGGGTGCGGCATTGTGCTCATGCTGTTTGCGACCGAAACGTCTCTGAGCGTCCCCTCGCTGATGGGCGCGATCATGGCGATGGGCGTCGCGTCGGCGAACTCTATCCTCTTGGTCGCATTCGCGCGCGAGCGGCGTCAGGCGGGCGTCGAAGCGGCACAGGCAGCCCTGGAGGCAGGCAAGACCAGACTGCGCCCTGTGCTGATGACGGCTGCGGCCATGGTCGTCGGCATGGTCCCGATGGCGTTCGGAACCGCGGGCAACGAGCAGAACGCGGTGCTCGCGCGTGCGGTGATCGGCGGAGTTCTGGTGGGCACGGCCACGACGTTGCTGATCGTCCCCTATCTCTATTCGGTGTTCGGCCGTTACGAGCACGTTCCGGTGCCGCAAACGAACCGGGGCACGAGCGAGGCATAACCATGAGCGAGCCTGGCCACATGCCTGTTACCCCCGATCCCGTCCCGTCCCATCAAGCCCGGTCGGAGCAACGCCGCCGCGTCGCCTGGAGCGCCGCGTTCGCCGCTCTCGCGCTCATTGCCTGCCTCGTCGGCTATGGCATGTGGCGCCACGCCCAGACCAGTGCAATGGCGCAGCAAATACTGCGGCACGAGCACAACATGGTGCCGACGGTGCGTACCAAGGCAGTCAGCGCGGTCGGCGATCCGAAAACGATCGATCTAACAGGCACCATGGATGCGTTCGAAAGCGCCACGCTCTATGCGCGGGCGACAGGATATATCAGCAAGCGCAACGTCGATATCGGCAGCCGTGTCCGCGCCGGCGATCTCCTGGCCACCATCGCGGCACCGGATCTTGATCAGCAGCTAAGCCAGGCCCGCGCACAAGTGGCGCAGCTCGAGGCAGCGCTGGAGCAGGCGCGCGCCACCGAGCAACTGGCACGCGCCAACAACGAGCGGACTTCCCGCCTGGTGACTCAAGGTTGGCAGTCGCAGCAGCAGGGAGACACAGATCGCCTGACTTTCGCGGCGCAATCGGCCGGGGTGCGCGTAGCTACCGCCAATCTCGAAGCGCAGAAGGCACAGGTCTCGCGGCTTGAGCAGCTCACGAGCTTTGAACGCGTGACCGCGCCATTCGACGGCGTGATCACGGCCCGCCAGGTCGATGTCGGGAGCCTGGTGACCGCAGATACCGCCAATGGCACGGCACTGTTCTCAATCGCTCGCACCAATACGCTGCGGGTGCAGGCCTACGTGCCGCAGGACGCGGCGCTGGCGATCAAGGATGGCTCGCAGGCCGATGTCAATGTTCCTGAGATTCCGGAGCGAACGTTTCGAGGCACCATCGCGCGCAACGCCAATGCGCTGCAAGCCGGCACACGGACCCTTTTGACGGAGGTCGATCTCGACAACGCCGACGGCGCACTTCATCCAGGCCTTTACTGTACGGTACACTTCACCATACCGCGCAAGCAGCCGGTGATGATCGTGCCGGCAGAAGCCGTGATCTTCGATGAGCGCGGATTGAGCGTTGCCGTCGCCGCCGACGGCCGGGCACATTTGCGCCGCATCGAGCTTGCGGCTGACGAGGGGGCCCAGGTCGATGTCAGGCAGGGTCTCAATGCAGGGGAACGTGTTATCCTCAATCCGCCGATCGACATTGCCGATGGCATGACGATCAACGCGACCGATGCGGATGCCGAGCGAGACCGGAAAGTGGCCACGCAATAAGGGAGCGACGATGGCCAGCCTCTCAAAGCCTCCCTCCGTCCTGTCCCTCGCTTGATGGCCGGATCCATGGTGACTACGATCAGTCGATCTGGGGCGCATACGATTCCTCGCCACAGCCTGAGTCCGCGCTCTAATCACAGCACGAGTTTCCGCAACGGACGCGGCGGTGACCGTGCCGGAGAGTCTCCCCTCTCGCAGGGCATCTTCTGGTCGATCGCTCTCGCCCATGAGCCCGCAAACGCCGTCGCAACGTCGCGAACTTGTGGAATTCCGATATTCCGCAGCCCGTAAAGAGGTGAGCGAATTCTTGTCCAGCCCCCACAGCGAAGTCCATCACCATCTTCACTCGAAGCTGATGCGTTTCGCAGGTTCAACGGATCCTGCGAATGCGGGCAAACTCCGTCTCATCTTTCAAGCACGGCTTTTGTCCAAACGTTTCGATACGCGTGCAGGCCTTCTATCGCGCAAGGCAGCGCCGCGATGAGCCGCGGCGGTTGAAAGTTCCGTGGCGGCCATTTCGCCAAGAGCGCGGCGCCCCGCGCGGTCCCGGCGGCGTCGAAGCCCGCGAAAATCTGCTGCGATGGGCGGAACGCAGCGAGCAGCGCAGCATAGGCAGGGTTGGCGGCGAGACTGCCTTCGACGACAAGATCGCCGGCGGTGACGCCTAAACGCGTCAGCATCAGGTCGCTCATAAGCGCAACATAAAGCGTCGCGAGTGCCAGCCGGTCGGCAGCTGCGATTTCCCCGCGAACTTCGCCCTGGCGCGAGGCGAACGGGCCGCCTCCGCCCTGCCCCGCAAAGCACGGCAGCGCCATGGCGCCAGATGCGATCACACGTGCCAACGAGGCCGGGTCCGGGTTGCCTGGCGCCCCGGCGATTGCGGCATATTCGCGCCCGCCCATGAAACGCGCGGTGGCGACTGGACGTCCCTCAACATCGACATTGGCCAGCGTGTCGTCAGCCGGATCGAGGCCCTTTACGCTCAAGCCTGGCGCCAACAGAATCACCCAGGTGCCGGTCGAAATAATCGTGAATGGCGCCCGGCGCGAGCCGAGATGCGGCAGCAGCGAGGCGTTGGAGTCGTGGACGCCGCAAAACACGCCGACGTCGCGTCCTAGCCCGGCCGCGCTGGCGATGTCAGGCTTGATCGGCGCGAGGCGCTGGTAGGCCGGCTGCAGTGGCGGCATCAATCGGCGCAGATCGAGTGCCGAGACAACGCTGGAAAACTGTTTCTGTAGCGGCGCCCACAAATCGGAATGAGCGCCCAGCGAGGTCACTTCAGCCGCCGTTACGCCTGAAAGTCTCCATGCCCAATATTGCGGATAGGCCAGAAGATATTTGGCCCGCGCGAATGCTTCGGCAAAATTCCGCTGCTGCCACGCCAATTGCCGTGCGAGGTTCAGGCCCACGGGCAAGGCGGGCGAGAATGTTTGCGAAAACGGTGGGCGCAACGGCGCATAAAACGGCTCGATCTCCTCGACACCGGCGAACTCGTAGTCCATCACCGGCAGCACCAAAGCGGAATCGTCGATCAGCGCGGCTGCGCAGCCGTGGGTCGTTGGGACAATGGCCGCAATTCCATTGACCTTATTGGCTTCCGCAAGGGCGCCCAGCAGAAACTCCCAGATCTTCTCGACATCCGCATGGGGATAGAGCGGGCCGGGCACCGTGCGATTGGGCATGGCGCGCTCCCACACGAGCGCACCATCGCAAGCGAAGGTCGCGACCTTCACATTGGTCTTGCCGATATCGAGAACCGCGGTGACACCGTTCATCCTGGATTCCCTCCCGGACGATCCCTAGGCCAAGATTTGCAAATTCAAGTGGTTCAGTCTCGTGCCGATTGCAGGCGCAAACCTCGGTCGCCGTGCCGGCCTCTCCGCCACGAGAGGCCGGCACAAGAACCGCGATCAGAAATCAAAATCCTTGATGTTGTCCTTGGTGAAGATGAACGGCGAGCCCAACAGAATTTCGCTGCCGTTGATGACGTTGAGCTTGCCGAGCTTACCGGCATCGACCGAAGTCGCGCCGGGTTTCAGCTTGCCGTCGACCACGGCGCGCATCACATAGGTCGCGGCATAGCCGAGATCTACCGGGTTCCACAGCACAACGGACTTGACGCAACCGGCATTGACATAAGGCTTCATGGCATTCGGCGTGGCGAGGCCGACGACGGCGAGCTTACCGCACAGACCGGCCTTGGTGACGGCTTCGGCCGAGGCGGGCGTGGCGACCGACGTCATGCCAAACAGGCCGGAAAGCTTGTCGCCATATTTGTTGATCAGCGTGGTGGCCTGGTTGAACGACAGCACGTTGTCCTCCTGCGCCTCCACCGTTTCCAGCCATTTCAATTTGGGATGGCATTTGGCGGCGTAGGCCGACATTTCGGCGATCCAGCGCGCCTGATTGGGCGTGGTGAACGTGCTAGTAACGATGGCAAACCCCTTGTCCTCGCCGACTTCCTTGGCCATCGCATCGACCATCGCCTTGGCGATACCGTTGAACTGGGCCTGATTGATGAACCACTGGCGCGCATCGGGCTGCGAGTTGGCGTCATAGCCGACCACGTGAATCCCCTTCGACAAGGCCTTCTTCAGAACCGGAGTGATCGCCACCGGATCATTGGCGGCGAACAGGATGCCGTCGACGCCGCGGGTAATGTAATTGTCGATGAACTTGATCTGCTCGTCGATCTTGGCCTCGGTGGGTCCGTCGGTGGTCACCTTGACGTTGCCGATCTCCTTGGCGGCGTCCTGCATGCCCTTGGAGGTGGCGTTGAAGTAGCCGATGCCGATCAGCTTCGGCACATCCACCAGCGTGATCGGCTTGCCGGCCTTGTCGGGCGCGCCGGTGGACTGGCCGCCGTCATAAGGCTTAGCCGCCGCGGCGGCTGCCGGCCCCGCGTCGCATGCGAGCGGGCTGGTCGGAAGATCGTCACCGCCATCCCATTTGTCGGCGGCTACGGCGGAGCCGCCCACCATCGCCGCGCCCAGGATCGCGAGTGCGGCCGTCTTCATCATCCGATGTTTCATGAACTGCTTCATTGTGGCTTCCTCCCTAAAACGCCGCTTTTTGCGGCTTATCGCCCCATCAGCCCGCAACCTCGCGGCGTCCGTGGAGAGAACTTGCGATCAGCGTGGACGCAATCAGGACCGCGCCGATGACGATGATGGTGGCGTCGCCTTTGACCCCGGTCAGCGCCAGCCCGTTCTTCAACAGCTGGATCATGACGAGGCCGACGACGGTTCCCCAGATCGTCCCAACCCCGCCGAAAATGCTGGTGCCGCCGAGAACCACGGCGGCGATGACGTCGAGTTCGTAGCCGCTTCCCATGTCCGAGCGCGTCGTGGTCACGCGGGAAACCAGCACCCAGGCCGACAGCCCCGCGGCCAATCCGGACAGCGTGTAGACCACGAGCTTGACCCGATCGACCGGCAGGCCGGAAAACCGCGCGGCGGTCTCGTTGTTGCCGATGGCATAGAGCGTGCGGCCGAAGGTGGTGCGATCCAACGCAATGCCGGCCACGATGATCCCCACCAGCAGAATCCAAAGTTGCACCGGCACTCCGAGCCATTCCCCTTGCCCGGTAAAGAAGAACCATTCGGGATAGTTGCGCACCGACCGCGCCTGACTGATGCCTTCGGCGAGCCCCCGATAGAGCGCCAAAGTGGCAATGGTCATGATCAGCGGCGGCACCCGGATGCGGGTGATCAGCAACCCGTTGACAAAGCCGGCGACGCCTCCGACCCCGATCGCGAAGGCGATCGCCAGCGGCAACGGGAAGCCAAGGTTCTTCCAGGAATAGCCGAGCATGATCGCGCACAGCCCGACGATCGATCCCACCGACAGGTCGATGCCGCCAGTAATGATGATGAATGTCATGGGCAAAGCGAGCAGACCGACTTCGGTCATCAGGCGGCCCTGGTTCAACAGATTGTCGACGGTCAGGAAGCGCTCGTTGAACAGGCCGAGGATCACCAGCGCGACGAGCAGAATGGCCGCCAGCAGCGTCTCATGGCGGATCAGCCAACGCGGCGCGGCGGAGCGGACCTCGGGTGCGAGCACCGCCATGCCGATTATTCTCCCACCTGACGGCGCCGGCGCCGCAGGATGTCGGCGACCACCGTGACCAGGATCAACCCGCCCTGCACGGCGTGGATCCAGTACGGCGAGACGTTGATGAAGACCAGCGCACTGGCGATCTCGGCGATCAAGACCGCCGCCAACGTCGATCCAACCACGGTGCCGACGCCGCCGAGGATACTGACGCCGCCGACGACCGCAGCAGTGATCACCGTCAGCTCCAGGTTGGGCGGTACCGTCGACTGGATCACCTTGAGTTGGGTCGCGAACAGAAGCGCCGCGATCCCAGCGAACAGCCCATGCAGCGCGAATACCATCACCACGGTGCGCTGCGGCGACACGCCACACAGCCGCGCGGCTTCAGCATTGCCACCGGTGGCAAAGATCGCGCGACCGCTTGCCGAATAGCGCATCCACAGCGCGGCCAGAATGGTCGCCGCCACCATGATCAGCACCGGCATCGGCAAAATCCCGAACAATTCGATATCGGCGAGATGGAAGCTTTGCGGCAGGTCGGTGATCCATCGACCACCAGTGACGCTGATCAGGCCACCCTTGAGGATCGACAACATCCCCAGCGTCACCACGATCGCAGGGATCCGTAAATAGGCGACCACCGCGCCTTGCAGCGTCATGACGAGGATGCCGACCATGAGCGGCGTGAGCCAAACCAGAATGATCGGTACGCCGGCGACCGCCAGCGATCCGCTGATAGTGGCGAGAACGCCGATCAGGGAACCGACAGAGATATCGATATTGCCTGATACGATCACCATCGACATACCGATCGCCGCCACCGCGATATAGGCGTTGCCAAGCACGATATCGGCGAGGTTCCGCGTCGCCAGAAAGCGCGGGTTGTAGAGGCCGACCAGGATCGCGACGCCGATGATCGCGAAAGCCAGCAAGGCCTCCTGCGAGGCGAACAAGCGAAGCGCGCCACCTTCCCCGGGACGCAGACGCGAAATCACGATGCTGCTCACGCCGCCCTCCCCGCATCGGCGCCCTGGCTGCCCATCATTGCTGCGCCGACCGCCTCAGGCGTGGCTTCCGCGCGCGAAAATTCGGCGACGAGCCGGCCCTCGCGCATCACCAGCACGCGGTCGCTCATGCCGAGCACTTCGGGCAACTCGCTGGAGATCATCAGGATGGCCAAGCCTTGTGCGGCGAGTTCGCACATCAGCCGGTGGATTTCCGCCTTGGCGCCGACGTCGATGCCGCGGGTCGGCTCATCGAGAATGAGCAGCTTCGGCTGGTTGGCGAGCCACTTGCCAAGCACAATCTTCTGCTGGTTGCCTCCGGACAATCGGCCGACCACCTGGTCGAGCGAACCCGCCCTGACGCGAAAGCGGGTGACCCCGGTTTCAGCCAATCGCGTTTCTGCCGCGGAATCGATGAAGCCGAAGCGCGCCACTCTGGCCAGACTGGCCAGGGAAAAATTCTCGCGCACATTCATGGGGCGAACCAGGCCCTGGGTGGCGCGGTCTTCGGGTACATAGGCGATGCCAAGCGCGCGCGCCCGGCCAGGCGCGCGAATTTGCACCGGCTCGCCGGAAACCAGGATCTCGCCGGATTCGGCCGGCGTCACGCCAAAGATGGTCTGCGCCAATTCGCTGCGTCCGGAGCCGACCAGGCCGGCGAGGCCCAGGATTTCGCCGGCGCGCACGGTCAGGCTGATACTCCTCGTCATCGGCCGCCGCACGAGATCACGCACTTCCAGCACCGGCGCGCCGACCGCCACGGCGACCTTTGGGAACAGGCTTTCGATTTGGCGGCCGACCATCATCTGGACCAGTTCCGCCGATGAAGTCTCCGCCACTCGGCGGGTGCCGACCTGGGCACCATCGCGCAGCACCGTCACCCGATCAGCTATTTGAAAGATCTCGTCCATGCGGTGGCTGATATAGATGATGCCCACACCGCGCGATTTGAGGCGTCGCACGATGTCGAACAGCCGCGTCACGTCATATTCGGTCAACGCGGCGGTCGGCTCGTCCATGATCAAGAGCTGCGCATCCTGCGACAGCGCGCGCAGGATTTCGACGCGCTGGCGATTGCCGACGCTGAGCGAGCCGACGACCCGGCTCGGGGCCAGATCGACAATTTCGAGGGTCGCGAGCAGCGCCTCGGTCTTGGCCGCCATCGCCTTCCAGTCGAGCCGGCCGCCGCGGCCGCGCGGCGCGTGGCCCATGAAGACGTTTTCGGCCACCGTCAGATCGCGGAACAGCAGCAGTTCCTGGTAGATGGTCGCGATCCCAGCGCGCCGCGCGTCATCTGGAGAATCGAGACGAAGCGGCCGTCCATCGACATGAATGGTGCCGGCGTCGGGCTGATAGACCCCGGAGATGATCTTGATCAGGGTGGATTTGCCGGCGCCGTTCTCGCCTAGCAACGCATGCACTTCGCCCGGCGCGACCTCGAACGAGACCCCCGACAGCGCGCGAACCCCGGGGAACGATTTTTCGATGCCGGCCACCGCCAGCAGCGGCGCCGCTGGGCCGCCCTCTCGCATGAGTGCGTTGCGGGCCTCGTTCATGCGGCCGCGACCTCGTCGGGCGTTTCGGTCGAGATCATCACCTCGACGCCAGCGTCGCGAAGCATGTCGAGTGCTTCCTTCGGGGCCTCGGCGTCGGTGATCAAGGTCGAAATTCGCGACAGCGGACAAACCACCAGGCTGCCGCGCGGTGTGAATTTGGAGCTGTCGGCCAGCACCACCAGCTTCTCGGCGCGCTTGAGCAGCTTGGTCTCGGCGCGGGCGATCAAGGGATCGCCCTCAATCACGCCGAGCGGGCCGATCGAAATCGCGCTCATGAACATGCGCGAGGCCGAATAATGCTGGATCGCGTCTTCCTCGAACGGCGAGACGATGAGTTTCTGTTCGCGGTAGACTTCGCCGCCCGGCAGCGCGACGCGACAGTTCGAATGGTGGATCAACGTCTCGGCCAATGGATAGGAATTGGTGAGCACCTTGAGGCGGCGCTCGCGCAGGAATTCGCCCATCTCGAAGGTCGTGGTGCCGCCATTGATGATGATGGCGTCGCCGTCGCTGCACAGCGCGACCGCGGCCCGGGCGATTGCCCGCTTGGCGGCGACATTGAGTGTCCTGCTGATCTCGAAGGAGCGGGTCGCCAGCGCCGGCGCTTCGCTTGAGGCCATCTGCGAACCAGGCATCGCCTCCAATCCGCCACGCACCCGCGTCGCTGACCCTATTTCGGCAAGCCGGGAAAAATCGCGCCGCACGGAAGCTTCGGAGGCACCGGTGGCGCGGCAAACGTCGGCGATACGAACCAGCAGCTGCTGTTTCAGCATCGCCCTGATGACCTGCCAGCGCTCGCGTTCGTGCACGGCCCTGCTCCTCCCGATGCTCACAACTAGTCATGAACTTTTTGGGCGGTCAACGCGAAACCTTCATATTCAATCAATTTCGCACTGCATCAATCACGTCGTGTAGCAACATCGCTCACATCGTGATTGACCGTGATCGGTCGCGATCCTATGGTCCGGCAAAAGCGCATCGTGACAGAGGCGAGGTTCATGACCAAGGCTGCGGCCGAGCCGCTTTCCGATCTTTGGGACGATGCCCATGCAGCGGACCTGGATGAGCCGGGGCTATTGCTCTACCGTTCCAATCTGCTCGGCAGCGATCTTCGCATCACCAATTTCGGCGGCGGCAACACCTCGGCCAAAATCACAATGACCGATCCGCTGACCCAAAAACCGATTACCGTGTTGTGGGTCAAAGGCTCCGGCGGCGACCTCGGCTCGATGAAGCGTGACGGCTTCTCCACCCTCTATCTCGACAAGTTGGAAAGCCTGAAACAGCTCTATCGCGGCATCGCCCATGAAGACGAGATGGTGGCGCTGTTCAATCACTGCACCTTCAATCTCAACCCGCGCGCGACCTCCATCGACACCGCCTTGCACGGCTTCGTGCCGCACACCCATGTCGATCATCTCCATGCTGATGCGGTGATCGCCATCGCCGCCTGCTCCAACGCCGAGGAATTGACGGGAAAAGTGTTCGGCGGCACGATCGGGTTCCTGCCTTGGCAGCGGCCGGGCTTCGACCTCGGCTTGAAGCTCGGCGCGATGGCGGCCCAGCATCCCGAATATGTCGGCGTGGTGCTCGGCGGCCATGGTCTGTTCACCTGGGGCCCGACATCGAAGGCGGTCTACCAGACCACGTTGCGCATCATCCAGCAGGCCGCAGACTGGCTCGCGGGACACGAAAAGCAGCCCGCCTTCGGCGGTCCGCGCTGTAATGCTGCCGCGCCTGAGGCGCGCCGCGCCAGCGCGGCGGCGCTGATGCCGTTGATCCGCGGCAAGATCTCACGCGACGAGCGCAAGGTCGGGCATTTCACCGACGCGCCGGAGGTGCTGGAGTTTGTCAATTCGCGCATGCTGGACAGACTGGCGCCGTTGGGAACATCTTGTCCCGATCATTTCCTGCGCACCAAAATCCGTCCCCTGGTGCTGCCCTACGATCACCAGAGCGACAGTGTCGAGACACTCGCCAATTCGCTCGACGGGCTTCTTGAGGCCTATCGAGACGACTATTCTGCCTATTATCAGCGCTGCAAGCGGCCGAATTCACCGGCGATGCGAGACCCCAATGCGGTGATCTACCTGGTGCCTGGCATCGGCATGTTCTCCTTCGCCAAGGACAAGGCGACGGCGCGCATTGCTTCGGAATTCTACGTCAATGCCATCAACGTCATGCGTGGGGCCTCCGGCGTCAGCACCTATGTCGGCCTGCCGGAACAGGAAGCCTTCGATATCGAATATTGGCTGCTCGAAGAAGCCAAGCTGCAACGCATGCCGAAGGCGAAATCGCTGGCCGGCAAGATCGCCTATGTTACCGGCGGCGCCGGCGGCATCGGCGGAGCAGCGGCGTTGCGACTATTGGGCGAAGGCGCCTGTGTGGTGCTGGCCGACATCGACCAGGAAGCGCTTGAGGCGCGCATCCGGGCGATCGTGCAAAAATTCGGCCGCGACAGCGTAGTCGGCATCGCGCTGGACGTGACCGACGAGGCGAGCGTTGTCGCAAGCTTCCACGAGTCCATTCTCGCCTATGGCGGGATCGATGTTGTGGTCTCCAACGCCGGCATCGCCTCCGCCTCACCGGTCGAGGACACCAGCCTGGCGCTTTGGCAAAAGAACATGGATGTACTCGCAACCGGCTATTTTCTGGTGGCACGCGAGGCGTTCCGGCTGATGCAACGGCAGCAATGCGGAGGCGCGATCGTGTTCGTCGCCTCCAAGAACGGCCTCGCCGCCTCGGCCGGCGCGTCGGCCTATTGCGCGGCCAAGGCCTCGGAGATTCATCTGGCGCGCTGCCTCGCGCTGGAAGGCGCGCCGCACGGCATCCGCGTCAACACCGTCAATCCGGATGCGGTGCTGCGCGGCTCGAAAATCTGGGCCGGCGAATGGCGCCAGCAACGAGCCGCCTCCAACAAGGTGTCGGAGGACGAACTCGAAGAGGTCTATCGGCAGCGATCCATGCTGAAGCTTTCGGTGTTGCCGGAGGACATCGCCGAGGGGATCTATTTCTTCGCCAGCGATCTTTCGGCCAAATCGACCGGCAATATCCTCAATGTCGATGCCGGCAACGCACAGGCTTTCACGCGGTGAGACGCCGATCGTCGGGAGACAATGATGACCGACTTCTCCATCAGCGAGGATCTTCTCCAGGCTGAGAACGCCACGCGAAAGACGGCGCTCGACGAGGATTACGCCGCGTTGGCGCGCGCGCTGGGCCGCCGGGGCATCGACGCTGACGCGCTAACACGAAAGATCATGGCGTTCGGCGTCGCGATCCCGACCTGGGGCGTCGGCACAGGTGGCACCCGCTTTGCACGCTTTCCCGGTCCCGGCGAGCCGCGCCATCTGTTCGACAAGCTGGAGGATTGCGCCATCATCCACCATTTGGTGCGGGCAACGCCGACGGTATCGCCGCATTTTCCATGGGACGCGACGAGTGACTACGCTGCCTTGCGGGAAGTCGCCGCCAAGCACGGACTAGCGTTCGACGCCGTGAACTCGAACACGTTTCAGGATCAGCCGAACCAGGAGCATTCGTACAAGTTCGGCTCGCTCTCCCATGTCGAACCCGCGGTGCGAGCCCAAGCGATCGCGCACAACATCGATTGCATCGCCATCGGCCGCCAGCTCGGCTCAACGGCCCTGACAGTATGGATCGGCGACGGCTCCAATTTCGCCGGGCAATCGAACATGACGTTGGCGCTCGATCGCTATCTCGATTCGATGCGCGAGATCTACGCGGCGCTGCCCGCGGATTGGCGGGTGTTTCTCGAGCACAAACTGTACGAGCCGGCGTTCTATTCAAGCGTAATTTCCGATTGGGGAACCAGCTTTGCGGCGGCGCAAGAGCTTGGACCGAAGGCGCAATGCCTCGTCGATCTCGGCCATCACGCGCCGAACGTCAATATCGAACAGATCGTCGCCCGCCTCGTGCGCTTTGGAAAACTCGGCGGCTTTCACTTCAACGATTCGAAATACGGCGACGACGATCTTGACACCGGATCGGTCGAACCGTTTCGCCTGTTTATGGTGTTTAACGAACTGATTGACGCTCGGATGCGCGGGGCAGAAGGCTTCGCCCCCGCCTATATGCTCGACCAATCGCACAACGTAACCGATCCGATCGAGAGTTTGATGCAATCGGCGATCGAATTGCAGCGCGCTCATGCCCAGGCGCTGATCGTCGACCGCTCAGCGCTCGCCGAGGCGCAAGCGGCCAATGACGCGCTTGGCGCCCACCTCGAACTCAAGCGCGCCTACACCACCGACGTCTCGCCGATCCTGGCCATGGCACGGCTGCAGGCCGGCGGCGCCATCGCGCCGATCGAGACTTATCGCGCCTCAGATTACCGCAAGCACAAGGCCAAGGAGCGGCCTCCGGTGGCGAGGACATCGGCGGGGATCGTCTGAGGGAAGCAAGCTGCGCGCACGGCTCCGCAATGCCTCAAGCGAGAGACGCCGCCGTGCGAGCGGCGTCCGATAACCCGACGGCAACGCATAGACCTTTTGAATTGAACTAAATTAGGCGACAGAAAACGGCTTATGCGGGCGATCAGTGCATTGCTAGCTGGCTCTCCGCGCGACGCCTTGGCCTTCGGAGCCGCCTTCTGAATCTCATCGGTTGATGTCTATTGCGCGGCATTTACGATCGTGTGCCAGCGTTCAAACGAGACCTTTGCTTCCGGGTGCTTGCCGCAGAAGCTGACAAGCACGTTTCGAGCTATGACATGGCTCGACTTAGCCCAAAACGGGAACAATGGCGTTGTCGACATAGCGAAGGCCGGCAAGCGCAGCATCATAGCGCCGCAGCGAAGCTATAGCGCCCCATCTTGATCGGCCGTGGCGCACCAAGTTGTACCGGTCCGTTCCGGACAAAAATGAACCGGCCGCCGAATTGCTGCGACAAACATCACGACCAACATCGGCAAGGGCTCGCAGTCGTCGTGATCAGGAAAATCCCGAATATTTGGTACGTCTCAATTTGCGTTCCGCACCAAGAAAAGACCGGATACTATTACTCCCGCCACTCCCGAACCTTTGCCAGCGAATCCGAGGCCAAACAGTTTGCTGCAGCCAAGATTGCGGCGGGCGTCGAAGTTACTGCGGGAACGCTAAATCCTGTTGTGCCAAAGCGAATCGTTGGCCCATCGGAAATTGAAAAATGGCTTTCGGAGGAGCCAGCCAAGTCCGCGACCGGAGCGTGCAAGCGCATTTGATCGCGGGCTGATGAGGAAAGTAAGTGGCCCGCGTCATCCATGCCGGCGTCATTCAGGCCACTTGCGAAGGCGCGCCGACATACGCAGTCTAGCGAGACTGCTGCCTTCTCCACTGCAAGAACTCCTGAAAGAGTTGCCAGCGGCTCTTAGGCTGTGCCGTTGTCGCGGGTCGCGCCACGGCGCGTGGGAAAAGCGTGACAAATTGCTGAACGCCAGGATCACGAGCAACCGCCGCGGCTGCCAAG
>Ga0209153_1000272_pt1 | contig 26921 bp, 21 predicted proteins | sample GraSoiAngelo_120_FD_185877 | JGI IMG/M metagenome (GOLD analysis project Ga0209153, IMG submission 185877) | Grasslands soil microbial communities from the Angelo Coastal Reserve, California, USA - 14_0919_09_20cm (SPAdes) (version 2) | ecosystem: Environmental > Terrestrial > Soil > Grasslands ... | reverse complement strand
CGACGCCGTCACCCTGGGGCACGGAAGGCTTCGTGAATTATCACTGGAACTGGAGCATCTTCTTTGAGCCGGCCCCGAACGGGACCGGCAGCTATCTCGACATGCTGCTGTCCGGGCTGGTGCTGACGATCGAGACCGCGCTTTGCGCCTGGATCATTGCACTGGTGCTTGGATCGGTGGTCGGCGTCTTGCGCACGCTGCCGTCAAGAACCGCATCCTGGGTGGGTTTCGCCTACGTTGAATTCTTCCGCAACATGCCGCTATTGGTGCAGTTGTTCATCTGGTTCTTCGTGTTGCCGGAACTCTTGCCGCGGTCGTGGGGATTGTGGCTGAAACAGATGCCTCACGCTCCGTTCTACACGGCGGCGATCGGGATCGGGCTGTTCATGTCGGCGCGCGTCGCCGAGCAAACGCGCGCCGGCATCAACTCACTGCCGCGCGGACAGAAACTGGCCGCGACCGCGCTCGGACTGACGACGGCGCAGACCTACGCTTACGTGCTCTTGCCGATGGCATTTCGCATTATCATGCCGCCGCTGACTTCGGAATTTCTCTCGACCATCAAGAATACATCGGTTGCGATCACCATCGGCCTGATCGAATTGACCGGCGAGGCGCGGGCGATGCAGGAATTCTCCTTTCAGGTGTTCGAGGCCTTTACCGCCGCGACCGTGTTGTACCTGTTGGTCAACATCGTCGTCGTCGCCGCCATGCGCTTGCTCGAGCGTGCAATCGCGGTCCCCGGCTACATCACCGGGAAGTGAGTCAAAGGCGATGTTCGAAAGCTTCGACTTCGACGTCATCCGCCGGTCGCTGGCCTACCTGTTCTTCGACGGCATGACGTTTACGCTGACGCTGACGGGACTGGCTGCGCTGGGCGGTCTGATCTTCGGTACGCTGATCGCTTTGATGCGGCTCTCCGGACTGCCGCTGCTCGGGCGCGTCGCGGGGCTCTATGTCGACCTGATGCGCTCGCTGCCGCTGGTTCTGGTAATCTTCTGGTTCTATTTCCTGGTACCCTATATCGGTCAGTGGCTGACGGGATCGTCACGGCCGATCCGAGTCGGCGCGTTTGCTTCTTCGCTCGTCACCTTTGTCCTGTTCGAGGCGGCGTATTTTGCCGAAATCATGCGCGCCGGCATCCAGTCGATCTCGAAGGGACAGCCCGCGGCCGCGCAGGCGCTCGGCCTCACCTATAGCCAGACAATGCGCTATATCGTGCTGCCGCAGGCATTCCGGAATATGGTTCCGGTGCTGCTGACACAGACCATCGTGCTGTTCCAGGACACTTCCCTGGTCTATGTGCTGTCGATCCCGGATTTTTTGGGCGCGGCAAGCAAGGTGGCGCAGCGTGACGGGCGGCTGGTTGAAATGTACCTGTTCGCGGCCGCGGTCTATTTCATTATTTCCTGTGTCGCGTCGTTCGGCGTCCGGCAATTGCAGTCGCGCATTGCGGTGATGCGTTAGTGAGAATTTCATGATCGAGATCAGCCACGTCGACAAATGGTACGGCAGCTTCCAGGCGTTGAAGGATTGCACCACCAGCGTCGCGAAGGGCGAGGTGGTGGTAGTGTGCGGCCCGTCAGGCTCGGGGAAGTCGACGCTGATCAAATGCGTCAACGCACTGGAGCCGTTTCAGAAGGGCGAGATCATCCTAGACGGCATCAAGGTCAACGACCCCAGGACCGACCTGCCGAAGTTGCGCGCCCGGGTCGGCATGGTGTTCCAGCATTTTGAATTGTTTCCGCATTTGCGGATCATCGACAATCTTTGCCTGGCCCAGGAGAAGGTGTTGCGGCGGCCGCATGACGAGGCGGTCGCGAAGGCTTCCAGGCTGCTTGATCGCGTCGGCCTGAAGGAGCATGCCCGCAAGTACCCTGCCGAATTGTCCGGCGGCCAGCAGCAGCGTGTCGCCATCGCACGCGCGCTGGCAATGGACCCGATCGCGATGCTGTTCGACGAGCCGACCTCGGCGCTCGATCCCGAAATGATCTCTGAAGTGCTCGACGTCATGGTCGATCTCGCCCGCGAAGGCATGACCATGATGGTGGTGACCCATGAGATGGGCTTTGCCAGCAAGGTCGCCCACCGCGTCATTTTCATGGACATGGGCGAGATCGTCGAAGACGCGCTCAAGACCGATTTCTTCGGCAAGCCTCGCAGCGAGCGAGCGCAGAAGTTTTTGTCGAAGATTTTGTCGCACTAGGCCTAGACGTCATTGCGGAGCCTGTCATCGGGCGCGCGTTCGCGCGACCCGTTGGCTCCTCGCAATGACCAATGCACGCATTCGCATTGCCGCCTTAAATTCGTCGATCAAGCTTTGAGAATTTGCGTAAAGTATGCGACACGTTGCTTCGCACCCCCACAGGAGACCTCGCTTGGACCAGATTGCTTACGTCAACGGTTCGTTCGTGCCGCTCGCAGAGGCAAAAGTCTCGATCCTCGATCGCGGCTTCCTTTTTGCCGACGGCATTTACGAGGTAGCCGCGGTGCTGGACGGCCGGCTGGTCGACAATGCCTCGCATCTGGCGCGGCTCAAGCGCTCGGTCGGCGAAATCTCGCTTGCGTTGCCGGAGACGCTGGAGCGGATTGCGGAAATCCAAAAGGAATTGGTCGCGCGCAACCAGCTCGTCAACGGCATGGTCTATCTCGAGGTCACGCGCGGCGCCGACAAGGTACGCGACTTCGCCTTTCCGAAAGGCATCGCACCGACCCTGATCATGTTCACGACGGTCAAGGACATCGTCAATGCGCCATCCGCCAAGACCGGCATCGGTGTCATGACCGTGCCCGATCTCCGTTGGACACGACGCGACATCAAGAGCGTGGCGCTGCTCGCGCAAGTGCTCGCCAAGCAGGCTGCGGCGGAAGCCGGCGCCGGCGAGGCCTGGATGATCGAAGACGGCAAGGTCACCGAGGGCGGCTCGTCATCGGCCTTCATTCTGACGCGGGACGACGTGCTGGTGACCCGGCAGAATGGCAGCGAGATTTTGCCGGGATGCACCCGCAAGGCAGTGGTGGCGCTCGCCGAAGAGCGTCAGCTCCGCGTCGAGGAGCGGGCGTTCTCGGTCGAGGAAGCGCTGGCCGCGAAGGAAGCCTTCATCACCAGCGCCACGCTGTTCGTGCAGCCGGTGATCTCGATCGACGGCAAGATGATCGCCAACGGCAAGCCAGGTCCAATGACCAATCGGTTGCGCGAGATCTATGTCGATTTTGCCCGCGCCACTGCGGTTTAGGCGGCAGCCTTGACTTTCACAGGTGGCACTGCGCGAAGGGAAATTCACTCGCGGTTTCATCATTGTTCTCCTTTCTGGGGCTGGATGTTCTAATGCGCGCCGCCCGATGCAAGACGGTCGGGCTTCTTCAAGAACAGGGCTGCCATGAGCGCGACGACCATCGTGGCGCCGAGCAGATAGAAAGTATCGCTGAAGGCCAGGATAAATGCCTGTTTCTGGACGATGTGGCCGATCGCAACCAAAGCGCGATGCGCCGCTTCCGTGCGGTCGGTGACGCCGTGATTGACGAAGTATTGCGTCAGTTGCTCGATCCGGGCGCGGGTGGCCTGTTCCAGCAGCGACACCGACTGCATCAGCACGTTGGAGTGGTATTGGTCGCGCTTGGTCAGCAAGGTCTGCAGCACGGCAATACCGACGGCGCCGCCGAGATTGCGCATCATGTTGAACAGTCCCGACGCCGAGCCGGCGTTCTCCGGCTCGATGCCCGAGGTTGCGACCGCCGACAGCGGGGTCATCACCAGCGCCTGCCCGATCGCGCGCACGACGTCGGGCCAGAACAACTGGTCGGTGGCGTAGTCCGCCGTCATATAGATGTTCATGAAGTTAGAGGCCGCAAACAGCGCGAAGCCGACGCCGATCAAAAGTCTCGGGTCGAAGCGGTCCATCAGCCGCGGCACCAGCGGGATCAGCAACAATTGCGGCAGTCCGGTCCAGGCCAGCACCATGCCGATCTGCTCGGCATTGTAGCCCTGAATGCGCGAGAGATAGACCGGCAGGATGTATACCGAGCCGTACAAGGCGATGCCGAGCAGGAAGTTGGCTGATATGCCGAAGCCGAAATTGCGGCGGAACAACAGCCGCAGATTGAGCAGCGGCTTGCTACTGGTGAGTTCGATCAGGAGGAACAGCGATAGCGCCACGATCGCGATCACCGACAGGCGGACGATGAACGGTGATCCGAACCAGTCGTCCTTGTTGCCTTCTTCCAGCACGGTTTGCAGCGCGCCGAGACCGATCGCCATGGTGACGATGCCCGGCCAGTCGCCTTGGCGGAGCAGCGACAGCTTCATCGGCTTTGTTTCCAGCGAGAAGTAGAGCATGGCGATCATGATCGCGCCGGGCGCCAGATTGACGTAGAAGATGTACTGCCAGCCAAAATTCTCGGTGAGATAGCCGCCGATGGTCGGGCCGATCGCCGGCGCAAACGTCGCCGACAGCGCGAACAGCGCTAAGCCAATCGGCTGCTTGGGCTTCGGCAACAGCGTGATGATCAGCGTGAACGCCATCGGGATCAGCACGCCGCCGGTAAAGCCCTGGATCGCGCGCAGCACGATCATCTGCGGCAGATCCCGGGCCAGCGCGCAAGCCGCGGACAGCGCGAGGAACAGCACGGCGTTGGTCAAGAGATAAATGCGGATCGAGAACAACTGCGCGAGCCAGCCGCTCAACGGGATCACCACGATCTCCGCGATTAGGTAGGAGGTCGAGATCCAGCCGCCGTCGTCGATGCCGGCGCCGATCGCGCCCTGAATATCTGCGAGCGATGCGTTGACGATCTGGATGTTGAGCACCGCCATGAAGGCGCCGAGCGTCGCGCCGACCACCGCAAACCAGGTTTTTGCGGAGACCGTACGAGCTGCCCCCACCGTGGGCGGTTGCGCGCGATCGCTGCTGACGGTGGAAGCGCCGTTGATGGTGTGCTGGAGCGCGGTCATGGGGATTTCCTCGGGGCTTGCAGAGCAAGCTTCAGCCGCCGTTCGGCCGCTTCGTCGGTGGGTTCGAGGCGAGTTGGCTGGCGGTCTCGCGTTCGGCAACCACCGTCGCCTTGGTGTTGACGGTCGGTTCCGCCGACATGCCCGGACGCAACAGACCTTTGAGGTTATGGTCGTCGAGCACGATCTTCACCGGCATTCGCTGCACGATTTTGGTGAAATTGCCGGTCGCGTTGTCGGGCGGCAGCAGCGCGAATTCCAGGCCGCTGGCCGGCGACAGGCTGTCGACGTGGCCTTTCAGCCTGGTCGAATGGAAACTGTCGATTACAATTTCGACCGGCTGGCCGCTGCGCACATTGGTAAGCTGGGTCTCCTTGAAATTCGCCACTACATAGACCGCGTCGAGCGGAACGACCGCCATCAACTGCGTGCCGGCCTGCACGAATTGACCGACCCGGAGCGAGCGCGCGCCGACGGTGCCTTCGACGGCAGCTGTGATCCGTGTGTACGAGAGGTTCAGCGCCGCCTGCGCTTCGACCGCACGGGCGTGGTCGAGCTGCGCCACGGCCTTGTCCCGTTCGGTGGCAAGCACCTCGATTTTCTTCTTTGCCGCGATCAGTCCCGATCTGCCGTGCTGTAGCTGCGCCGTTTTTTCGCGCAGCGCCGCGTCGGTCTGCTGGGCGCGCTGGACGGTGCCGGAGCCCGATTTCATGAGATCGTCGTAACGAGCCCGCTCCTCCTGCGCGAATTTCAGATTGGCCTCGGCGGCGTCGACCTCCGCGGCTTGCTGCTGGATCAAAGGCTCCTGCAGTTCAATCTGCGCATTGAGGTTGCGCACCGCGGCTTCAGAGGCCGCAACGTCGGCGTGCGCCTGATTCAGTGCGGTCCTGAAATCGCGATCGTCGATGCGCGCCAGCAATTGTCGGGCCTCGACCTTCTCGTTGTCGCCGACCAGCACTTGCGAAATGTAGCCGGATACCTTTGGCGAGATGATCGTGGAATCGGCTTTGACATAGGCGTCATCGGTCGTCTCCAGGTAACGCCCGATCGTGAGGTAGCTGTAACCGAAGTCCGCTGCCGCGGCGAGGCCGAGGCTCAGCGCCAGCGCGAGGGCTCCGCGCTTGATCGCCCGGCGAGATGGACGCAGGTTGATTTTCGTTGTGACATCAGAGACATAAGAAGCATTCGACATGGTATCCTCGGGATCTTTGAAGCGTCGTCCCAAGGGGGGTGGCGCTGCATTGGTCGTAAGATGCAATGTCGGGCGCCATGTGATAATTCGGGAAAAAATGGAAGCATTATCCACTGGCAGCGGATAATCGGAGGTGGCGATGGATCGGTTGACCAGCCTGACGGCGTTCGTCCGGGTCGTCGACAGCGGCGGATTTTCTGCCGCCGGCCGCCGCCTCAACATGTCGACCACAATGGTGAGCAATCATATTCAGGCGCTCGAGGAGCGGCTCGGCGCGCGGCTGCTCCATCGCACCACGCGAAAAGTCAGCCTCACCGAGGTTGGCAAGGCCTACTACGATCGATGCACGCAGATCCTGGCTGACATCGAGCAGGCCGACGATATCGCCGGCGCCCTGCAATCGACGCCGCGCGGCACGCTGCGCATCTATACCGCGACCCATATCGTTCCGTTTGTCGCGCCAGTCGTCGCCGAATTCCTCAAGTCTTATCCCAACGTCAACGTCGATCTGAATATGGGCGAACGCACCATCGACATCATCGACGAAGGCTTCGACGTCGCGATCCGCCTCACCCCGCCGCCCGATTCAAGCCTGATCGTCCGCACCCTGGCGACCTGGCGGCATGTGCTGTGCTGTTCGCCCGGCTATCTCGAGAAGCATGGCCGGGTGCAGCAATTGTCCGAACTGTCAGAGCAAAATTGCGTTCGCCATGTGCTTTATCCCTTCGGGGACGAATGGCATTTCGTCGACCGCAAGGGCATGCCGGCCACCGTGCGGGTATCCGGCAATCTGATCACCAACAGCGGCGAAACGCTGCGCAGGGCCGCGTTGGACGGCATCGGCATCTCGCTGGCCGCCGGGTTTCTAATCCACGATGACCTCGAATCGGGCGCGCTGGTTCGACTGTTGCCGGAATACCGGCCGGTGGAGCTCTCGATGAACGCGGTCTATCCGCACCGCCATCATCTTTCGGCCAAGGTCCGGACCTTTATCGATCTGCTCGCTCGGCACAGCGCCGAGCAGCAGAAGCTGATCAACCCGTATGCCTGACACGGACCGGCAACCACGATCTGGAACGGCCTGCAGAAATGCAATAACGTTTAGCGGTCCACCTGACCCAACGAGCAGATGTTGACGCGCGACGCGCCCTCCCGCACTTCAGCAAGTTTATTTGCGATCGCCGCCGCGATCTCGGTTGCCTCCTCGCATGCGGCTGCCACCGACTTCGGGCCATCGCCGGGGGCAAACCTCTCGATTGCAAAATTGGCGCCGATCCAGAGTTTCGTCGACGGTGAAATCGCGGCAAGAAGGATTCCGGGCGCCATCGTCCTGATCCAGCGTCACGGCCAGCCGATCTATCTGCAGTGTTTCGGCAAGAGCAATGTGGAGACCGGAACGCCAATGGCGGTCGATGCGATCTTTCCGATTCATTCGGTCACCAAGACCATCACGAGCGTGGCGGCGATGATGCTGGTCGATCGCGGCAAGATCGCGCTTGACGATCCCGTCAGCAAATACATTCCGTCCTTTGCCCGCATGAAGGTCGGCGTCGAGCGCAAGGACGAGGCGGGAAAACCGGTGCTCGACCTGGTGGCGCTGCGCCGGCAGGTCACGATCGAGGACCTGTTGCTGCACACCTCCGGCATCACCTATGGTTTCTACGGTGAGGGTCTGGTTAAAGCTGCCTATGCCGGCATCTATCTCGGCGATTTCGACAATGCCGAATTCGCCGAACGGATCGCCAAGCTGCCGTTGGCCGAACAGCCGCGTACGCTGTGGGATTACGGGCACTCGACCGACGTCCTCGGCCGCGTGATCGAGGTCGCCTCCGGCCAATCGCTCTACCAATTCGAGAAGCAAAACCTGCTCGATCCGCTCGGCATGACCACCACAAAATTCTTCCTGACCGATCCGGCCGAGCGGGCGCGCTTCGCGGGGCCGCTGGCCAAGGACCGCCATATCGAGCGAAATTCGCTCGATATCACGCGATGGGAATCCGGCGGCGGCGGCATGGTCTCGACCATCGCCGATTTTGCCCGTTTTGGGCAGATGCTGCTCAATGGCGGGAAACTTGACGGCAAGACCTATCTCAGCCCCATAACCTTCGCGACGATGACGACCGATCACATCGGCGGGGGATCGGGTGTCGCTCGCGATTATTTCTATTTTCCCGGCGACGGCTTTGGGTTCGGCTACGGTTTCGGCATCCGCACCGATCCCGGGAACGCGGTGCCGCCGCCGCCGGGTTCGCTCGGCGAGATCAAATGGGACGGCGCTACCGGCGTCTACCTCGTGGTCGACCGCACCGAAGACATGTTCTTTGTCGTGATGGAGGACTCGCCATCCGGGCGGATGCATGTCATTACCACGATCAAGAAAATCATCTACGACGCGTTCGAGAAATGATGCTGCGAAGTTCCGACGAGGGGGTCCAGGCCGTGGCGGCGCCGGTGCGCGTCACGGCGCTCGATCGGGCGCGCACGTTCATCACGTTGTTGGTGGTGCTGCACCATTCCGTCGTCAACTACACCTATTTCGGCAACGGCGACCGGATGCGCTGGCTCGGCTTCGACCTGGTCGTGCTGTTCAACGACAGCTTCTTCATGGCGTGCATGTTCTTCATCTCCGGCCTGTTTGTGCGCGACAGCCTGGCGCGGAGGGGAAGCGCGAACTTTCTCGGCCACCGCGCCGTTCGGCTCGGGGTGCCGTTTCTGATCTCGATCTTCGTGCTGATGCCGATCGCCTATTATCCGACCTTCCTGCGTTATCACATGCCGGGGACGACGGATTTCAACTTCTTTCATTTCTGGTGGCGCACGCTCACGATCGGGCCGTGGCCCTCGGGTCCTGCATGGTTCTTGTGGGTGCTGTTGGCGCTGGATGCGCTCGCGGCTGCGATCTGGTGGATGACGCCGCGCGCGATCGAGCTGCTCGGCCGGCCATTCCATGCGCTGCGCTACCGGCCGGCCGTTGCCTTTGTCGCATTCCTGATCTTCTCGATTACCGTCTATCTGCCGATGCACCTGGTGTTCGGCGATACGAGTTGGCTGGAGCCGGGCAGATATCCGCTGCCGATCCAGACCAGCCGCATCCTGCTTTACGGCGGATATTTCTTCCTCGGCGTCGGCATCGGCGCCGCGGACCTAAGAGCGGGCCTGCTGGCCGAGAACGGCGAGCTGGCAAGCCGCTGGAAGGTTTGGCTTGCCTTTGCGCTGTTGTTCTACGGCGCGATCCTGCTCCTGGTTTACGCGCATCACAATTGGGTCGCGAATTTCAAGTCGCCGCCGCTGTCATGGCGCGCGGCCTATGGCCTTGCCTTTGCGGCCTTCAGCGCTGCGATGACGTTCCTGGTGCCGGCATTTTACTTGCGCTTCGCCAAATCCAGTCTGCGCCTGCTCGATCTGCTGCGGCCTTCGGCCTATGGCATTTTTCTCGTGCATTACATCTTCATCATCTGGCTGCAATACGCGGTCTACGATCCGCCGCTGCCGGCGTTTGTAAAGTTCATGATCGTGTTCACCTGCACGCTGTCACTGAGCTGGTCGCTCACGCTGTTGTTACGAAGGATTCCGTTCGTGGCGCGGATGATCTAGCTCAATCTTCACGGTTTCAAAATTAGTTTCTGCACGCGCCAGTTCAGGAGCTCGGCTACATACAGCACATTCTCCGACGGGCAGGCCATCGAAGCAGCTTTCTTCTCGCATGGTCGGGCGCAAGCATGGGACTTCGGACAAACGTCAAACTCACTCGGTTTCTGTTCGCGTCGGCAGCATGCGTCGTGCTGTCGGCGTTTCCGTTCGACAAGGCATCGGCGGGTTATCCCGAGCGTATCATCAAGATCGTCGTGCCATTTGCGCCCGGCGGCGGCACCGACGTGATTGCCCGCACGCTGGCGCAGGAGATGGCCAGGGATCTCGGCCAATCCGTCATTATCGAGAACAAGCCGGGGGCGGGCACCATCATCGGGACCCAGGCGGTCGCGACCAGCGAGCCGGACGGCTACACGCTTTTGATGGGCACTTTCGCCAACGCGGTCAATCCCAACCTCTATGCAAAACTCGCCTACGATCAGCATCGCGATCTCGCAGCAGTCGCGCTGGTCGCGCGCTCCTTCAATATCGTCGTGGTCAATCCGAATTCCGAGATCAGGTCGATCGCGGATCTGATCGCAGCCGCCAAGTCCGAGCCCGACAAACTGTCGTATGGCACGTTCGGCACCGGCACCTCGGCGCATCTGGCGGGCGAGCTGTTCAAGCATATGGCCAAGATCAATTTGACCACGGTGCCCTACAAAGGCGCCGCGCCCGCGATCACCGATCTGATTGGCGGCCAAATCCAGGTGATGTTCACCACGGTTGCAAGCGCGGCGTCGCTGGTCGAGGCCGGGCAGTTGCGCGCGCTTGCGGTGACCTCGGCGGAACGTTCGCCGGCATTTCCCGATCTGCCGACCGTCTCCGAGGCCGGCGTTCCCGGATATGATGCCGAGGCCTGGTACGGTCTGTTTGCGCCGGCGAGGACACCCGCCGATGTCATCGATCGGCTCAACAAGTCGGCCGCGGCGGCCGTGCAGTCCGAGGCTTTCAAACGGCTAGTCAAGAACGAGGGCCTCGTCATGGTCGCGCAGCCTCCAGCGGAGCTTGATCGTTATCTCAGGGCCGAGGAAGAGCGCTGGCGCAAAGTGATCGAGGACGCCGGCATCAAGGCTGAATAGGCACAACGGCTTGTTGCAACGCGGCAGCAGTTGAGGCCGGAATAATCGCCGCTGCAGGGGGTTGCCCAGAGAACATCGCGGTAATCTGGGAGATCGTCATGTCCAAAATAATCCAGCGTGCCCTTGCAGCCGCTACCGGCTTCGCTGTTCTCTGCATCGTGGGGCCGGCATCGGCGCAGGAAATCGTCCGCATTCGCGGCACGATCGAACGCATCGACGGACCGGCTTACGTCATCAAGAGCCGAGACGGCAGCGAGCTGAAGCTGACGCTGACCGACAATCCGCTATATGTCGCCATTTCGCCCTCGACGATGGCGGACATCAAGCCAGGCATGTTCGTTGGCTCCGCCGGAATGATGCAACCGGACGGCACGCAAAAGGCCATCGAGGTGCACATCTTCCCGGAATCGATGCGCGGCACCGGCGAAGGCCACTACGACTGGGATCTCAAGCCGCAAAGCAAGATGACCAACGGCAACGTCGAGCAGGCCGTCACAGGCGTCGACGGGCCCGTGCTGTCGGTCAAGTACAAGGAGGGCGAGAAGAAGCTGGTGGTGACGCCCGAGACGGTGGTCGTCACCTATGTCCCCGGCAACAAGGATGAGGTGAAGCCCGGCACCAAGGTTTTTGTAGCCGCAAAAAAGCAGCCGGACGGGACCTTCCAAGCCCCGCGCATCACCTACGGCAGAAACGGAGCAGGACCTGCGTTCTAAATGACGATTGCGGGACGCCACTATCGACATCCCCCAAGCAAAACAGACTTGAACCGGAGTAGTTTAATGATGCGTTCAATCGTTATCATGACCCTGGCAGCTTGCGCCGTTGCGGCCATGAGTTCGGCAACATTCGCGCAGGCGCCAGCGCCGGCGACGCCGCCCGCGCAGCCATCGGCGGGTGGCACGCCGGATGCGATGGCGTTCGATATTCCCTATGGGACATCGATCGGACTTGAGCGCGCCAAGCAGGTGGTGGCCGCAGCCGAAGCCGAAGCCAAAAAGCGAAACTGGAAGATGAATATCGCCGTGGTCGATACCAACGGCGAACTGGTGCAGTTCGAGCGGATGGAAGGAGCGCAGATCGGCTCCGGCTCGATTTCGGTGGGCAAGGCCCGCACCGCGGCCCGCTTCCGCCGCGAATCCCGTGCGTTCTACAACGCGTTCGAAACCGGCCATTCCTATGTCAGCACACTCGATCCGGCCCTGGTCGCGAGCCCCGGTGGATTTCCGCTGGTCGATGGCGGCAAGCTGATCGGCGCGGTCGGGTGCAGCGGCGGCACGGGCGATCAGGACGCGGCTGTTTGCAAGGCCGGCGCCGACACCATGAAGTAACATTGCTCTCTGCCCCGGCGCGCTCTGGCGCCGGAGTTGTCGCGACATCTCCCATCGCCGCATTGCAGCAACGGCAAATTTGCCGTGGCACGCAACAATTCGGTCCCTGGATAGTTCCGGTACTGGAAAGCCCGCGCCGAGAAGCTGGCTTGATGCCGGAGACCGCCATGTGGATGCTGTTGCTGGTGCCGTTCATCGGCCTGTTGTGGGTACCGTTCTACAATTTCACCGAACCTTCGCTGTTCGGCTTTCCATTCTTCTATTGGTATCAGCTTGCTTGGGTGCCGATCTCCTCGCTGCTGATCTGGCTGGTCTATCGCAGCCGCACGCCTGACGAAGCGCCTTGAGGAAGGGCAGCGTCGTGGCCAATCAGATTGAATGGGTTGCGCTTTCGGTTTTCGTGTTCTTCTTTGCGCTCGTCACGGTGATGGGCTTCTTCGCTGCGCGCTGGAAATCCGGCCCGATCAGCGCGCATCTGGATCAATGGGGATTGGGCGGACGGCAATTCGGCATCTGGGTCACCTGGTTTTTGGTCGGCGGTGATTTCTATACCGCCTACACGGTGATCGCGGTGCCGGCGCTGGTCTACGCGGTCGGCGCCTATGGTTTCTTCGCACTGCCCTACACCATCATCGTCTATCCCTTCGTGTTCGCGGTGATGCCGCTATTGTGGAAGCAGGCGCATGCCAATGGCCACGTTACCGCAGCCGACGTCGTCCATGGCACCTACCATTCGCGCGGGCTTGAACTGGCGGTCGCGATCACCGGCATGGTCGCAACCATGCCGTATATCGCCCTGCAACTGATCGGCATGAGCGTGACGATCAAGACGATGGGGTTGAAGGGCGACTTGCCGATCATCGCCGCTTTCATCATCCTCGCGCTCTACACCTATAGTTCCGGCCTGCGCGCCCCGGCACTGATCGCATTCGTCAAGGACATCATGATCTATATCGTGGTGCTGGTCGCGGTCGTGGTGGTGCCGGCGAAGCTCGGCGGTTACGGCGTGGTATTCGCCGCCGCCAATGATGCGTTCGCCGCCAAGGGCGGCTTGACTGGCCTGACCCTGAAGCCTTCGCAGATGCTGCCTTACGCATCGCTGGCGCTGGGTTCGGCGCTCGCAGCCTTCATGTATCCGCATACGCTGACCGGCATCTTTGCCTCGAAGTCCGCCGATACCATCCGCAAGAATGCGATCCTGCTGCCGGCCTATACGCTGCTGCTCGGCCTGATCGCGCTGCTTGGTTACATGGCGTATGCGGCGAAGATCGCGGTAGCCACCCCCAACGACGTGGTGCCCGCACTATTCCAGGCGCTATTCCCGTCATGGTTCGCGGGCTTTGCCTTCTCGGCGATCGCGATCGGCGCGCTGGTGCCGGCGGCGGTGATGAGCATCGGCGCTGCGAATCTGTTTACCCGCAATGTCTGGAAATCCTATGTCAATCCCGCTATCAGCCATGCCGGCGAGGCGGCGGTGGCCAAAATTACCTCGCTGGTCGTGAAGCTCGGCGCGCTCGCCTTCATCCTGTTCCTGCCGACGCAATATGCGCTCGACCTGCAATTGCTCGGCGGGCTGTGGATCCTGCAAACCTTCCCGGCACTGGTGTTCGGATTGTTCACGCGCTGGTTCCGCGCCGAGGGCCTGCTGCTCGGCTGGGCCGTCGGCATCATCTGGGGATCGTGGACGGCGTGGGGCAATGGCTTGAAGCCGCTCGCGAGCATCGATCTCGGCGGCGCCAGCTACATGTTTTACGTTGGCCTCGGCGCACTGATCCTCAACGTCGTCGTCGCCGCGGTTGTGACCGTCATCGTCGGGTTGATCTCGCCGAACCGAACCAGCGTCACTGCTCGATCCTGATATTGGCGGCCCTGGCGACTTCCGCCCACCGCGCGATATCCGAGGCGAGAGTCTTCGTGAATTCCTCGGACGAGCTGCCGATTGCTTCGATGCCGAGCGGCTTGAGGCGCGCGATCACCTCGGGCAATTTGGCGATCCGCATGAGTTCGCCCTCAAGCTTCTTCACGATGGCAGGCGGCGTGTCCCTGGGCACGAAAATGCCGCTCCACAAGACCGCGTCGACGTCGGCGCCGGCCTCCTTCATGGTCGGCACATCCGGGAAGTCTTCCATCCGCTTGGGCGCGGCGATCGCGAGCGCGCGCACCGTTCCGGCCTTCGCCTGGCTTGTGACCGGACCGGCATCGGCGATGGTCGTGGTGACCTGACCCGAAATCACCGCCAGCACCGACTCGTTGGCGCTCTTGTAGGGAATGACCTGCATCGGCGCGCCGGTCTTCTGCTTGAACAGTTCGGTCACGAGCTGAAATGAAGCCGATGAGCTTGCATAATTCATCTGGTCCGCATTGGCCTTGGCATAGGCCACAAGCTCCGCCACCGACTTGATCGGCGACGATGCGCTGACGATCATGATCAGCGGAAACGAGCCGAGTTCGGAGACCGCGACGAAATCCTTCACCGCGTCATAGGGCAATTTGGCGTAGACGGCGGGGTTGATCGATATGCCGCTGGCGCTCATCAGCAGCGTGTAGCCGTCGGGTGGCGATTTCGCGACATACTCGGTCGCGACGATCGCGCCGCCGCCCGGCTTGTTTTCGACGATGACGGGCTGGCCTAGACTTTCCGACAATTTTTGCCCAAAGATACGAGCGATGATGTCGTTGCCGCCGCCGGCCGCAAATCCGACGATGATGTGAATTGGACGTGTCGGGTATTTTAGCGGATCGCCCTCAGCGAAGGCAGAGTACGCAGTAAGCGCGAACAGTCCGAGGCAGGCGCCCATCAGCAAATGTCGGGGCGACATGGTCATCGATCTCTCCTCAGAGCGGCGTGACATGGACATGCAGCACGGCGGCCTTGCCGTCCTCCAGCGCGGCAAGCGCGCGATCGATCGCGGGCGCCAACGCGTCGGGCTCGCGCACGCATTCGCCATGGGCGCCGAACGCCTTTGCCACTTCGGAAAAATCCCGCCGCTCGCCCTGCCGGCCCGATGTCAGCCGTGACCGGAATTGATCGGTCTCGGCGGCGACGCCTTTCGGGTAGACGCGCTGGGTGGCGGATTTCACCGCCTGCCAGCCGCCATTGTCGAGCACCACCGTGAAGATCGGAAGCTGGTATTGCTGCGCGACCGCATAGACGCTGTCGGGTGAAGAGAAATGAAAGCCGCCGTCGCCGATCACCTGCACGACGCGGCGCCCGGGCTGCGCAAGCTTTAATCCCAGCGCCATGCCGCCGGAAAAGCCGAGCCCGCCGCCGGCAAGTCCGACATAGCTTTGCGGTTGGGTGCGCCGAATATGCTCCTGCAGGGTCGGCCCGTTGCGGATGGCTTCGTTGAGCACGACGTCACCTTGCGAAAGCTTTCCATTCAGGGTCGCGAACACGAAGGCCGGATTGAGCGCGCCGGAAGTGCCCTTATTTGCGCTTGCCGCGGTGCGGCGCCTTGCGGCGGCCTCGCGCGCGCCATCCCAGCCTGCGATGCGCATTGCCACTCGCCGGCGATAACCATCGTCGGCGCGCGCCTCGACGGCATCGAGCACCTGCTGCAGGATGATGGCGCAGTCGCCTTGCACGCGAAGGTCGGTCGGAAATCCCCACATCGGAAAATCCGATTTCAGCGGATCGACGTCGATCTGGATCCATTTCATCGCGTTCGCGCCCTTGGCGGATTGCGGAACGAACGGCACATCGCAATCGAGCAAAAGGCCGAGATCGGCGCTTTCCAGCAAGGGCAGCGGATCGATACCGGCGAAGCAGGGCGAATCCTGGGGGATGTTGAGGTCGATCGCATTGAACTCGGCGACACGGATGCCGCAAGCCCGCGCGAGCCTATCCAGCGCCGCCACCGCCTGCGGCTTGCGGCCCAGATAGGCCGCGAACGCCACCGGATTATCGGCCGCCATCAAGCTGTTCGCGATCGCTTCCGCGCGTGCCGGCTCGATGCCTCCGGCGTGCACGCTGCCATAGCGCTCGGGCGGATAGGCCGGCATATCGGCGTCGTCCCATTCTTCCGCCAGCGTCTCGCGCGGCAGCATCATGTAGACCGGGCCGGGCGGATCGCTATGCGCAAAGGCGCTGGCGCGCGCGAGCGCCTCCTTCACCACCACGCCCGAGGGCAGCGAATATTCCCATTTCACGTAAGGGCGGACGATGCTCGCGATGTCGAAGGGGTCCTGCACGAAATGCACGTAGCTGTCGCGCGAGCCTGTCAGCTCGCCGTGCAGCGTGTGCGGCGCGCGTCCGGCGAACAGCATCACCGGCAGGCGGTAGCGAAACAGGTTCTGGATCGCCATGCAGGCGTTCGCGGTGCCGGCATCGACATGCACCAGCGCGGCCTGACTGCGTCCGGTCGCGAGCGCATAGCCGCCGGCCATATGCACAGCGACCACCTCGTGCGGGCACAGGATCATTTCCGGATGCTTGCGGCCTTGCTTGTCCCAGCGCGCCATCTCCTCGATCGGCGACACATGATCGGTGCCGAGATTGGCGAAGATGTAGTCGACGCCGAGATCGATCAGGCCTTCGAGGAAGTAATGCGCGGTGGAGTTGCGCATTTTATTAGCGCTTTTCCGCGACGAAGCGGTTGCGCAAGGTACCGATGCCGGTGATCTCGATCTCGACGACGTCGCCGGCCTTTAGATCGGGCGAGGCGCCGTCGGTACCCATCCAGATCACGTCGCCCGGCCACAGCGTAAAATATTTCGTCAATTCGACGATGAACGGCACGACGCCGAAGATCATGTCGTTGGTCTTGAAGCGATTGGTTTCCTTGCCGTTCACCTTGACGATGGTTTCCATCTTGTCGAGATCGGCCGCGGTCTCGATCCAGGGTCCCATCGGCTTGAAGGTGTCGGCATTCTTGGCCCGCCACAGCGAGCGATCGGCCTTCTGCCAGGTGCGCTCGCTGACATCGTTGCCGATGGTGTAGCCGAAGACGCAAGTCATCGCGTGGGCCTCGGTGAGATGCTTGACCTTCTTGCCGATGACGACCACGAGCTCGCCTTCGTAGTGGACCTTTTCGGTCGCGGTCGCCGGAATCACCACGTCCTCATCATGCGCGATCAGCGCATTCTGGGCGCGATAGCCGATTTCGGGCCGGTCCGGGACGTTCGGCACTTCGCCGCGTTTGTCGGCGGCTTCCTTGAGATGCTTCAGATAGTTCAGCCCGACGCAATAAAACGTGCGCGGCACCAGCGGCAGTTCGATCTTGACGTCATCAAGCGCGTGCACTTGCGGCGCGCGCCGCCACTCGCCGAAGGGTTCGCCGTCGACGGCGACCACGTGATCGCCGTCGACGATGCCCCAGGAGGTCCGGCCTGCGGCCGTGAATTTGAGCCAACGCATCGATCTTCCCTTTTTTTCACTCGGCCGCGGCTTGCGGCCGAAGTTTCCAGGCGCCGGCGGCTGGACGCCGCAAGCCCAGATTTTCACGCAGCGTCTTGCCGCTATAATCCTTGTGGAACAAACCGCGGCGCTGCAACTCCGGCACGATATGCTTGACGAAGTCGGCATACGATCCCGGCACATAGGTCGCCGCGATGACAAAGCCGTCACAGCCGCGGCCGGCAAACATCTCTTCCAGCCGGTCGGCGATTTCCTTCGGTCCGCCGACAATCGCATCCTGGGTCTGGCCGCGGCCGGAGAAGGTGATGAAATCGCGCGTCGACGGGTTGGTCTTGCCGGACGTCCTCAAGACGCCGTCGCGGATGCCGAGCATGCCTTGCATGCCCTGGAGTTCTTCCGTCGTCAGCGGCTCGTCGATGCCCTTGGCGGCGAAATCGAAATTCAGGCCCTCCGCGAGCAGCGAAAGCGCGTCGATTTCGAGCGGCAGCTTGTTGATCAGCGCCATCTTGTCTTCGGCCTCGGCCTTGGTCGCACCGGGTACCGGGGTGATCAAATTGCAGAGGAACATCTGGTCGGGATCGCGCCCCGCTTTCGCGGCTTCGTTCTTGATCGCGTCGTAGCCCTGCTTGGCGCTCGCGAGGTTGCGCGCCGCGGTGAAAATCACCTCACCCCATCGGCCCGCAAAGCGTTGGCCGCGGCCGGAAGCCCCCGCCTGGATGACGACCGGATGGCCCTGGCTCGACCGCGGCACGGTGAAGGGGCCGCGCGACGTGAAGAATTGGCCCTGGTGGTCGAGCCGCTTCACCTTGGTTGGATCGGCGAAACGCCCGCTTTTCTTGTCGATGATCAGCGCGCCGTCTTCCCACGAGTCCCAGTGGCCGAGCACGACCTCCATGAATTCGTCGGCGCGGTCGTAGCGCAGATCGTGCTCGAGATGGGCTTGCTTGCCCATGTTGAGCGCTTCGCCGTCGTTGACGGACGTGACGACATTCCACGCGGCGCGCCCGCCCGTCATCAGATCGAGGGTCGCGAAGCGGCGTGCCACGTCGAACGGCTCGTAGTAGGTGGTCGAGCAGGTCGAGGCTAATCCGAGCTTGTCCGTCACCATGCCCATGGTGGTCAGCACGATGATGGGATCCATCTTCACGCAACGGATGCCGTACTCGACGGTGTGGGCGTGATCGTTGCCGTAACGATCCGGCATCGCGAGGCGATCGTCGAAGAACGCCATGTGGAATTTGCCGGCCTCCAGGATCCGCGCGATTTCCTGATAATAATCCGCCGACATCGAATCGTCGCGCGACTCCGGATGGCGCCACGAGCTCGGCAAATTGGTGCAGTTCTGCGCCTGCAGGAAACCGACCAATGCCATTTGCCGGGTCATGCTGTTCTCCCTGTTGAGGCTCTTTTACGAAAGGCCGAGTTCGGCCGCGAGCTTGTACCCGTCGGCCAGCGCGCGCAACCTGTCCCAGGTCGCGTCCTCGACCTCGATGCCCTCTCTCCTGCGCTTTTGCTCGCGCAGATATTCGACTTCGCCGGGATAGAATACACCGCTCGAGCCCTCCGAAGGCGGCGTCGACTTCAAGTAGCGCGCGAACTCGGCGACTTCCCGCTTGAAATCGTTCAACGGGCGGAACGCGGCGACATTGAACACCGCCATAAAGCATCCGTCATTGTGCCGCCCGGTCGGCTCGACGCCGAAGCCCAAGCCCGTGAGCAGCCCGCACAACACCTCGACCATCGCGGCCAAGCCGCTTCCCTTGTAGCCCTCGCTGCCGCCGAGCGGCAGCAGTGCGCCGCCCTTGCGATATTCCCTCGGATCGGTGGTGTGCCGCCCTTCGGCATTGATGATCCAGCCCCTCGGGATCTCTTCGCCGCGCGCGACCGCAAGCTGGATCTTGCCGGCGGCGACCGCAGAGGTTGCCATGTCCAGATAAAACGGCGCCTCGAGGTCGGACGGCACCGCGATCGAAATCGGGTTGGTGCCGAGCCGGGCCTCGCGGCCGCCGAACGGCGCGACATGCTTCGGCGAACGTCCGGAATCGGCGGTGGCGAGCCCGATCATGCCCTCGCGCATCGCCATCATCGGGTAGGCGGCGAGCCGCCCGACATGGCTTTGCCGGAACACGGTGCAAGCCGCGACGTTGGCGGTCTTCGCCTTTTCGATCGTCAGCGCCATCGCCTTGGCATTGACGTGAAAGCCGAAACCCCAATGACCGTCGATCACGGTCGTGGTCGGCGTCTCCTGCACGATGGTCCATTTCGCACCCGGCACGATATGGCCGGCCTTGATGCGGTCGATATAGGTCGGGATCGCGATCACGCCGTGCGAGTCATGGCCGGTAAGGTTGGCATTGACGCAGCCGACGGCGACCGCATCGGCTTCCTCATCCGAGGCGCCGGCCGCCTTCAAAAGCGCCGCGCCGATGCGCGCGAGACGGTCGGCCTGAACGATCGGCATGGGGGTTTCCTCAAACGATTGCCCGCGCGAGAGTTGTTTTGGAAGCAAGGTCTTGTTTGTTGCCGGGCGCATGGTCTCAAAGCCGACTTCCGATAGCAATCGCTCCCGGGGCCAGTTCAGGTCTGCAAACTCATGGGTGCAACGCAACGCTGGCAGGCTCTCGGCAGCTCTTTGCAGCTCTTGGCCACGGCCGCCCAATCCGCGGGCACGTCCGTAGTTCTCGGGGTTTTGGCCCTCGGTTATTGGTATGACGTTTACTTTGAATCATAGTTTGCGGCCGTCCATAACCGCCACTTAGGCCTCCTTTCCGCATAAATCCGCCCTGGGCTGGCCCGTTTTGCCGCTGGGAGCAGAAGGTCTTGGAGACTAACCTTGCGCGTACTTTTGCAGCGTTGAGCGCAACCAACGAAGCAATCCTGTATGCGAAATCGCCGGAAGAACTGTACGAGCAGGTCTGCAAAGCCGCGTTTTCGAGCGGCGACTTCCTGGCGACGGCGGTGTTCCTGCTTGGACCCGGGACGGATTTGCTCCGATGCGTGGCCGGCTTCGGCGAAGACATCGCACGGCTGCGCGGCATCGACATTTCTATACTTGCCGGGACGCCCGAGGGGTCGGGGGTTTGCGGGCAGGCCTTTCGCGACCAACGGCTGTGCGTCAGCAACGATTTTCTCAACGACACGCGTTCGCTCGCCTGGCGGCAGGGAGCCTGCGAGGGGCACGTCGGCTCGGCTGCGGCGCTGCCGCTGATCTGCAACGGCAGCAGCGTCGGCGTGCTGCTCGTCACCCGGCGCGAGCCGGGCTCGATCCACGGGCGGACCGTCTCAATGCTTGAGCGGATGTCGGCCAATATTTCGTTCGCGCTCGACAATTTCGACCACGAGGCCGCGCGCAAGAACGGCGAGCGCGCGATGCGCAGGCTCAACCGGATGTTTGGCGCGATCAGCGCAACCAACGAGGCCATCCTTCGCGCCAAGACGGAACACGATCTCTATCAGCGGGTTTGCGATGCCGCCGTTCATAGCGGCAAGTCGATCGCCACCGTGGTCTTCCTGGCCGAGCCGGGCTCTATCTGGCTCAAGCCCGTCGCCGGGACCGGCGAAAGCGTTGAACGGATCACGCGGTCGCGCTTCTCGATCGATCCGGACAATGTGTACGGCACAGGCGTCTGCGGACAAGCGTTCCGGACCCAGAAGCCGTGCATCAACAGCGATATCCAGAACTCCGAGCAGGGACGGCCATGGCGTGAGGCGGGATACGAAACCGGCGTCGTGGCTTGCATCGCGATACCCTTGATCAAGGCCGGAAAGAGCGTCGGAGTATTGATGTTCTTCGTCGGCCGATCCTGGGCGGCGGACGAAGAGATTGTCGCGCTATTGGCGCGGATGGCGGAGAACGTCTCGTTTGCGCTCGACAACTTCGATCGCGCCGGGGAAAGGGCCAGGACCGAGCAGCAGAGGGAGCGGCTGGCGCGAATGTTCGCGGCGCTGAGCGCCACCAACGAAGCGATCATGCGAGCCAAATCCCGCGCCGAGCTGTTCGAGCTGGTGTGTATTGCCGCGGCAAGCGGCGGCAAATTCACCTCGACCAGCATCGGTTTAGCCAATCCCGACAGTGATTTTCTCGACGTCGTGGCGGCTGCCGGACCGACCGCCGAGACGACGCGAAACGTCAGGCTCTCGATCAACGAGGCGCATCCGGAAGGGCGGGGGGTCAGTGGGACCGCATTCCGTTCCGGGCAGGCCTGCGTCAGCAACGATTATCTCGCCGACCCGCAAAGGAGCGCTTTTCACTCCGTCGTTCGCGGCGACGGCGCGAAGTCAGCCGCGGCATTTCCGTTGCTGATCCAGGGGCGGGCCGTCGGCGTCATGATCTTTCTGTCTGCCGAAGCGAGCACCTTCACGCCCGAATTCGTCGAGCTGCTGCAGCGGCTCGCCGACAACGTCTCCTATGCGCTTGAGAATTTCGACCGGGCCGACGCAAAGAACAAGGCCGATGAACGGATCGAATACCTCGCTTCGCATGACAGCCTGACCGATCTTCCGAACCGGGAGATGTTCAACTCCTTGCTGCGCCGTGCGATCGAGACCGCGTGTCGTCACCAACGCCGGTTGGCGGTGCTGTTCATCGATCTCGACAGGTTCAAGGTCATCAACGATTCGCTCGGTCATGACGCCGGCGATATGTTGCTTGTGGAAGTCGCCCGGCGCTTGCGCGGCGTTCTGCGTTCGAGCGACGTGGTGGCGCGGCTCGGCGGCGACGAGTTCGTCGTCATCCTGGAAGAATGCGCCGAGACCGACGACGTCGAAAATATCGCGGCCAATCTGCTCTCCGTTCTCAGCCAGCCCATGGAACTCGGCGGTCATGAGTGCCACACCACCGCCAGCATCGGCATCGCGATGTATCCTCAAAACGGCAGCGACGCGCTGTCGCTGACGAAGAATGCCGACATGGCGATGTATCTGGCCAAGGAAGACGGCAAGAACGGCTTCCGTTTCTTCTCCAAGGAAGTCAGGGCCCAGTCGATCGAACGCCTGGAACTGGAAACCGCGCTGCGCCGTGCGCTGGAGCGCGATCAGCTTTCGCTGCATTATCAACCGAAAGTGGACGTCGCGAGCGGACAAATCACCGGCGTCGAGGCGCTGTTGCGCTGGGCCCATCCCGAATTCGGCATGGTGCCGCCGCTGCAATTCATTCCGCTTGCGGAGGAGACAGGATTGATCGTGCCGGTCGGCCGCTGGGTCTTGAAGGAGGCTTGTGCGCAAAACATGGCCTGGCAGCGCCGCGGGTTGCGGCCGGTGTCGGTGGCGGTCAATCTCTCGCCGCGGCAATTCATCGACGCGCAATTGCTGCAGGACATCGACGAGGCGCTGGCGGGAAGCGGCATGTCGCCAGTGCTTCTCCAGCTCGAGGTCACCGAGAGCATGGTGATGCGTAACGTCTCCCGGGCCGTCAGGGTGCTCGATGCCATCAGGAGCCGCGGCATCCGCCTTGCGATCGACGATTTCGGCACCGGCTATTCGTCGATGTCGCTGATGAAGCAATTTCCGATCGACACGATCAAGATCGATCGCTCCTTTGTCCGTGATCTGCCCGAGGATACGGAGGATCGTGCGATTACGCAGGCGATCATCGGCATGGGCAAGGCGCTGGGAATGACGGTCATCGCCGAGGGCGTGGAGACCGCCGAACAGCAGGCGTTCCTGCGCAGCCACGGCTGCGACGAGATGCAGGGTTTCCTGTTCAGCAAGCCGCTGCCGTCGCGCCAAATGGCCGAGCTGCTTCGTGCCGCGCCGCTGGTGGTTTCTCCGCCGCTGCAGGCCGGAATAGACGGTGCGCCGGCGGAGATCCATCCGCCGTCACGCTTGAGAAGCGCCGCCGTTTAGACGCTACCCGACGCGCGCGTGCAAGGGGGCGACAGAGCGAAATCGCGCATGACGCACGTGCAGCATTGAAAGGCATTTACGCCACGCGCCGCGATGCTAGGTTGCCGCCAACGAGAAACTGGGAGGATCAACTTCATGAAACGTTTATCGACGCTCGCGGCCGGCGTTTTAATCGGTGCTGCCGCCTTTCAATATTCGAGCGTGGTGTCGGGCCAAAGCGACGGTTGGATCACGCTGGTCGACAGCACCAGGATGGGCGACTGGGACGAGGTCGGCAAAGCCAACTGGGCGATGAAGGACGGCGTACTTGTTGCCGACAAGCTTGACGGCAAGGACCTCGCTTATCTCGTCAGCAAGAATTCCTACAAGGATTTCCAGATCAGGGCCGAGTTCTGGGTCAGCGACGACGCCAACAGCGGCATCTTCATCCGTTGCGAGCAGCCGAAGAGCATCGGCGGCAAGACCTGCTACGAGGTCAACATCTTCGACCAGCGGCCGGACCCGAGCTACGGCACCGGTGCGATCGTCGATGTCGCCAAGGTCGATCCGATGCCAAAGGCCGGCGGCAAATGGAACACCTATGAGATCACCGCGCAGGGGCCGCATTTTGTCGTCGTGCTCAACGGTCAAAAGACCGTCGATGCCGAGGACTCAAAGCACTCAAGCGGCGCGATCGCGCTGCAATACGGCCAGGGTGTGGTCAAATTCCGCAAGGTTCAGATCAAGCCGCTGTAAGATTTAAGCGCGTCACGAAACGCTTCGCACCACGCCCGGCTGGCCCAGCGCGCATTCCAGCGCATCGCGGTCCCATTTGGCGCAGTTGGCCGCGGCCTCATAGGTGGTTTGCAGGAATTCGAGCAGCGCCTTATCGGGATCATCAGCCGCCCGCACGGCGTCGTAAGGCAAGATGAACTCGCCGAGCGCCTCGCTGAAGAACGCCGCTTTTGGCTGCACGCGCGCGGTGCGAAAGCCCGGCGGCTCAGGATAGGCATAGGAATAGAACGCGGGATAATCGATTGCACCGGAACCCGGCCAGAAGCCGGCGCTGCTTACTTCGTGCGAATAAGCCTCAAGGGCGACCGCATCGGGCAAGTTCGGCACGCCGCCGGGATGGCGGGGCGCGCGACGGCCGGAAAACCGCGTCACCGCGAGATCGAAGCTGCCCCAGAAGAAATGCACCGGGCTCGCCTTGCCGAGGAAGCCGGTGCGGAATTGTTTGAATACCTGGTCGGTATTGACGAGGATCCGGAAGAAGCGACGCACCGCGTCCGGATCGTAGGACGCGTGGTTTGTATCTTGCGAGAATTTGATCGGTGCCGGCAACTCGTTCGGGGTCTCATTGATGGCGACGTCGATGCCGAGTTCGGCAAGTGCCGCCATGGTCGCCGCGTAGAAACTTGCAACGGATTTTCCAGCCAGGCCAAACTGTTGCGTCGCACCGTCGCTGGTCGACATGCGCAGGAGATGATCGATGAAGTCGAAATCAATCCGAAAAGTGCGCCTGCCGTCGGGAATCGGCGACGTCGTCAACCCTCGCGCTGTGACGTAGAGCGTGACGTGCCAGGAGTGATTCAGCCATGCCGTGCGCACGAGACGAATCTTGCCGATGATCTGGGTCCACAGATGCAGGGTTTCGCAAGTGTCGCGCCAGGCTGCGGTCGGCAACTCCGGCCAGGATACTCCATGAGAATTACTCATGCACCACCATACACATTGTCATCGGCATTTTCCCGGACATTTTCCTGAAACAAAAAGGCCCGTCACAATCCGGCCCGGTCTTTATAGGCGAACTCGAGGAAGATTGGCGATGCGCGCTATTTCGTTTTAGCGGCGCTCGCGCGAGCGCGTAACCATCACGAATTGGTGCTTTCCGGGCAGCCGCGCCGTCCGCGGGACGCGCGGAAGAGGCTGCGGCAGTACCAGCGTCGCGCAATGGCCTCGATCGGATTGCGTGCCAGTTGATAGAAAAACAGAATTTCGAGCATGGTGAGTCTCTCGTCCCTCACCGATAAATGGGACGGCGTTCCGCAAGGAGAATGCCGCCCCGCATCGCATCAGCCATGCAGTTTGATGGCGGTCTCCGCAATCACGCGTCCCTGGTAGCGAGCACCCGCGAGCTCGTTCGCGCTCGGCTGGCGGCTGCCGTCGCCGCCGGCGATCGTGGTGGCGCCATAGGGCGAGCCGCCGGTGACCTCGTCGAGCTTCATCTGGCCGGCAAAGCCGTAGTTCAGACCGACGACCGTCATGCCAAAGTGCAACAGATTGGTGATGAGCGAGAACAGCGTGGTCTCCTGGCCGCCATGCTGGGTCGCGGTCGAGGTGAAGGCGCCGCCGACCTTGCCGTGCAGCGCGCCTTTCATCCAGAGGCCACCGGCCTGGTCGAGGAAGTTCGCCATCTGCGATGACATCCGGCCGAACCGGGTGCCGGTGCCGACGATGATGGCGTCGTAGTTGGCGAGCTCATCGATTTTCGCCACGGGCGCTGCCTGGTCGAGCTTATAGTGCGACGCCTTTGCGACCTCTGCCGGCACCAGCTCGGGCACGCGCTTGATGTCGACGGTGGCGCCGGCTTCGCGCGCGCCCTCGGCAACAGCATTTGCCATCGTCTCGATGTGACCGTAGGCGGAATAATACAGAACGAGAACTTTCGTCATTTTGGTCTCCGTGTGAGTTGGATTTGACGGTTGAAATTCGTCATGCCTGGCCTTGCCGTCTTCGCTAAAGCTACGCCGGCCGAGCAAGTTTGCGGCCCGACGAAGCCTTGGCGGAGACGGGTGCCGGGCATCCACGTCTTCCTTTCCTTGGCGCGAAAGACGTGGATGGCCGGGACGAGCCCGGCCATGACGATCGGGGAAATGCTTACGCCGCGTCGACCAGCACCAGTTCGGAATCTTCCAGTGCGGTGATCTTCAGCCTCGCCTCATCACGGATCGCGGCGCCGTCGCGGGCATTGACGACGACGCCGTTGACCTCGACCGCGCCTGCCGCCGGCACCAGATAGAGATTGCGGGTTTTCTCGGGTGCGTATTCGGCGCTTTCGCCGGCCTTCAGCGTGGTGGCGAGCACCCGCGCATCGGCACGGATCGGCAGCGCGTCAGTGTCGCCTGCGATGCCGCTCGCAATGGTGACAAGCCTGCCGGAGCGATCCGACTTCGGGAACGGTTTTGCGCCCCAGGTCGGCTGGCCGCCTTGTGTCACCGGCTCGATCCAGATCTGGAAGATCTTGGTCTTGGTCGGCTCGAGATTGTATTCGGAGTGACGGATGCCGCTGCCGGCGCTCATCACCTGGACATCGCCTGCTTCCGTCCGGCCCTTGTTGCCAAGGCTGTCCTGGTGGGTGATCGCGCCTTCGCGGACATAAGTGATGATTTCCATGTTGGCGTGGGGATGCGCGGGAAAGCCGGTGTTTGCGGCGATCTCGTCGTCATTCCAGACCCGCAAGGCACCATGGCCCATATTGCCGGAGTCATAATAGCCGCCGAACGAGAAGTGATGCTTTGCTTTCAGCCAGCCGTGATCGGCGCCGCCGAGTTTCGCAAAG